>Ga0316205_10000046_pt1 | contig 311335 bp, 253 predicted proteins | sample 3monthpyrite_MG_FD_204941 | JGI IMG/M metagenome (GOLD analysis project Ga0316205, IMG submission 204941) | Microbial mat bacterial communities from mineral coupon in-situ incubated in ocean water Damariscotta River, Maine, United States -... | ecosystem: Environmental > Aquatic > Marine >...
TACAAACTGAAACAGTTGATATGATATTGCTTGATATTATGATGCCTGAAATGAATGGTTATCAAGTATTGGAAATATTAAAGGCTGAAGATAGCCAATTAAAAAACATACCGGTTATTGTTATTACCGCCTTGGGTGAAATTGATAATGCCGTTAAATGTATTGAATTGGGCGCTGAAGATCATTTACCAAAACCTTTCAGTCCAACTTTGCTACGAGCGAGAATTAACGCTGGCTTAGCTAAAAAGCACTTCCATGATCGTGAAGAGCAATATCGGGAATATATAGAAGAGCAAAACAAAAGTCTTGAACAACGGGTGAGCCAGCAAGTTAGTGAAATTAGTGAAACTCAAATTGCTGCAATATTTGCTATGTCAAAATTGGCAGAATCGCGAGATCCTGAAACTGGCGAACATTTGGAACGAATGCGAGAGTATTGCCGATTAATTTCTGAAAAGTTGGCACAAACGGTTAAATACCAAACTATTATCAGTGAGCAATTTATTGAAAATGTTTACGCGGCCAGTCCTTTGCATGATATCGGAAAGGTTGGTATTCCTGATAACGTTTTGTTAAAGCCCGGTAAGTTGAATAACGAAGAGTGGGAAATAATGAAACGTCACCCTACAATAGGTGCGGATACTTTGCGAGCTGTGGATGAACAACATCCAGGAAATCAATTTATTAAAGTTGGCGTGGCAATTGCCGAATACCATCATGAACGCTGGGATGGTAGTGGTTACCCGCATGGACTTAAAGGGGAAGCTATACCACTTGAAGCACGAGTTTTAGCGTTGGGTGATGTGTATGATGCGCTATCATCACAACGTTGCTATAAAAAGGCTTTTTCACGAGAAAAAACCAAAGAGATTATACTTGAGTCAAAAGATACACATTTTGATCCTGATATCGTAAAAATATTTGTAGATAACGAAGCAGAATTTGCAAAAATTCGTTCGTTTTATAAAGATTCGGATTAGATGTTTAAACGGAGTTGTATATGAGTCTTATATTATTGGTAGAAGACAATGAAATGAACAGGGATATGCTAAAACGCCGTCTTGAACGTCGTGACTTTTCTGTTGTTATTGCTGTTGATGGCTTGCAAGGTGTACAAATGGCTAAAACAGAAAACCCAGATTTAATACTCATGGATATGAGTTTACCTGAAATGGATGGATGGCAAGCTACTCGTGAATTAAAAGCTGACGATGAGGTAAAAAATATTCCTGTTATTGCACTTACAGCACATGCAATGTCTGGTGATCGAGAAAAAGCAATGGAAGCTGGTTGTGATGATTATGAAACAAAACCAATCGACTTTGATCGATTATTAGGAAAGATTAATCAAAAATTATCTTCTTAAATTGAAAAAATATAGACACAAAAAAACGGGCTTTAAGCCCGTTTTTTTGTGTCTATATTTTTTAACTAAGGTGCAGTAAACACAAACCAGTCTTGATCTCCAAAATTACCATTATTATTAGAAAGAGAGTGATCCGAAATTCGATTTAATTCTAATACTGTTGCATTTGAAGCATCGTTATCTCCTAAGCCGTCTTCAAATATATCTGGATTACTGACTGGACCAAAAGACCGAGCGGGTTGAACGCTATCGTTTCTAACACTAATACCGTAGTTAAAGCCTAAACGCTGTGGGTCGGTTACTTGAATATATATCTTTTCGCCAGGATCCGCATAGATTAACTTACGTGCATAGGCTATATCATCTTGAGAGGTGATAGCGAAAGCTTTGGTTTCACCTTCTCGATAAAATGCTAATTCATTTGCGCTGCATGGGCTGCAGTCAGAATCAGCGTTTGCAAAAGTGAGTACGTCATATACATTATTAGTAATAGCTCTGACCGAGATTTTATAGGGCGAACCACCTGTTGCACTAAAACTAATGACATTGATAACTATGTTTCCAGAAAAGTTTGCTTTAACAAGGCAATAAATTTCAGACGTATTTGGTAATCCTGCGGTGTTACATCCGCCATTTTCTAGCGTGTTTCCGTTGAAAGGGCTTTTTACCCATAATTGCAATGCATCGGTGAATTCGGTTAATGAAACTAGGTAGTAGGTATTTGCTGTAATTTGAGTTTGCGGTATCCAATAAATACTATTACTTGAATTAAGTGCACCACTACCACCGGTATCTATATTCATGGTGATGCCATTGCTGACTTGTCCCTGATGATTTAATGTGGGGACGATTAGTTCTTCTTCAACTGCATGATATTCAATTTTAAGTGTGAATCCTCGTCCCACATCACCATTTGTTTGTGAACCGTCGACTTTGACAAATAAATTTTCTGTATCTGCTAAAATTACACAACGATAAAAGCGATCACTAGCTGAATATGGACAATTAGTAAAAGAAGTTGATGAGTTGGTTGTGGCAGCAAATAAGTTTAAATCATTCGTGTTTGTTTCAATAGTGACTCTATATGAGACGCCTTGAGTCACTTTGGTTTGGTAAAAACTCGTTGTTTTATCAACTTGGCCTTTGTTGTAATCAATTGGCATAAAATCACCGGGTAATACCCAAGGATTAGTTGCATTGCCTTGGGCGGTTGGTGCAAGTGCCGTTGCAGAAATTTGGAAAGTGTTACCTTGTTCAGCACCATCATAGTTGAATTGAATAAAACTTGTTAGGCCATTAGCGATAAATGTGATGGATTGATTCGAAGCATCTTCTACAAGGCTATCACCGAGTTTGTTGTTGACGAAATCAGATGTTGCAAAAACACTAATGCTGACGTTGGCTGCTGATGAAGCGGCTTTTATCGTGTAAGAAGTGCCAGTTTGAGTTGCTAATTGATAATAGCTGCTATTTGTACCAATTATTTGTGTTCCGTTTAATACCGATTCATCAATCTGTTTTGGGTTGAATTTATCTTCATAACCAGCATAGGCTTTTGGTGCTTCTAACGTTGCAAAAAAATCACCGTTAACTTCAATGGTTGAACCAGCTTGTGTGCAATCCCAACCTATCCTACAAAGCGTGGCTGCAAAACTTCCTATTGCTTTTCCGCCAACTGTTGTGTCGAATTGGTTTACAGTAATATTAAGAGGCGTTTCACTTGTGGAAACATATGCTGCGTTGTCATCGGCGGACATATAATAAATTGTTGCATTACTATTATCATAATTGACTAAGCTGAGGTCGTTTAATATGAGAGCAAACCTTTCGTTGTTATGAGGTATTAATAGGGTGACATAATAGCCAATATTTTGTGAAGGTAGCGATATTTCTTGTAATAATCCCACGGGATTTTCAAATGCTTGAACAATAGGGCGGACATTGAGATCGGCTATGCCTTCGACACGGGTAAACGAATTGGCGTTTGACGGTTCAATTTTTATATAATCAAAACTGCCGTTATTAAAAACATTAACAGATACACCATCTGTGAAGCTTTCGTTACTGATAGGATCAGTATAAATAGCCGAAACAGTGGTTGATGAACTCAAATTATACGATTTAATTTGCCCAGTACTATCAACAGTAACAATTAACTCATCTGCAGAGAACCAGCTTAGCCCCTGAGTAAGTAAAGTTTTAGAACCATCATTATAAATTGCTTTTACGTTAAGTGTGGTGAAAGCATTTGTTAACATAGTGATATTAGGTTCGGAAATTTCAATTTCTTTTATGAACGCCCCAGCATTGGGAACGACATTAATGGTGGCAATTGCTTGTAATCCCAATGATTCTAGTGTTGCGGTGATTTTAGTTTGTCCTAACTGTGCGTATGTTTCGATATTGCCACCAATGATATTCAGTAATTGCGAATTTTCAACTTCCCAAGTAACTTGGTCAGTGATAGTTTCACTAGAGCCGTCGTTATAATTTAATCGAACAACAACACTGTTGTTTGTGCTATTGCTTATTAAATTAGAATTATCATTTGCAAGTAAAATTTGAATATTGTTGACGTTAGGTCCTGGTGCAGTATTAATTGCTTCCACAATTAAGTTGGCAGTTTTGGGTATTCCTTCGGTTGTCGCGGTTATGGTGTAACTGCCTGCAGTGTTAGGCGTGAAAGTGGCAGAGTTGTTATTTAATACTGGATTATTACCGTTATTATTAATTGCCCAATCAATGTTTGTTGTGACGGCAGTGTCAACAGTAGGATTGTCGCTATATTTACCGGTAAGTGTATAAGTTTGGCTTTCACCTACTTTAATGGTTGCGGATCCAGGGTTAATACTAGTGGATAATAATGTATTGGTTGCGGATTGTGCGGGTTGTATAACAGTCACTTCAGCAAAGGCTTCTATATTATCTAAGGATGCGGTTATAGTCGCTGTACCAGCAGACTTGCCATTAAATACATTGTTGCTAGTTGCTGAATCTAAAACAGCTGTATTGCTGGATGACCAACTCACATCAGCCGTAATAGCTTGAGTACTTTGATCACTGTATTGGCCTATAGCATTAAAAGTGATATTTGAAGAGATTGCTATTTCTTGTGTATTAGCTGGTGTAATGATAATTGAATCTAAAGTAACTGTTGTAGGAGTTGGATTATTAGCGGCTGGAACGGTGACGTCAATTGCCAAAACATTAGAAACAATACCGTTAACACTTGCGCTGATATTCGCGACACCAGCTACGTTTTTAGCCAAGAATGTATCTGAGTTGGTAACATATTCAAGAGACGTTATATTGTCAGAAGACCAGTTCGCTGTAAGCGTAATATTAGCTGTTGTGTCATCACTATAAAGCGCTTGAGCATCAACAGTGATAGTTGAACCTGATTCTACGCTGCTAGCGGAAGCTTGAACCGTAATATCAGAGAGTGTGGCCAGTACAGTGAGAGGTGCAGTAATGGTAGTTTGAGTTGAGTCTTCAATTACTGCTTGGAATTTAGTGTCTTCACTACTTAGTTCATATGTAACAGAGTTATTGGTGGTTGACGCTTCAATAGCGCCAATAGTAAATCGCTTGCTTTTATCAATCGAATAATCATCGTTGTAATTAACTTTGACAATAACTTCGCTATCTTTTGTTAGTGTTGATATATCAGTGCCTGGTAAGAATTCCAATGATGAAATTATTGCGTCATTTGGTGGGTTGACATTTAATGTTAGGTTTGCCTGCTCTGTTTGGTATGTAGCAGAAATGGTGACTTCATCAACAAATTCATGAGTAATCAATGTTCCATCGGTAACTGAGACGACTTCGGTATTACTACTTTCCAGGGCGATTTCTGGGGTCACATCCTTGCTAGTGCCATCATCAAAAGTAGCCATCACTCGGAGTTCGGCGGTATCATTCGTGGTCGGTTGGTTTTTACTGCTGGTTATTTCAATGCCTGTTACAACTCTTGGGCTGATGTTTCCGGAATTCGGAGTGTCTGTTTTTGAGCCTCCGCCACAGGCTGAAAGCATAATAATGCCTAATAACAGAATGAATCGGTAAACGATGTGATTATTTTTCCGCATGAAATGATGGCCTTGTATTGTTTTGAATTAGCAATTACATGAAATAGCTAGAAAAAACAAATAGTTATTATTATACTATAACTTACTGCGATTTATTTTCACTTTGATTCACAGTTTAGCGTAAACTAACTTACACATATCTGAATAACCCTTTGAATTTAACGAGAAATTTCTTTCTTCAATAGATGTATTTATAGGGCTTATTTAGTCTTTATTTTTTCTTTATAATATTGAAATACAATAATGCCACAGTCAAGAATAATTAATTTATAACGCCATGAAATTGGACTTAAATCAAACTCAAATAAGAGTATTAGGTTGCTTAATTGAAAAGCAATTGACTACACCTGATTATTATCCGCTCACTCTGAGTGGATTGACTAATGCCTGTAATCAAAAATCTAATCGTGAACCAGTGATGAGTTTGTCGGAATCTGAGGTACTGGATGCCATTCATGGGTTAATTAGTTTAAACATGGCTCGTGAACAACAAATGGCAGGTGCTCGCGTATTAAAATATGCCCATAAACTCAGTGGCACACTCACAAAAGAGTTTGATTGTTCTCAAAATGAACTAGGCGTTTTGTCTGTGTTGTTTGTGAGAGGGCCCCAAACCGCAGGTGAAATACGCACTCGAACGAGTCGGATGTGTAATTTTGAATCTTTAGCAGACGTTGAGTCAACATTAAAAACATTAACAGAAAAAAAAGGCGGACCTTATGTAACTGCTATGGCCCGGGAGCCAGGTCGACGAGAAATACGCCATCAACATTTATTTTCAGCAGTGACAGCTGAAGTGCCAATTGCTTCAATACCACAAACTGTTAATGCAGATATCAACAATATAGATACCAGTGAATTAGATGATTTACGCGCAGAAGTTTCTGCTCTACGTGATGATCTGGACGCCTTGACAGATATTGTTAACCAATTACTTAAATAAGCCGGAATATTAATTCATGACACAGATACGTCAAGATTGGTCTTTGCAAGAGATCAATGATTTATTACAACTTCCTTTTAATGATTTGTTATTTAAAGCGCAAACGATTCATCGCGAATCATTTGATCCTAACCAAGTTCAAATCAGCACTTTATTAAGTATTAAGACCGGCGCTTGTCCGGAAGACTGTGGTTATTGTTCACAAAGTTCCCGTTATGAAACAGAATTGGAACGGGAAAAATTATTACCTTTGGACGAAGTAATCGAGAGTGCTCAAAAAGCCAAAGAAGCTGGCTCAAGTCGATTTTGCATGGGTGCTGCTTGGAGAAACCCCACTGACAAGAATTTAGACAAAGTTATCGAAATGGTTGAAGTTGTACGGGATATGGGCATGGAAACCTGTTTGACTTTGGGTATGTTAACAGAGCTACAAGCAAAACGGTTAAAAGACTCAGGCTTGGATTACTACAACCACAACTTAGATACTTCACCGGAATTTTATGGCAACGTCATCACGACACGAACTTATCAAGATCGTTTGGATACGTTAAAAAACGTCCGACAGGCGGGTATTAATGTTTGTAGTGGTGGCATTATTGGTATGGGAGAAAGCGAAACTGATCGCGCATCTATGCTGCAACAATTGTCCAATTTAGAACAGCATCCTGAAAGTGTCCCAATAAACTTGTTAGTGCAAGTTAAAGGCACGCCAATGTTTGGCCAGGACAAGTTGGACGGTATAGATTTTGTCCGGACAATTGCTGTGGCAAGAATATTAATGCCAAAATCGTATGTACGTTTATCTGCAGGTAGAACAGAAATGTCAGATGAATTGCAAGCCCTGTGTTTTTTCGCTGGGGCTAATTCTATTTTTTATGGTGAAAAATTGTTAACCACAGAAAATCCGGGAACTAATGACGATATGGCGCTAATTAATCGCTTGGGAATGACTACTGAAGCTGTTGCAGACGGTAGTATGTCAGATCACCCCTGTAGTTTAAAGGCTGAGGCTCGCGCTTAAATGAATGTATTGATTACCGGCACAAATCGTGGTATCGGTTTGCAAATGGTCAAATCCGCTGTGAACAAACAATGGCGGGTTTTTGCCTGTTGTCGTAATCCCCATGAAGCAGACAAGTTATCAGAAGTTACTAAAATGTCAGGTGGTTTAGTCAGTATGCATGTCTTGGATATTGCTGATAAAGCTCAGATTCAAGCACTGGCCTATGAGTTAAGAAATGAATCAATTGATATTTTGATTAACAATGCGGGTGTATATGGTTCCATGGAACATCGCTTTGGTCATGTTGATGAAGAAGACTGGTTGAAAACCTTTCGCATAAATACGATAGCGCCTATGCAGGTTTCTGAAGCGTTTGTTGAAAATGTAGCGCGAAGTGAAAAGAAATTGATCGCGACATTAAGTAGTAAAATGGGAAGTATGGCCGATAATGGTTCAGGCGGTAGTTATATTTATCGCTCCAGTAAAGCGGCATTAAATGCTGTGATGAAAAGCATGTCGATTGATTTAAAATCACGTGGAATTTCCTGCGTTATGTTGCATCCGGGTTGGGTGAAAACGGATATGGGTGGTCCCCACGCTGAGATTACCACTCGAGAAAGTGTGAACCAGATGTTTCATACCTTAGAAAACGTGACGCTGGAAGATAGCGGTAGTTTTTATGAGATAGATGGCAGTATTATTCCCTGGTAGTAATAGTTATTTATTTTTGGTGTAGATTTCCACGTCAGGATTAAAAGCTAACCAGGCAAAAGCAAAATGTATCCCGTGTTGAACGGTTTTTAACTGTTGGCCTTTTAGTTTTCCGTGAGTTGATTGGCCCATGACATCCCATTGACTATTTGTTTCTCGATCTCGAATGAGTCCGTTTTTAAAATAAAAATGTAAGGCTTTGTTTTCTACCAGTGATGAAAAAACAGTATAGGCAGGAATTTTTTTCGAAGAAGTGATTTTGTTTTGATCTAATACAGAATATGTTTCACCCGTTTTAAAAATAACCAGTGGTGAATTTGAAACATTGTCATTCAATATTGCCGATTGTGTTAATACTGAAAATGGGTACAACTTACGTTTGTCATTGATTTTTACGCTAATAACTCGTTCCATCGCTGGTAATCTGCCATCAACTGGTCCTCGCATTAAAAACGGTACATTATTAATATGATCATATCCACGATAAGGGTTCTTCCCATATTGCCGATTAAACCCTGTTTTACGACTTAAAACTAAACCGTTTGGATAGCGTTTTTGATAATTTTCAAAAGATACAATTTGAGAATTTATTTCGGTTAATTCAACCCCAGTATAAAATCCAATCACGGCTTCTCCCGTAAATTGCTGCCACCAGGATTCTGTTTGGCGATCGTACATAATTAAGTCGCTATTGCGGAGTCTACCTGTCGTACCAAAATCTAATCGTTTACCGTTGACGTCACGGGAAAATACTATGGATGTATTACATAGAGGGCAAAATGTCACACTAATGGGTTTGCCGTTAATTTCGTCATTAACAATTTCGTGAAACATCAGAATTTGCAAAGGGTAAGCTTTTGCAATGCCGCTTAATTCAACACTAATGACTGGTTCGAAAGCATCAAGCCACTGTTGTGCTTGATCGCTTTTTAAAAATACCGGGTCATCAATGGCTGGAATGCCATCTTTGGGCGGACCACCGGACAATATTTCTTCAAAAGAAACGTTATGTTTACTGAAATCAGTTTTTGGCCATTCGACGCTAGAGAAAAACGTAGTACCTGAAAATTCAGTAGCTAGTAGCGACGACGTTTGAAATAAAAAAAATGTAAATAATATAAAGAAAAACTTCGTTATCATTTTCTATCCAATTTGTGAAAGGATAAAAAATAGACGTCTACTATCTAATTTTGTTACACCATTTAAAATCAGTTAATGGATATTAACTGTCTTTGTTAACGGTTGGCGGAGACAAGGCCAAATCTTGTTGTGCAATAATTGATGTAGAATCAGATCTGTTTTCTGAATTAGTTTTTAATTCATCTTGATCTGAATATTCATGAGCTGATGATATGCCATCGGGGTGGTAAAAAGTAAAACAATTCTGTACAGGTTCAAGCATCTTATTGTTCCTTACACATTATTTTTAATTTTTTTAAAACTTTACATCAATTCGAGAATTTGTTCTCATTTTATAGATTATGAGTAGCTCAATATAAAAAATGAGTTACTGATAAATTGATATAGTCAAATGAGGCATGGGAGTGTAAGGAAAAAAAAGTAAATCTACAATAGTTAAATGTAAAAAAATATTTGTTTGCTTAGGTCCTGATCAAAATATAAAGATTGTTGTATCAAAAATAAACGCTAAAAAAATATTTGTGTTATTATTCTACAAAAATAATCTTAATATTTTTACTCAATGCAAACTGTTACTTTGAATTAAATGTAAGCGTCACTATGAAAAAAAGATTAAATAGGATTTATTTGTGTTTTATGGTAGTCGTAATTTGCGTGGCTTGTGATAATGCCAGTCAATCTTCTGCACCACATTTAAGCGCATCGTCAAACGCTGCTATTAAAGTGTTAAAACGTTTGGATGTAAAAGTTGGTGATGGTGATCTTGCACTAAAAGGAAGCAAAGTCGCAGTGCACTACAGCGGTTGGCTATATGATGACGATTCAAAAGATAAAAAAGGGGAACTGTTTGATACCTCATCTGATTTAGGCGATCCGCTAATTTTTGTTCTAGGACAAAGTATGGTTATAAAGGGATGGGATGAAGGTATCCTCGGTATGAAAGTGAACGGTAAGCGTACATTATTAATTCCACCAGAGTTGGCCTACGGATCAAAAAGCATTGGTACCGCACGAACAGCTATTCCGGCGAATAGTGCATTAGTATTTGATGTTGAATTAATCGAAGTAATGTAAAAGGAAAAAATATGATTGAAACAGATTCAGGTTTGAAATACGAAGAGTTGGAAATTGGGGATGGTGATACTGCCGAAGCTGGACAACAAGTAACGGTGCATTACACTGGATGGCTTGAAGATGGAACAAAATTTGATTCTAGCGTAGACCGGAATGATCCATTTGTATTTAAACTCGGTATGGGTATGGTGATTAAAGGGTGGGACGAAGGTGTTGCTGGTATGCAAGTTGGAAGTAAGAGAAAGCTTACAATTCCTGCTGACTTAGGTTATGGCGAACGTGGTGCTGGTGGTGTCATACCACCGAATGCAACATTAATTTTTGATGTCGAACTGTTGGCAGTCGGTTAAAAGTTAATATTAGGTTGTAGGTAAGTTCTAAAAAAGTTGATCGATTTTAAGCCCTAAAATTATTTATTTACTGGGCCAATAAAACGATACTAGTTGGTTTAGATCGTCTCACAAGGTACGAATGTACTTATCATCAAATTTGAGCAATGTTCAGACTTTTCAAATTCCTACTCCATATTAACCTAATTCAACGTATCTTTAGCTGGCTATTTTAGATAAAGAGCCAGCCAAAGATATCTTTATTCAATGTTCGTTAAAGACAAATGAACACAAAGGTCTTAATTTCGAATACTTCAAATAAAAATTATATCCCTATTAAATTATTCACTATGGGTTCAGCTGTTAAGCAGATGCTGGTCACTGATAGGCAATATTTATGTAATTTGCATATTAAATAAAACGCCATAATAAAAATTAAAAAACATAATAATAAAAATATCGATTTTCAGTTTCACCGCAATTGAGGTGAATGTGGGTAGGGAGCCTCTGAATTAGTCTCTATATAGAGTTAGCAAGGTGCTATGTAGAATTTTTTTTGTTTTATCAGTAAACCTCTCAGTTGTCCAGGCAACAATCTCGTTAAACAGCTAGTTTTAGATAGTTTCGATATAATTATTCAGAATTGTTATATCCGTGTTTAGTTTTATGCTCTTAATCTTACCCTTTATGTTTTGCTTAAGTTGCGGTAGCAATGTTTTATCCACGTTAGCTAGTTAAGACCAGCACTCTATTAATAATGATGTGTGTAAGGGGTCATACTATGTGTAACAAGAAAATGGGTTTTCATTCAGTTAAATTTAAAAACATATGTTTATCTTCGTTTATCATTTGTTGTTTGGTGATTTTATTGTCCGCTTGTGGAGAAAAAAATCAGTTAACAAATGAATTACCAGAACAGTCTTTAGTAGAATTCCAGTCGATTACTCAATCTTCAACAATATCTCGAGCGAGTATTGTTTCAACACCTGAACCTGTCAATGTATTATCTGCATTGCTATTGAATCCGAATTACAATATTCACAGTTTTGCGCTAGTGGATGTTAGTTTGATAAGAGAGAAATCTTTTGAGTTACAAAGCTTAACAATCAATGATGAATTAAACGGCGAGTTATCTAGCAATATTGATCCAGGTAATTATTTTCTGACTTATGAAATCAACGCTAATGATCCAAATTACGGACCTATACTTATTGCACAAAGTACTGAAGTTTTAGTATCTATACTTGATCATCAAACCGTTTTACCCTCAATTCCATCAAATACGATAATGTTTCCGGATGAAGATAACGACGGATTTACTAATATGGAAGAATTGCTCGCTGGTACCAATTTTCAAGATCCCCAGAGTTTGCCACTTCCTAAAATGCCTACGAATGTGATTATTACGCAAGACCTTAATGATATAGACGTTAGTTGGGGTATTGTTAACAGTGCGACAAAGTACAATATATATTTGGCAGTGGTTTCAAGTGATATGTCTACTGAATGGGTTTTATATAAATCAAGCTCAGCGGCAATCCGGATAAACAATGTTGTACTGCTTGATGTGTTGGATATTTATGTTGCCGTAAGTGGGGAGAATTTCGCTGGGGAAGGCCTAAGTTCTCCTCAAGTGTCAATGATTGGAGATAGTGGTAATAGTATGGCTGTGAGCAATTTACCGGCTGTAACAGCACTTGCAGTTCCAATACTTAAACAATCTCCGAAACCTGATTCAATTGATGTCTCGATCAATAAATCCATAAAAATTGAATACAATCCACTGCCAAATATAACAAAGGTTTGGTTAGAGGTAACTGGGGTTGTGCCTGTGATTGGAAGAATTAGAGAGTCTTTGGGTAAAATATCGTTTAGACCTGATAGCTTGAATTTTAGTACAACTTACACTGCCACAGTTACGTTCTTTGAGTTAGATATCAACGGGATCATCATTGACTCCAGTTATAGCTGGTCTTTTACGACAATTACGGAACCCCTAGCTTCGGTTGATACTACACCTCCGCGTGTTTCTGGACTAATCCCAGCAACTGACGATGTTGATATAGATAAAGATTCAGATATTTCGATTTATTTTTCGGAACCTGTTGATGTGATTACGTTGGACAATGGTGTTCTCATTAATTATGTTGACGAGGTATCAAACGCTACATCGGTTAATGGTCGTTGGGGGACAAGATCAAATACAGCAGTCTTTAATCCTACAAATCCTTTGCCTGATGACACTACCATTTGGGTTGTTGTGGAAGCGGTAGCTGATTTGGCGGGAAATCAAGTTCAAAGTCGATTTGGTTCAAACTTTAGAACTGCACCAGGTACTGCGACTCCGGGAACGGCTATAACACTTTTTACGCTTCAGGATTCTTATCCTATAGCTGATCAAGTGGACATTCCCGTAAATGCGAGATTGAAATTTAGTTTTTCACAGGATGTTGATGTAACGGCGCTTATAGTGGATGCGGCGATTCAGCTCATAGATCCCAACGGTAATATTGTTAAGGGAAATTGGCAAGGGCAGGGACAAACCGTTATATTTAGGCCCAGTAATGATCTTCAAACAAACGGTGCTACTTATATCGTGCAAATAACGGGAGCAGTGAAGAGCTTAACGAGTGATTTAATTAGTGGTGCACCAATCGCATGGCCATTTTACACTGAGCTTGCTTCTGTGGTTAATACGCCTTTTATTTGGATAAGTGCTAATCCTTTACCGGGAGAACAAGATGTACCCACCAAGACTGAAATTGGCTTAACATTTTCTGGGCCAGTGGATCTGAATAGTCTTAACGGTAGAAGTGGGATTACTATTAAAGATGAAACCAATGGTGGGAGTATTACAGGTAGTTGGCGCGGTGTAGGAAATGACATTATTTTTACACCTTCAACTCAATTGAAATTTCGCTCACAGTATATGGTAAAAATTGGAACCGGCGTGAAGGGTATTAATGGTGTGGCGATTCCAGGAAAATTGGAAGTTGGCTTTATCACTGAACAATTGTTGATTACTGACACTATAGCGCCAACCTGGATGGGAGCTTCACCTGGATTAAATGAGTTTAATGTTTCTATAAAGTCGGAAATAAAAATAAAATTTGACGAGGCCATTGATGTAAAATCTGTTGATAACCACACTGGTATTAGAATACATGGCCCATCTGGCGCAGTAATTTCTGGAAGATTCAAAAGCAAAGGAAATACAATTGAATTTAATCCATCTATCCCCATGGAGTATGACAGTCAATATGCAATTTATTTAAATACATTAACGACTGATCTTACGGGTAATGCGCTTAACTTAGGTTTGGGATTGACAGAAATGCATTGGATATTTAATACGGAACCTAAACCTAATATTGATACAATTGCTCCGCAATTAATGGGTTTTAATCCAGGGCTTAATACGGTTAATGTTCCTGTGACTTCAACATTTAGTGCAAAATTTGATGAACCTATTGATTTAGCGTCTTTAATGATTGGTTCAAAGCAAACTGGCATTAAAATTATCGGACCTACGGGGGCTGATGTTGCTGGTAGTTGGACAGCAAATGGAAACGAAGTCATTTTTACACCTTTTTCATTGCTCGATTATAACAGTGCTCAATATATCTTAATCATTACAGGATCAGTAAGTGACTTAGCAGGTAATCTTTTAGGCTTAAGTAAATCTATCAACATTGTCGTTTATACGGAGAACGCACCTTAATCGCTGGTATTGTTTTGTCTGAAAAAATCAAGGTGTGTATGTTGATCACACCTTGACTCTTCAGAAAAAATAATAGTTTTAACCCACAAGTAAGTGGGGTGAGTATTCAGCGTTTTAACGTGATTTAAGCCTTTAAGATATTGTAGTACACGTCGTAATTTTGAATATAATTCTTCATTAATATAGTGAAGTGATTCTCACCTATTTACTTCTATTTTTTGTTTAAAAAAATTAGGAGAAAATTATGTTACTAAATAAAATTGTCTCTAGAATATTTTACTATTCTAGAAAAGAAAGTTTTAGGAAGACAAAAAGTTATTTATTTTTACTTTTTTTATTTTTATTAATAACCGCCTGTTCCGAAAGAATACCTCAAACTGAAGTTGATGTAGAACGACCTGTCGAAATGTCATCGCAAAGCAGTTTGAATAGTCGTGATCATAATAATCCGCCACCTGTGGTATCTCCACCAGTAAGTAATCCACCTGTTGCGACTTCGCCGGGGAGTGGATTAGACGCAGAAAATACACCACTAGACCCTACCACTCAGCAACAATTTGTGAATCAATTAACAACGCCACTATATTTACTACCGACTACATCGGGCGGTTTTGAACGTTATGTTCTTAGAATGACGGAGTTTGATCAAAATCTGGGTTTGGAAGATCCTGTTACTGGCCAAGCGCTATTAACTGCTCTTTGGGGTTATGGTGGAACCTATCCGGGGCCAACGATTGAGGCATGGTCTACAGCTGCGGATAATTCGAGTTTTCCCGGTTTACCCACTAAAGTATTGTATTTAAATAGTCTTCCTAATGAACATTTACTACCTGTCGATCCAACATTGAGGTGTGGTCCAAATGCACCTAATTGTCAGCCTGAGGTGAGGACTGTTCCTCATTTACATGGAGGTCATACAGATGCTGACAGTGATGGTCACCCAGATGCTTGGTTTAGCAGTAATTTTACTACAGTTGGGCATAAGTTTAAGGCATCAATGAATGGTGTTTACACTTATCGTAATGATCAAGAGTCTGCTAATCTTTGGTATCATGATCACGCTATGGGTGCGACACGTTTAAATGTTTATGCAGGCCTCGTTGGTTTTTATATTATGCATGACATTAATGAAGAGCGGTTATACACAGAGAAATTGATCCCCGATGTTAAATTTGATGTGCCTTTATTAATTCAAGATAAATCCTTTAACGCGGATGGATCGCTTAGATACGACAATGGAGTTCCTGTAACATTTGATCCTGTCACAGGTATAGGAAATCCTTCGGTAGTACCTGAGTTTTATGGTGATATGATTTTGGTGAACGGGAAAATTTGGCCAAAATTTGATATTGAACCAAGAATTTACCGATTTAGAGTGCTAAATGGATCGAATTCGCGTTTTTTCAATTTGAGACTATTAGCAGGGAATAGAAATATTCCCTTTTATATTATTGGTTCTGATGGTGGTTTGTTAGATAGTTCAATAAAACGTGTTTCAACAGTTATGGGGCCTGCAGAAAGACTGGATATTCTTGTGGATTTTTCTGATCCCGCGTTAACTGGGCAAAGAATTTTAATGACCAACGACGCAAATTCACCATACCCCGGAGGTGACCCTGTAGTTGCAGGTCTTACTGATCGAGTAATGGCTTTTGATGTGACTTTACCACTAGACACGACAATACGAGGTACAACTATGCCTACTCAATTGCGAACCAAAAATATACCAACGTTAACTGCGACACCAGGTGTAACGGAGAGAGAATTGTTGTTGTCTGAAGAAATTGATAATTACGGAAGATTATTACCACAATTGGGTACCTCAGCCAGTGGTCCATTATTTTGGAATGACGCCATTACTGAAACTCCAGTATTAGGAACAACGGAAGTATGGAAAATTATTAATAACACTGGGGATGCACATCCAATTCATCAGCATCTTGTACAATTTAGAATTATTGAAAGGCAAGCTTTTGACGTAGCCAGTTATGTACCAGGTGATCCCAGGACTTTACAATTAATTGGAGCACCCATGAAACCTCGACCAGAAGAGGCGGGTTGGAAGGATACTGTAATAGCGCCGCCAGGAGAAGCTGTAAGAATCATCGCGACTTATGATTTACTTGGTGAATATGTTTGGCACTGTCATATATTGGAACATGAGGATCATGAAATGATGAGGCCGTTTACTGTTATAAATTAACATGTCATCTTATTTTAATTTACTAAACACCGAGCTGACGTCTAACTCGGTGTTTAGTAATGTGGCGGTGGTGCTTCCTGATCAATTGATACCAAATTAGATGGTGCTATTTGTTTTACTTGTTCATGTAATTTTTGTACAGCTAATGTAAGAATGGATAGTTCTTCTTGTTGCTTGGTGACAATCTGATTTAATTCTTCAATGGTATCTTCTTGGTAGGCCAGTTTGGTTTCAAGTTCTATGATTCGGTCTTCCATTTTTGTACTCCTCTATCTAATAGTTTGAAAAAACGTACCAACCGCTTTTGATAAGTTTTCTGAGCGATTTTGATTTCGAAATTCCAAAAGGATTTTTTCACGTAAGCCCGGCATAAACATTAGGTCTTGCAACAATGAATTGAATAATTCGGGGCCAGCATTTGAGCAAGCCAACTTTTCTAAGAACAATTTGAGGATTTTTTCGTCTGATAAAACTTCCCACACTTTAGCTGCAATTGCGACCAAAACAATAGCTTTATCAGGACTTGTATTCTCTAAGATAGAGTTGATAGTCTCATTTCTAAATTGTATTGACTGACAAGTTGCTAATGCGCGAATTCCATTTGCGATGACTTGTGCGTTACTTGAGTCTTTTATTCGATTAGCAATAATTTTAGCCAAGTCGATGTCAATGGCTTCGTTTTCGAGGCTTTGACATAAAATATTAAAAACTTCGTTGGGAATTTTCCCTAAGGTTATTGATAAAGCAGAGTGAATTTCATCTTTATTATGTCGTACTGCGAGATCCGTAATGCCCTGAACACCTAAATGTTGCCATTGTTGATAATCATCAGTTTGTATGTAATTTAGTGCATCAGCGAAAAACTGTGTGGGTGATTGCTGTAAAACAAGCAGGGCTTTAGAGTGAAAAATCGCCATTTTGTCTTCTGTGGGTTTAAACACATAAGGATTATCTTTTAAAACGTGCTCTAAGGTCTGAGAGTTCTCATTTTTTTGCATCGTTTCACGAAATCTCGATAACAATAGATGCATAAATTCATCTCTGGCTGAGAGTTGAATACAGCCTGTTTCATCTAGGGGCATGCGTATAAACCAAATATTATGTTGGCTTTTGTCTTTTTTATTCCAATAAAGCAAACCAATCCATGCAGTTTGCTCATAAGGGTATTGATAGGCAATTTCTCCGCGTTCAAACTTTTGAAAGTCAGATAGTGCAATTTTGCTGACGCGTCGTCCCAAATCAAAAATACGAATTTGAGTATCTGTTTGTAGGAGAAATTCAGTAAGAGTAGATGTATTATTAGCCATATTAGGTATTGTGGTGAAAAAATTCTGGCGATTATATCTTGATCAGTCTATATGCGTAACATTTAATTCGATCAAATTTACCTTTAATTTGCGTCACTTTGTGTTATATCAAAACTTGCCGTGAAAATTGAATAAAAAACAGGCAAAAATAGGGCTAAATAGATATGTAAGGTATTGTTTTTTCTAAATTTGATTTCATTGGGGGAGTAAAGCTTTGAAATAGTTGACCGATATAAGGAGCGTAGATATCGCTAAGTAAAATATTACATAGAAATGACAAAATACCTAAAAATTCTTGCATTAAGTTTTATATTATTTAATTGCACACAAACTTACGCTGAAGATCAGACTTCAGTTGATCAGAATTTTCTTTTTTTTCCATTTTTACATGTTGAATACCGTCCAGATATCCATGGAGATCAAGGTTTAAAGTCTCTGGAAGGCGAAGCTGGTAGTGATTTTATATATTTATTAAATTACAAAAAGGCCCGTGTACTCGCTGAAATATTTCTCACCAACGAAGAAATTGAGTTAGAGCGTTTGCAATTTGGATTTAACTTTTCGCAAAATAATATACTTTGGTTAGGACGATTTCATACGCCCTTAGGGTATTGGAATTCAAATTATCATCATGGCTTGTATTTACAAACATCTGTCCACAGACCTGGCATAATTGAATACGAAGATGCCGGCGGGGTGCTTCCAAATCACATTACAGGCGCTTTATTAGAGGGGCAGCATTATACCGAAACGGGCGTGATTAATTATGGCGCAGCAGTCGGGCTTGCGCCAGAGCTAGGCCATGAGTTGGAACCTTATTCCTTGGGTTCGATAAAGCACAATAAATATCATGGCTTGATGAAAGTATCGTATCAATTTGATGAGACAGACCCATCAGAATTGGGTTTTGTTGTAGGCCTTTCAAAAATCAATATTGAGAATGATTCAATCGACAACACTTTACAGTCGATCTTTGGACTCTTTTCCCATAGCTCACTAGAAACCTATCGTATAACCACATCAGCCTACTTGGTGAGAAACAGGTTAAATTATGCGTCGTCGAAAAGATTGACAAATTCTTTCGTCGCGGCTTATTTTCATGCTGAGTATGACCTTGCTGCTAAATGGATATTGTATGCGAGAGTAGAAAGGAATTTTGGTGATAAAAACGATCCTTATTTAGCGTTGTTTGATCATGTTGAAACCGAGCGAAATTTAACAGGTGTCCGTTTTGATATTACAAGAAGACAGGCAATAAGTGGCGAAATTTCTCAAAGGGTTGGTGGACATGATAATCATACCCATATTTCGTTTCAATGGAGTGCTGTGTTCCCATGATACGAAAAATATCTATAACCATCGCCTTCTTCCTAGTATTCTCGCTTTCATTAAGCGCAGAGAATTCACAAACGCTTGTTATTGTCACCAATAGTAATTCTGAATTAACACCGTTAAACGCAAAGGAATTGCGTAGATTGTACCTGGGATTGAAGGTAGTGAAAGACAATGCACATGTTAAAGCTATTCAGAATTACAGTGATGACATTTTGCATGAAGTGTTTTTACAGAAAATAATGTACATGTCATCTCGTACGTACCAGCGGCAGTTAAAAGTCATCACAATTCGAAAAGGTATCAAACCTCCGAAAGAATTTTCTTCTAATAAGTCTATTGAAAATTCATTGAAGAATGATAATAACAGTATTGCTTATATGTGGAAGGCGCATGCCGATGCAAACCCGAATTTACATATTTTACAGTCGTTTTAAAGAGGATGCTGTAATATGAGAATTTTTCGGAGTTTTAGCGGAATACTTGTTACTGGCGCTATAGCTATTCATTTATTACTAACAGTAGTATTGTTTGGTAGTATTCTTCAATACGTAGAAAACTCTTATCAAGAACAATTTATAGAGAATGCCCGTACTAATTCAAGTATGTTGGTAAATCAATCGATCAATTATTTACAAAGTGAAGAAAAGAACATAGAAGATTTTCTTGATGAATTATTACTAAGTGGCAATGTTACTTTTGCTGAAATAAAATTAGATAATGGTTCAGTATTTACTCCCAAAGAACTAGGCAATAATGGTATTGTATTCAAGGAAGATTTCTTTTTCGCACAAAACAATGATAGTACATACTTCATATCTGCGCCCATTGATGAATTTTCTTCGCCTGTTGGTGGCAATGCAAGGTTTGGTTTTAATGAAACACTGATTCAGGAAAATATTGATACTGCGTATTCGAGAGGTATTTATTTAGCAGCGGGTTACGTTATTCTGGTTGTCATACTGATTGTTATTTTTGTTCCCAAACTGACGTCATCTCTTCAATTGTTGAAAATTGCTGCATATAATGTTTCTAATGGAGATGGTGAAGAAAGTTTAAATATCAGCACCCGAATTGATGAATTTAATAGTGTATTTGCAAGCCTTGAAAAGATGAGATTAGCTTTAGTTAATAAAAATAAGCAGGTAGAAAAAAGCGAAATATATTTAACAAAAATAATGGATAGAATGGCTGATGCCATGATTATCATGGATAAAGACATGATTATTCAGTCTTTAAATGTTGCAGCTGAGAAATGTTTCGGCTATACATCTAGTGAATTGGAAGGACAAGCCTTTACTGTTTTGTTGTCACCTTGCAGACCGGAGACTAGTTGCCAAAATTGTGAAAAACTCAATATGACTGCTAATGTCTCTGGCGATGAAAATTCTTCAATTGAATGTTTTGGTCAACGGAAAAATGGAGAATCTTTTCCTGTAGAGTTGAATTACAGTAATTTTGACTATGATTATGAACATACCATAATTTGTAATGCGCATGATTTAACTGAGCATAAAAATGCACAACAAAAATTAGCGAAAGCTTTAGTAGGGGCGGAAGCGGCAAATAATTCAAAATCTGTATTTCTATCTTCTATGAGTCATGAATTGCGAACGCCATTAAATGCAATTATTGGATACAGTGAGATCCTATTAGAAGATGCACAAGAAGCTAAGGATAGAGCGTCATGTAATGACTTAAATAAAATTCGTAATTCTGGTACGCATTTATTGTCTTTAATAAATAATATATTGGACTTGTCAAAAATTGAAGCAGGTAAAATGGAGTTAGATATCCATGAATTTGAATTGTCCAAGGTGATTGAAGATGTTTTATCAAATACTCAACCGTTAGTTGACAAAACAAATAACAAGCTTGTTCTGAATTTTAACCATAATGTTGACAAAATAATTGCCGATGCCACGAAACTTAAGCAGGTTCTTATTAATATTATTGGTAATGCAGCGAAATTTACTAAAGATGGTTATATAACCCTCTCGATTAAGACTACTGATATAAACAACGAGCCCCATGTATTATTTGAAGTTACCGATTCTGGCATTGGCATAGCTGCTGAGGATATCGATAAATTGTTTCAAGAATTTTCCCAAGCAAATACTAAGGTCACAACCAGCTTTGGTGGTACTGGACTTGGATTGACGATCAGTCGTAAGTTTTGTCGAATGATGAGGGGGGATATTACGGTCGAGAGTGAATTTGGAAAAGGCTCGACATTTTTAGTTATTTTACCGCTGAATGTAAACCATATAGTGTAAATCCGCACCCAATAAAGCACACTTAATAATCTAATCAACATGTTTTCAAATATGTTAAACTCCCGGAATTGAACAGGAGAATTGGATTATTCATGACTACTGGTAATATTTTAAAAATGTCCACCGAATTAGGTGGTGTGGTGCAATATACATTACCCATCGGAAAAGAAAGAATTGCTCTGAACCCGCTTTTGGGTAAAGCAATTTCACTAACCTATACTGGCACAATTAATTGCGTGAATTGTGGAAAAAAGACCAATAAGAGCTATAGTCAAGGTCATTGTTTCGTTTGTATGAAGAAATTAGCATCTTGTGATATGTGCATTATGAAGCCTGAAACCTGTCATTATGATCAAGGGACTTGTCGTGAACCTGATTGGGGATTAACGCATTGTATGAAACCGCATTATGTTTACCTTGCCAATTCTTCAGGTCTTAAAGTCGGAATTACTCGCGAAACTCAAATTCCCACGCGTTGGATGGATCAGGGTGCGGTCGAAGCGTTACCGATTGCGAAAGTTCAAACGCGTTTGCAGGTGGGTTTAATGGAAGTTGCGTTTAAAAACCATATAAATGATAAAACGAACTGGCGAAAAATGTTACAAAATGATCTCGTTGAAGTTGATATCAAGGCAAAACGAAATGAATTGTTTGATTTGTGTCAAAGCGAGATAACTGAATTGAGGAAAAAGTTTGGTGAAGATGTGATTGAGCTCGTTGATGATGCTGATATCGTAAAAATTCAATACCCAGTGTTGGAATATCCCGAAAAAGTGAAGTCTTTTAATTTTGATAAAACACCTGAAGTAGGTGGCATTTTACAAGGCATAAAAGGTCAATATTTGATTTTAGATAATGGTGTACTTAATTTACGAAAATTCACTGGTTATGAATTGACGTTTGAAGCGTAGATAAAATGATTACATCGGAATATCAGGTTTTAGGGGATCACGAATGATTAGAAATACGATAGGTTCACGTTTGAATTTTAAAGCGGAAACCATATTCATTTTCATAACGTGAAAACCATTGGCTTGAATTATAGAGAATATTTTTGGTATGTTGAACGCCCACCCAGCTTGATAATAAATTCGGCCACCGGGTTTTAAATATCTGCTAGCCTCTTTAAAAAATCGTTCATGTATTTCCCATAACCATTGGGTTTTCGCATCATAAGGGTAAGATATATTTAAAATGATGACGTCAAATTTTTCACTGGCTTTAATGGGTTCAAACAAATCACCTTGTCGCACATCTATTTTGTTTTGTAGATTGTGGCCTTTAACATTAAATTTTGTATTTTCTACAGCTGCATGATCAATATCTGTAGCAACGACATGGGCAGCTTTTTCTGCTGCAAAAATTGCTTGTATACCAGAACCACTACCAATATCTAATACCACTTCATTAGGTTGAATTGTAGTGTGCTCAAGCAGAAAGACACTTTGAATAGATGGGGTTATAACGCCGGGAAGCACATAAAAGTATTTATAATCAGCTTTTACTTTTCGTAAAGGCGCTAGAGGAGGTGTTTGATCAATATAGCCATAGTAGATCAAATCCAGCTTACCTGGATGGTCGATGACTTCTTCGACAGGTTTATTGCTGAATACAACGGCAGAGACGTTAAATGATAATAAGACGAAAAATAAAAAGAGTAAAAATGGCGTAAATTTCATAACAAATTGATGCTTCCAAGACTGCATAGACTATAGAATAATCGGTTAAATGAATGAAAACTATATGAAATTGCAAAATATATTTGTTTTATAACTGTTTTAAATGGAATTTGTATGATTTTGGGTTATGGATTCATCAATTAGTCATCTCTTAGGGGCACTTGCCGCATTAACTTCAGCACTGTTGTGGGCAGTTGCTGCGGTATTGTTCGGACAAATAGGTCGAGAAATGACCGCAAAAGCCATGAATCTTGCGAAAGGCTTGGTGGCGTTATTTTGCTTGGTAATCTTTATTTTTCCCGAACCATTTGTGAACCTAAGGCAAGAAACCTTTTGGGTGTTGGCATTGAGCGGCATACTGGGTATTTGTATTGGTGATACTTTATACTTGTTGAGCATTCAACGTCTTGGTGCGCGTTTAACATTGCTTGTTGGTACACTAATTCCTGTGGTAACTGCTATTGCCGCAGTATTTCTATTTCAAGAATTCATGGGAATATCAGCTTATTTGAGTTTAATACTAACAGTTTTAGGGGTGAGTTACGTTTTATGGAGTAAAGCGGAAAAGTCGCACCAAAAAATCCTGTGGACAAGTGGATTAACGGTAGCTGGATTGTTTGTACTTACAGAGTCTAGCGGTATTTTGTTAACGAAATGGGCTGTGATAGAAATGGACAGCCTGGAAGCGACATTTATTCGGCAGGTCTGGGGAGTTGTAGGCCTCACAATATGGGGATTATTGGCGCGTGAGTTAGTGAGTGATTTCTTACCTTTAAAAAATAATCCATTTTTGTTGAAAAAATTAATTTTAACGTCGTTTATTGGTGCATTTCTTGGAACTTGGTTGTCTGTGTTGGCTCTAAAATTAACCTATGCATCAGTGGCCGTGGCATTAAATTCAACAAGCCCCATTTTTGTGCTTTTAATAAGTGGTTTATTTTTAAGTGAAAAAATTCCTCGATCATCTATAATCGGCGCAATCGTTGCTGTATTAGGTGTGATTTTATACTTTCTACAAATGCACAATATTTAAAAGGAAAAAGAAGAGAAGAGATATGAGCAAAATAGCTATTCTAATTTTAAGTTTTTTTTTGACGAATTATGTTCTTGCAAAAGATTTATTGGAAGTACCTATTGGAATCGCACCGACCATGAGTTCTGTTGGTGTTTTTATTGCGAAAGAAAAAGGGTATTTCGCTGAGCAAGGTATAAAACCAATCATAAATCCTTTTAAAGCATCAGGCGCTAAAATGGTACCTTTCTTGGCTTCCGGACAGTTATATGTTGCGGGTGGCAATATTAATGCTGGTATGTATAACGCTGTTGCCCACGATATTCCCATTAAGATTGTTGCAGATAAGGGTACAGTTTCTCCTGGGCACGGGTATCTAGCGCTGATAGTAAGAAAAGATCATATCGAGAGTGGACGTTACAAATCATATAAAGACCTTAAAGGGATGACTATGGCTGTCACAGCCAAAGGTGTGTCTCAAGAAATTGTGACTGAGATGTATTTGCAAAAAGTCGGCTTAAGTTTGAAAGACATAAAACTGCTTACCTTGGGTTATTCTGATATAAACATCGCCATGGCAAATAAATCAATCGATGCAAGTATTCAGATAGAACCATTTGTAGCCGCTGCTGTAAAAAATGATTTTGCTGTTCGAGTTGCCGGTGATGATGAAATATATCCCAATCAACAAAGTGCCGTTATTTTTATGTCACCGATGTTTATGGAAAAGCATCCTAAAGAAGCTCAGGGCTGGGTAACAGCTTATGTTAAAGGTTTACGTGATTACAATGATGCCTATGAAAAAGGGAAAAACAAGGATGACATTATTGAAATCCTGACTAAATATACACGGATTAAAGATGCTAGTGTATATGAAAAAGCGTTTCCGGTAGGTTTGCATCCCGAGGGTGATCTTAACGTGACAAGTTTAAAGAATGATGCGAAATGGTTTTATAAGCGTGGCTACGTTAAGAAATTACCTGATATTGATAATATTGTAGACCTTAGTTTGGTGCGTAAAGCACGTGAAATTCTTGGCCCTTACAAATAAGGGATATTTTATACCTCATTATTTAATATTGTTTTTTAAACATGTTATCTACCCATTCCTGAAGTTAATATAGTTAAGTAACAGCTAGTCTTAATTTAAGGGTATACCGTTAAGTATTTATATAACTAATTAGTAGAACGAAAATGAATTCAGGTGCTCGTATTCATGCTGAGAATTTAAGTAAAATTTTTAGTACAGCGAAACATACAACTACTGCATTCGAAGATCTTAACTTTGATGTTCATGCGGGCGAATTTGTTTGTCTACTTGGCCCGAGTGGTTGTGGAAAATCAACAATATTAAGTATTATGAATGGGCTGGAACAGCCTAGTAAAGGCTCGCTGATCATAAAATCTGATCGGCAGTCTACTGAAGATATCAAAATTGGGATGGTCTTTCAGGAAAATGGTTTATTTCCTTGGATGAACCTCCAACAGAATATAAAGTTTATTTTAGATAGTCAATCGACGTTAAAAAATCAAGATACAGAATCTTTAAGCATTCATCATCTAGCGCAGGTTGGTTTGGATAAGTTCCTCCTTCATTATCCTCATCAGTTATCAGGTGGTATGAAACAACGCGCTTCAATCGCACGAAGCTTTGCGATAGACCCTGATTTATTATTAATGGATGAACCTTTTGTTTTTCTGGATTATCAGACTCGACTTCAAATACAGCAAATGTTAATGCGACTGTGGCAGGATGCGAATAAAACCGTGGTGTTTGTTACGCATGATATTGAAGAAGCGGTGTTATTAGCCGATCGAATTATTGTATTGACTGCACATCCTGGCCAGATCAAAACCACGCTCTGTGTTGACTTACCCAGACCAAGAGACTTTTTTGCGTTAAAGAAAAATGATCGATTCCATGAGTTGGTGCAACAAGCTAGTTCTTTGATAGAGGAAGAGCTAAGTGAATTAGGTGGGCAAAGTTGATAAAAAAAAGCTTACTTAATTTGGTATCGCCACTTATCGCCTTTTTACTGTGGGAACTGTGTAGTCGTACTGGTGTATTTGATATACGTTTTTTCCCTCCCCCAAGTGATGTGCTGGTACATTTATTTACAGTTAGTCCTGAAGAAGGAATTTTAAAAGATATCGGCGCAAGTCTTTATCGTATATTTTTTGGTTATACGCTAGGTGTATCTGCCGGCATTGCATTGGGGGTAGCAATAGGGCTGTCCACTCGGGTACGCGTTATTTTTTATCCAATTATTGCGTTACTTTATCCGATTCCCAAAATCGCAATTTTACCATTAATCATGTTGATATTTGGTATTGGAGATTTATCAAAAATAGTTGTGGTTTTTATTGGGAGTTTTTTTCTGGTCCTTATTAATACTGTGCATGGTGTTGCGAGCATCAATAAAATATATCATCAAGTAGGCCAGGTATATCGCATTCCACGTAGGTATTTTGTATTGCGAATTATTTTACCAGGCTCATTACCGGCAATTTTTACAGGTTTGAAACTTGCCATAGGTTATAGTCTTGTTATTGTGGTTGCAGCAGAGTTTTCTGGGGCTAATGCAGGTATAGGCTATTTAATCTGGCAATCTTGGGAAACGTTTTCTATTTTGTCTATGTATGCTGGTATTTTTGTCATTGCAGCTTTAGGGTTCATCTTTACCTTTGGATTGGAATATCTTGAAAAACGTTTATTGCCATGGGTACAAAGATAAAAATCAATTTAAGATAAACCTTGTTTTTTATAATCAAATAGTCTTTTAATTCCGAGCAATAAAAACAATGATTTAGCCTGACTATTAGGGAATGCATTTTTTTATGATCGCGTGGAAATTGGTTAGGTTTTTTACTTAATCAGCCGATACATATAAGCAGTTATTGTTTTTAGTATTTACGAGAGTCTTTCTATATAGCTCCTTGAACTTATTGATTTATAAGGAGTCTTACTAAAAAATAATAAGCACTAATTTAATAATGGGGAAGCACATGAATCAAAGTCAATGGATAAGCATGGCTAAAGATGCATTGGCAGAAATTAAAGTCGACGAAATTCGTGAGACTGGAATTCTGCCCGATGGTGGAAACAAATTTTTTCCGGTGATAGGTTATCCGCCGCTCACAATGTTCCAAGACATGGATCAAACGCCATTATTTGAAAACTTCTCATCAAGAACAGAACGCCCAATTAGTGCGTATGTTCATATTCCTTTTTGCCCTTCCCGTTGTACTTTTTGCCATTGGATAACAAAAACCAAAAGCTTGGCTGAGGAAGTTGATGTCTATTTAGATTATCTCGAAAGAGAAATGGTGTTATATAAAAATAATATGGGTGTGGAAGCAATACCGACTAGTTCTGTATTAATTGGAGGGGGAACACCTACTTATTTGACGCCTGTCCAAACAGAACGTTTCCTCAAAATGTTTACTACCCACTTTGATTTAAGTCAATGCACACAATTCACTATGGAAGCAGAGCCGACTACATTAGTTGGAGAAGAGGGTTTAGCCAAGCTGAAAATAATGAAAGCCTATGGTGTAAATCGCATTAGCCTCGGAGTACAAAGTTTTGATGATCCAATTTTAGCTTATATGGGTCGTACTCACACTCATCGACAAACATTAATTTCTATCGATAATATGCGAAAAGCGGGTATTGAGAATGTGTTTATTGATCTGATATATGCTTACCCCAATCAAACTGTGGAAGATTGGACAAAGAATATGATGTCGGTCGTCGAGTTAGGTATCGAAGGTTATCAGCTTTATCGATTACGTATAAAACAACACGGAGATCGACAAGGGAATATTATTCGTCAATTCAATAAAAAACCAGATCAATTTGCTACTGTCGATGAAATTTTATTAATGAAAATGTTGGGTAAAGTGGTGTCTGAAGAATGCGGTTATCATGAGTATCAAGCTCGGATTTTTGCAAAGAGTGAAGATTTGATGTCTCATTATTTGCGAGATTGGACAAATGAATTATTCGATGTTGCTGGTGTAGGCGTTTCAGCTTGGTCAAATTTACGTGGTGTATTTTCATTGAATGTGGGTGACCAAAGTTTACAAAGTTATTATGATTTAATAGATGCAGGTAAGGTATCAGTAAATCGAGGTAAAATTCGCACGACTGACGATGAAATTCGACGTAGCTTTTTATTGCCTTTAAAAAATATTCGAGTGGATAAACAAGTTTTCGAACATCGAACTGGTGTGGGTGTGGCGAGTCAATTCCAGCCTGAAATTGATTGGTTAAAATCTTTAAAATTGCTTGATGAGAGTGAAAGTCATGTTTGGTTAACTGATCGAGGACGATTCTTTGCTGATGAAGTGACTACCCAGTTCTTTAATCCAGAATATTTACCCTTTCCTGGTGTTTCTCGAATTTCGCAAAAAATTGCGAGATAGCGCTTTTTGGGTAATGACTGAAGCACAATAATAAGATATATTAAAAATATTTCTTTTCGTGAAGTAAAAATTTATTAAGTTTATCAGTATTAATGAATGGATATTTTTGCGTATATATTGCTGTTATTAGTGTGATAAAAATACAGGTAAATATTTAATGACAAAAAGCGCAGAATTACAAAACTGCCTGGCTATTCTTGAGGGTAGTAGTGATTGTTTTTTGTTAGTCGATTTTCATCAAAAATCAATAATTGGGACTAATAGAGCTGCCTCAGAACTACTTGGTTATGAGTATAATGATCTTTTTCAATTGCCGTTAAATATACTTTTTTCAAATTATTCTGCTGATCAGCTAACCACAATATTTAACGATACTGTAAATACTGACGCCAACCCAAAAAAATTAATAACGGTACTATCAACAAAAACTGCTAGTGAGATTCCAGTTGATGTAAGGCTTAATTCAGTCAATATCAATAATTCAACATTAGTTGTTGTTACAATTAGAGATATTACAGAATCATCAAAAATAGAGTCGTTAGTTGCTTCGTTGGCTCGTACACCATCATCTCAAGGCAGTAATATATTTTATCAAGAATGCGTGAAAAAACTATCTGATATTTTCCAGGTTAAGTTTGCGTTTATTGGTCTACTAAATGAGAAGAAGACACATATTAATACCTTGTCTGTTTGGACTGGTAATCAGTTTGGCGAAAATTTTGAGTATCCCCTAGAAGGTACCCCTTGTTCAGATATTTTAGATAAAAGTAAAGAATTAATCCCTTGTGATGCAGCTCGTTTGTATCCCTATGATGAGTTGTTGTCAATTATGGGTGTAGATAGTTATTTTGGCGCTCCTTTAGTTGATTCAAATAACGAAATAATTGGTATTGTTTCTGTAATGGATACAAAAACGATGGTATTGAGACCTTGGGGGTCAGAAGTACTGGGCATTTATGCTGCTAGAATTGCTGCTGAGCTAGAAGCAAAAATTCAGTTTGAATTGTTATCTAGAGGTAATACCGATATAGAACGGGTCGTTGATGAAAGAACAACTCAGCTTCGCGCAGTCAATAAAGAGTTAGAATCTTTTTCGTATTCAATATCTCACGATTTGCGCGCACCATTGCGATCTATTACTGGCTTTGCAGATGCACTTCAGGATGAATATAAACATGTGTTAGATGATATGGGGCTTGATTACCTAAAACGAATATTAGTTGGAAGTGAGCGTATGGGGCGCTTAATTGACGATTTACTATCTTTGTCCAGAATTACTCGAACTGAAATTGTTAAGTCGGAAGTTAATTTGAGCCAATTAGCGAAAGATTCCATGGAAAGCTTGCGTAAGAGAGCTCCAGATAAAACGGTAACCATGAATGTTATACCCGATATTATGGGTAATGGTGATCCAGGGTTAATTGGTGTCGTTATGTCCAATTTAATGAATAACGCTTGGAAATATTCTCAAAAATCTGAACAGATAAATATCATGTTTGGTGTAGAGAATAAAAATGGTGAAACAGTATACTATGTAAAAGATAATGGGGTTGGTTTCAAAATGCAATACGCTGACAAAATTTTTAGCGCTTTTCAGCGTTTGCATAGTTCAACAGAATATGAGGGTACTGGGATTGGTTTAGCGACAGTGCAGCGTATTATTCATCGCCATGGTGGCCAGGTTTGGGCAAAATCAGAGCCTAATCAGGGAGCTACATTTTATTTCACATTACACTAAAATTGATAGTTTACTTTAGGATTTATTCGGATAAGATAAATTGTAATTAATGCGTGCAAATCTCCAATTGTAGCTACTGGATGTGACGTCCCAAATTCTACCTCTTAACTGCATTAATATCTCGTAAAGCCTAGATGCTTAATAACTAAGAATTGTGTTATTATCCGGCATCGAAAAATTCTAGTAAGTAAAAAGTTAATGATTTATTTAAAAAATGATGTGTTTCTTGGGGTCAATATTGATCATATTGCAACATTGCGTCAAGCACGGGGGACAGTTTATCCTGACCCTATTCAAGCGGCATCAATTGCCGAAGAAGCGGGCGCAGATGGCATCACGTTACATTTGCGTGAAGATCGCCGTCATATTCAAGAACGTGATGTCATTATTTTGCAAGATATGGTGCAAACTAAAATTAACTTGGAAATGGCGGTAACGACTGAAATGCTCGAGTTTGCCGAAAAGGTAAAACCGTTGGATTGTTGCTTGGTGCCAGAAAAGCGCGAAGAGTTGACCACTGAAGGTGGTTTAGATATTTACGGGCAAAAAGATAAAATGAAGGACGCCTGTATTCAAATGGCTGAAGCAGGTGTTCGAGTATCATTATTTATCGATGCTGACACAAAGCAAATCGAAACCGCAGCCGATGTGGGGGCGCCGGTTATTGAAATACATACTGGCCATTATGCTGATGCAAAAACCCCTGAAACACAACAAATGGAATACGAAAAAATCGTTAAGGCTGTAAATTTGGCAGTTTCTCTAGACTTGGAAGTGAACGCAGGTCATGGGTTACATTATCACAACGTAGCACCAATTGCAGCGTTAACTTCTATTAGAGAACTAAATATTGGGCATGCAATTATTGCTCGTGCAGTATTTACAGGCCTATCAGAATCTGTCAGAGAAATGAAACGATTAATTGTTGAAGCGCGTTTTATGGCAATGCAATAATGATATTTGGCATAGGTACCGATATTGTGAAGGTACAGCGTATGTCCGAAAATTTGGAGAAACACGGGGATCGTTTTGCGCAGCGAATTTTATCTGATGTTGAATATTCAGAATTTTCAAGCAATATTAATCAGGCCGCATTTTTAGCAAAAAGATTTGCTGCAAAAGAAGCCGCAGTAAAGGCATTAGGTACTGGATTTCGAAATGGTATATCTATGAAACATATCAGCATAAGTCATGATGACCTGGGTAAGCCAATTTTAGTATTTTCCGATGTTGCAAAAGAGGCCATTGAGCATAAGCAAATTTGCTCGAGTCACATTAGTATAGCCGATGAAGAAGATTTTGCTGTAGCCTATGTGGTATTAGAAAATTAAAATGGACTCTGAATTTATTGTTGATTTGCACAGTCATTCCTATTATTCCGACGGTACACTTTCGCCTGCAGAATTAGTTAATCGTGCACATAATAACGGCGTAAAAGTTTTAGCTTTAACTGATCATGATGAAACTAAAGGCCTAAGTGAAGCTCAAACTAGTGCAGATTCTTTGGGTTTACATTTAATCAATGGCGTTGAGATATCTATTAGTTGGGATCGTAATCAAACTATTCATATTGTTGGGTTAAACATTGATCCAGAGAATCGTGATTTACAAGCAGGATTGTTACTTATTCGACAAGAGCGTGTTAGACGAGCGAAAAAGATTGCTGAAAAGCTCGAAAAAGCTGGAATCAATAATGTCTGGCAACAAGTATCAGAAAAAGCAGGTTTTGATGCGGTGACTAGAACTCATTTTGCACGATTTTTAGTTGAAAATGGCCATGCTAAAGACATGCAGCAATGTTTTAAAAAGTATTTAGGACGTAAAGGCCGGGCGTTTGTTAATGGTCACTGGTTATCAATGGAAGAAGCTGTGAGTTGGATTATTTCAGCAGGAGGTCAGGCCGTAATTGCTCATCCTACACGTTATAAATTGACAAAATCAAAGTTAGAAAGATTAGTCACTGAATTTAAAGCTTGCGGTGGAGCTGGGTTGGAAGTTGTTGCTCAGCGTTATACGGAAAAAGAAAAAGCAGAAATGGCATCATTAGCTAGACGATTTGATTTATATTCCTCTGTTGGTTCAGATTTTCATAATCCTGGGAATCCTTATGTAGAATTAGGTCGTGGTCTTGATCTACCCTTGGATTGCAAACCCATTTGGGGTGAATGGAATATTAAATAATCATGAGTCTGTTTTTCCAAATACATCCAGATAATCCTCAAGCTCGTTTAATTACTCAAGCTGTAGATATTATGCGAAAAGGTGGTGTTGTCGTTTATCCTACAGATTCTTGTTACGCATTGGGTTGCCATATTGGTGATAAAGATGCAGCTGAGCGGATTCGAACTATTCGTCGACTGGAAGCAAAACACGATTTCACATTAATGTGCAGTGTGTTGAACGAAGTTGGGACTTATGCAAAATTGGAAAACCCAGCCTTTCGTTTAATTAAAACGCTTACGCCAGGGCCGTATACATTTATTTTGCAAGCCACTAAAGAAGTTCCTAAACGTCTATTAACGCCAAAACGTAAAACGATTGGTTTACGTATTCCTGATAACGCCATTGTGAGTGCGATGTTAAGTGCACTAGGTGAGCCGATTATCAGTACCACACTGATTTTGCCAGGTGATGAATATCCCATGTCTGATCCTTATGAAATGCGGGATATATTAGATAAGCAAGTTGATTTGATTATCGATGGTGGTTATTGTGGATTAGAGCCAACTACTGTGGTGGACATGTTAGAAGACGTGCCAAAAGTGATGCGAGCTGGATTAGGCGATACATCTCTAATTGATCAATAAATGTGGGAATGTTCAAATTAATGCAATTCTGGACGTTGCGCTGTAAGATGTCGCCATGTTTATAAAACAATATTATTAATGGAAGAACTCACCGCAATTCAACGTTTTAGTGTTTGGGTTTTACCTGTGCTTTTTGCAATTACTGTTCATGAGGTTGCTCATGGTTGGGTTGCTAAAAAATTGGGCGATAAAACTGCGCTAATGCTGGGTCGCTTGACTCTTAATCCCATAAAGCATATTGATCCAGTAGGTACAGTGCTCGTTCCCGCTTTTTTATTGCTGGTGGGTGGTTTTGTGTTTGGGTGGGCAAAGCCAGTACCCATTACCTGGGAAAATCTCAAAAATCCACGACGTGATGTGGCGTTGGTCGCAATTGCTGGCCCTTTATCCAACTTTATAATGGCTGTATTTTGGGCTTTAGTTATGAAAGTTGGTCTTGTTTTTAGTCAATCAGTTGATTCCTGGCTATTTTTTCTCGTGCTTATGGGTAGTGCAGGCGTGACTATTAACCTTGTTCTTATGGTATTGAATTTATTGCCAATTTTGCCTTTAGACGGGGGGCGTGTATTGAGCGCAATACTACCCGGTCCGATGTCCTATAAATTCAGTAAATTGGAACCTTATGGTTTATTTATTATACTGGGATTATTATTTTTTGGTGGCTTGTCATGGCTTTTGTCTCCCCCAGTGAATATGTTGCGTGCTATAATTCACGGCATTACGGGTTTATAACCCTGTAATTAGTATACTTATTTGTTCATGTTAGGAGTAAAATTTGGTCGCCGTTTCAGGTTCTAATCGGGTATTGTCGGGTATGCGTCCGACAGGTAGGCTTCATATGGGGCATTACCACGGGGTTCTTAAAAACTGGGTCAATTTACAACATGAATACGACAGTTATTTTTTTGTTGCTGATTGGCATGCATTGACCACCCATTATGAAGATCCATCCATCATCGAAGAAAGTGTTTTCGATATGGTTGTAGATTGGTTAGCTGCTGGTGTTAATCCTGGTTCTGCTACGATTTTTATTCAATCCAAAGTTCCTGAACATGCAGAATTGCATCTATTGCTTTCTATGATGACACCGCTGGGATGGCTGGAGCGCGTTCCATCTTACAAAGATCAACAAGAAAAATTGAAAGAAAAAGATCTAGCGACTTATGGATTTCTCGGTTATCCCTTATTGCAAAGTGCTGATATTCTGATATACAGAGCAGGTTTAGTACCAGTCGGTGAAGACCAAGTGGCGCATGTAGAATTAACACGTGAAGTTGCTCGCCGATTTAACCATTTATATGGGCGAGAAGTTGGTTACGAAGAAAAAGCCGAAGCCGCCATTAAAAAGATGGGACGCAAGAATGCAAAGCTTTATCAAAGCTTATTAAAACGCTATCAAGAACAAGGTGACACAGAAGCTTTAGAAACTGGACGTGCACTTTTATCTTCGCAGCATAATTTGTCTGTAGGTGATAGGGAGCGCTTGTTTGGATACATTGAAGGGGGTGGAAAAATTATTCTCGCTGAACCCCAGTCGATACTTACGGAAAGCTCTAAGGTTCCTGGATTAGATGGACAAAAAATGTCGAAGTCATATGGGAATACTATTGGCTTACGAGAAGACCCAGCGTCAGTCGAGAAGAAATTAAAAACAATGCCAACAGACCCTGCACGAGTAAGGCGTACAGATCCAGGTGACCCAAAAAAATGTCCTGTATGGGAGTTTCATATTCTATACTCCAATGATGATGTAAAAGACTGGGTAATGGAGAGTTGTACTTCTGCTTCCATCGGGTGTCTGGAGTGTAAACAAAAAGTAATTAATGCAGTACTCGAAGAGCAACGACCAATACGCGAGCGGGCGGAAGCGTATTTGGAGGATCCAAAAGCCGTGAAAAGTATAATAGCCGAAGGCTGTGAAAAAGCGCGGGACGTTGCCAGAGAAACCATGGATGAGGTGCGGCAAGCAATGGGCTTGTCCTACCGGTAATTACACAGTTTACCTTTGATTTGCCCGATTACGGTGTCAAAGTGGGAATTCACGATGAACAGGACGTTCGAGTGTCGCGGATACATGGATGTATAAGAGCGACCGATTGTGAACTCCGCGCTTTTTCCTTGTACTCGAACAAATCAAAGGCAATCTGAGTAATCACCTAACTATTAAATAAAATTCGTTTGATAGAAAGATATTTGAAAATTAGTTTTAATTTAAATCTCATCTATATAAGGTTACCCAGTGACTGAACTTGCTGATCTCAATTTACAAATTCAAGATAATGCTGTCGCCATTTTAAATGGTGAAGCAATCACAGATTTACCCCTAGATCTTTATATTCCGCCGGATGCGCTTGAAGTTTTTCTTGAGGCATTTGAAGGTCCGCTTGATTTATTACTCTATTTAATCAAGAAGCAGAATGTTGATATTCTCGATATTCCTATTGCTGAAATTACTAAGCAATATATGTCATATGTCGAATTGATGAAATCTGTACAATTGGAACTCGCTGGCGAATATTTGGTCATGGCTGCTATGTTGGCTGAGATAAAATCTCGTATGATGTTGCCCAAGGTTATATCTGATGAAGAAGAGGATGATCCACGCGCTGAATTAATTCGTCGCTTGCAGGAATATGAGCGATTTAAAAAAGCAGCAAATGATATTGATGAGTTGCCACGTCTTGAGCGAGATTTTTATCTCTCTCAACCGATTAATTGCAAACGCGAAAGTTCCGCGCCAGATCCAGATGTCGCTTTACCTGATTTATTGCACGCCTTAAAAGATGTGATGAAGCGTGCTGAATTGTTTAATTCGCATCATATTCAACGGGAAGCACTCTCTGTAAGAGAACGTATGACGACAGTATTAAATGCGGTTTCTGTGGATAAAAGTAAGTTTATCGACTTTACGGCGTTATTTAATCCGAGAGAAGGGCGCAGAGGCATTGTTGTGACATTTTTGGCGATTCTGGAATTGATTAAGGGCGCATTGATTGAGGTGGTGCAGTCTGAGGTTTATGGTCCAATTCATGTTAAGGCAAGATTATGAGTAATCAGAAGTTAAAAAATATCGTTGAAGGTTTTTTATTTGCGAGCGATAAAGCGCTAAATGTGGATCATATTATTAAAATGTTCCCAGAAAGTGAACGACCTGAGAAAGAAGAGATTGTTGAAGCTATTCAAATAATTGAAACGGAATTTGAAAGTCATGGCATTGAGCTAAAAAAAGTGAGTACTGGGTATCGTTTCCAAGTACGTGAAGAATACAGCCAATGGGTTTCTCGTCTTTGGGAAGAAAAACCACAAAAGTATACTCGAGCTTTATTAGAAACACTCGCATTAATTGTTTATCGTCAACCAATTACTCGCGGTGAAATTGAAGAAATTCGTGGCGTAAGCGTAAGTAGTAATATTATAAAAACATTACAAGAGCGTGAATGGGTCAAGGTTGTTGGTCATCGTGATGTTCCTGGTCGCCCAGCATTGTTAGCTTCCACCAAGGATTTTCTAGATTATTTTAATTTAGAAAGTTTGGAAGATTTGCCACCGTTATCTGAAATAAAAGACTTGGATGCGATAGCTACGGAACTGGATCCGGAACAAAATGCATCTTTGATCGAAGCTATTCGTGAAATGCAAGAAGATCAGAAAACCTCAAAAGAAGAGAGTGAAAGTGAGTCGATTGATCTAGTTAATGAAACTCTAGAGGAAAATCCAGTCGCATCAGAGTCTGAGTCTCCGGAAACAATCGCTGATGAGTTAGATGTTGTATTGAAAGAAGAAAAAAAACTGGAAGTTGAAGAAGGGATAATTGAAGCGACATTACTTGAGCAGACAAATCATATGCGAGTGGAAGAAAATTCCGCACAAGATGAAATACGAAGCCAAGTTAATGATCAGTCAATAGACGAATTTGTCGAAGTAACTGTAGATGAACCAGATAATCAAATAAATGATAACGAAAATTCCTTACAAAAAGAAATTGAGAATAAAATTGAAGAGCAAATTGAAGAATCTGGAAAAATTTCAAATTCACATGAAGATGGCAAAGTCGGTGAGGTTTAGCTCGCACTCATGAAGAAAGATACCAAAGACTCGAAAAATAAATCAAAACCTGCTGGTGAGAGATTGCAAAAAATTCTTGCGCGTGCAGGTTATGGATCTCGTCGTGAATTAGAAGAATGGATTAAACGCGGTAGTGTAAAACTTAACGATAAAACAGCTGAGTTAGGTGATCGTTATTCTCCGGGAGATAAGCTAAAGGTAAATGGCAAACTTGTTCCTGTGTCACGTTTGAAAAAGAAAGACACTCGAGTTCTAATGTACCATAAGCCCGTTGGTGAAGTTACAACACGTTCTGATCCTGAAGGACGTAAAACCGTTTTTGATAATCTACCAAAACTCGCTGGAGGTCGTTGGATTGCGGTGGGTAGGTTGGATATCAGTACTTCAGGTTTATTGTTATTTACAACTGATGGTAGTTTGGCAAATAATCTCATGCATCCTAGTCAGGAAGTTGAACGAGAGTATGCTGTGCGCATTCTAGGAGACGTATCAAAAGAAACCCTTGGTATTTTGAAAGAGGGTGTATTGTTAGAAGATGGCCCGGCGAAGTTTGATATGATTATTGATAAAGGTGGTGAAGGTGCTAACCATTGGTATCATGTCGTACTACATGAAGGACGGAACCGTGAAGTGCGTCGTTTGTGGGAGTCTCAGGGTGTAACCGTTAGTCGTTTAATGCGAGTTCGTTATGGTCCGCTTTCTATTCCACGAACAGTTCGTCCAGGTAAGTTTCAGGATTTAACTGAACGAGAAATAAAACAATTATTTTCGATGGTTAAGGAAAAAAAAGATAAATTATCAGAAAAATAAAATTTTTCAAATTGTTTTATCTGTAGTAGTTAAAATTTAGCCACGACCACGCATTATTCTTTGTTTATCTCGTTGCCAGTCACGGTCTTTACTGGCGGCTCGTTTATCATGTTTTTGTTTACCTTTAGCTAAACCAATTTTTAGTTTTACACGGTTTTTTATCCAGTACATGGATAAAGGTACAAGTGTATATCCTTGACGCTCAACGAGACCAGAGAGTTTGTCGATTTCACGGCGATTCAATAAAAGTTTTCGAGTTCTACGGTCTTCTGGATGGATGTGAGTTGAGGCTGTTTGTAATGGGGTAATAAGTACAGCTGACAGAAAAGCCTCCCCATTTTTAATGAAGACGTAACCATCATTTATTTGTAAACGACCTGCACGTAAACTTTTGACTTCCCAGCCTTGTAGAACCATGCCTGCTTCGTAATCATCTTCAATATGAAAATCAAAGCGAGCTTTGCGATTCACGCCAATAGTGTTATCAGATTGCTTAGGTTTTTTCTTTGCCATAGAGGTGTATTATAGCGTGATTTCTAAGAGATTCGGTAATATTCAAGCATAAAAAAAGGGCGAAGTATTAAAACTTCGCCCTTTATGATTTTATATTCGCAGCTTATTGCATGCTAACCATACGGCCATGTAATGGCTGTGTGGGTCTTACACTTTTACTGAAAATTGAAGTAAATGCATCAATTTGTGCAGCCGAAGCTTCTACCATAGTCGTCATTACATTCCAATTAACCCCCTCGCTGCAAGGTGGAGTAGTTAATGAACCAGTATAATGATAGTAAGATTTGATTTCAGGTAGCATGTTGGCAGCAAAAATTGTTGATGCAGATTCTGTTTTCATGCCTGATTCCATTGGAAGGTTACTCCAAATTTGCTTCAGGAATTCGTTGTCTTTGCCTTTTTTAAATAAGACGCCAACCACAGCTAAACCACCATCTTCAGATTTATGTACCATGTGGGCAACCATATCAGCAGGTTTTGAATTTATCGTATGTTCACTTGGGCTATGAAAATGGAATTGTAATAAATCATAACGTTTTCCACCTATCATTGCGTAACTACCTTTATCATAGTTAGCTTGAATGGTATGGCCATTATTAATTACTTCAATTGCGCTAGTTCCATAGTGAAACTCGATGGGCTGTGGGCTAAGAGTCATACCGGTAGATTGAATATCAATAGGTGATTGTTGTTTACCACTGCCGCATAGCTCGAATTTATTGTCTAATGCTGCCCAATGTTCTGGGCCACCATCACCTTCATAACTCCAGTGAGCCTTGTGAACACTGCCATGTTTTGCATTAGCTTTACCATGAGCTGGTTTTCCATGCGTATCCATGGCTGCAGCAACTGGCGCTACAAATGACTTCGCTATTTCAGGTAAGAAGTTTTCAACCGGTGTAGGTGCAGCTGCAACTTCTAATGTTGCTTTTGCTTTTTTCGCAACAGTTAAGCCAGCAGTTTCCTTCATTTTCGCGATTTTATTTATATCAGGTACAACTTCAAAAGGTTTAATTTCATTTTTGATGGAAACAATCATTGAATCTGGATGAGAAGTTTTTTCACCATCATTAACGGTTAATTCAAATACTAGGTGATCAGGGCGTTGAGGCGCTTCAAATCTTGGCGTTGCGGTGTTTGCTCCTTCAAGCATTACTGGTGTTCCTAAGGTTTGAGACCAATTGAAAGCCAAAGTATCACCATCTGCATCAGTACTCGCACTGCCATCTAGCTGAACTTTTTTACCGCCGATGATGTTACTGTCGATAGAAGTGATCTTTGCAATTGGCGCTGTATTACTAACTTTAACAGCAACAGTGTCTGCAATAGATTCGTCGCTACCATCATTCACTGTTAGTGCAAATATCAAGAAACCTGAAGTATTAGGCATTTTGAAAAATGGTGATATTTTAGTTGAATCTTTAAGAGAAACTTTTTCACCATGGACTTGTTTCCATTTATAAACAAGATTGTCCTTATCTGGATCTACACTTGCGCTGCCGTCAAGCATGACTTTACTACCACGTTTAGCGACGACTGTTCTGCCAGCATTAGCGAGTGGTGCTCTATTTGAAATAGTGATAGAAACCGAAGCTTCAGCATCAACTTTACCGTCACTAACGACTAAAGCAAAACTCAAAGGTTGTTTGCTTGCAGGTGCTATGAAAGAAGGTGTTAATGTATCTGCATTCACAATTTCAACAGCTGGCCCTGATGATTGCGTCCAATTGAATGTCATTAAGTCGTGATCAGAGTCAGCACTTTGAGTGCCGTTGAGTGTAACTACTTCACCTACTCGGACAATTTGATCTGAACCTGCGTGTGCCGTAGGTGGCGTATTAAATTTCATGACAACTGGTTTTGCTGTTTCGGTTTTGTGGCTCATGGAGCTTGCATCTTTTGTTGCACGTTGTTGATCACCGCAGCCATTGAGTAACATAACTAAAGCAATGGCACTACTGGTGATTAACAAATTTGGCATTTTTTTCTGTTTAAATAACACGAGACCTTTCTCCCTTAAAATTTGGTATTTTTTGTAACTTCTTAGTTTATCTTCAAGTTTGCCTGTTTACTGAGTTAAAAGTGTTTAATGACTTTAAGTAAGCCCTGCACATTTTTAGATACTCGATTAAATCAAGAGCAGTTTAAGATGTTACAGTCCAATTTAATATTGCTTATTTTCTTTCATGTTTCTAGAGGATGCTGTCCGAGAATAGGTAATCATAGATTCAACGCCTATTCTCGGAAAGCATCCAGGCGATAGATTGAATTTGCCATTAGTACTAAATGTATTACATCATTTTTATCAATAGTTTGTTTTTTATACAATAACAAAAATGTCCAATTGACTAAGAAACCGTATTTACATTAACGTGGAATCCCTCAAGATATACTTCTTGCAATCTTATTTTAAAAAATAGGTTAACTATCAAGCAAAACAACGACTTTTATTACCCTAATCGTAATCGGAAATTGTCAACTTTATTGGAATAGAAATCAACTATTATTTGCATGATTAACTTTGGATAAATTAATATTTTATGATTAATTTACAAACACATAAAAGATAACGTTAAAGCAATTTTTTGATAATCTATTGTAATTATCGATTTTTGAGGTTTGTATTAATTAATGAAGTAGAAAAGGCCCTGTTAATTCTAACAGGGCCTTTTTTATTTAGCTGAAGGTTATTTATGTAGCAGGACTGAGGTCTTCATCGTCTTTGTTATCGTCTTTGGTGTTAGGACTACTTGGCGGTGGAGTAGTATTATCTGAAGAATCATAATCTCTAGGTGGGGAAGGTTCTTCACCATTCATGATTTGATTTACTTGACTGCTGTCAATTGTTTCAAATTCAATCAATGCTTTTGACATTGCATGAAGAATATCAATTTTCTCTTCTAGAATGCTTTTCGCCCGTTTATAGTTATCTTCAATTAACTTTCTAATTTCGTCGTCAATTTTTTCAGCAGTACTGGCCGACATGGCTTTTTCTGATTGCCCCTGACCGAGAAAACCCGAGCCTTCTTCTTCAGTAAAAGCGAGTGGTCCAACGATTGCTGATAAACCCCATTTCTTAACCATATTTGTGGCTAACTCGGTTGCTCGCTGAATATCATTGGAAGCGCCAGTGGTGACTGAATCTTCTCCAAATATTATTTCTTCAGCGATACGGCCGCCAAACAAGCTAGATAATTGGCTCTCTAAGCGACGTTTACTGTAACTTAGGCGATCCTGCTCAGGTAAATACATGGTGACACCTAAGGCTCTTCCGCGAGGAATAATACTCACTTTATGTACTGGATCATGTTCTGGCACTGATAAGCCAACAATTGCGTGACCAGCTTCATGGTATGCAGTGAGTTCTTTTTCTTGATCACTCATGACCATGGATTTTCTTTCAGCACCCATCATGATTTTGTCTTTGGCCTTTTCAAAATCCTCTCGTAATACGATGGCTCTTCGTGAACGCGCCGCAAATAGAGCAGCTTCGTTAACTAAGTTGGCGAGGTCAGCGCCTGAAAAACCGGGTGTACCGCGTGCGATAACGCCAGGATTAACTTCTTCAGCAGCTGGAATTTTTCGCATATGAACTTTAAGTATTTGCTCACGGCCTCTAATATCAGGTAGTGGCACGGTGACTTGTCGATCAAAACGGCCAGGTCTAAGCAAGGCGTTATCTAGCACATCAGGTCTGTTGGTTGCGGCTATTACGACTATGCCTTCATTGCCTTCAAATCCGTCCATTTCAACTAAAAGTTGATTTAATGTTTGTTCGCGTTCGTCGTTACCGCCTCCCATGCCGCTTCCGCGTTTGCGACCGACTGCGTCAATTTCGTCAATAAATACGATACAAGGTGCCTGTTTTTTTGCTTCAACAAATAAATCTCTTACTCGCGAAGCACCAACACCCACAAACATTTCAACGAAGTCAGAGCCAGAAATTGAAAAGAAGGGGACAGCTGCTTCACCAGCTATGGCTTTTGCAAGTAGCGTTTTACCAGTACCTGGCGAGCCCACCATAAGTATGCCTCGTGGTATACGGCCACCAACGCGGGAAAAATGACTCGAATCCTTGAGGAAATCAACAATTTCGCCAACTTCTTCTTTCGCTTCTTCTACCCCGGCAACATCAGCAAATTTAATTTTAACCTGGCCTGCTTCGAATGTTTTCGCCTTTGCTTTGCCAAATTTAAAAGCGCCACCGCCACCGCCACCGCCGCCTTGATTTCGGCGCATGAAATATACCCAGACACCGATCAAAACAATGAAAGGTAGCCACGAGACAAAGACCGAGCTTAAGAATGATTGCTTCTCAATGGGTGCAGCACTGATTTGAACACCATTGTTTATTAAATCAGCCATTAATCCTGGATCTTCAGGAGCATCTGTACGGAAGGGTTGATTATCGACACCCATGCCATAGATGGTTTTATCATCAATGAAAACTTTGGTTACTTGTTGTTCATTGACCTTATTTAAAAACTCCGAATAAGTGATAGTAAAACGTGGATCCGTTTTGCCGCCAGATGAAATGGCTGCAAAGATAATAAGTGCAACTCCGAAAGCGATAACGCCTGCGAGCATTTTAATGTGCATGAAAGAATCCTCCGATTATTTACTTCAACTCAGGCGTCTGTTTTTGGACAGCTTTCTAAGCATTAGGTGCAATTATGTTTATTCCTGACTATTTACTTTGGGATTAATCATCAAAATGCAATCATTAATCGAATTTTCAATAATATAAACGTGGTTACGAGAAATATTTTAACCGACTTCTCTAGATTCAAAGCAATAAGTGCGCCTGTATATATTTGATCTTATTTTAGCATAGCCTAAAAGTACGCCGGGGAAAATATAAAAGAGGAATGAAGTGATTGATTTTAGATAAAAAATGGGCAGGCAATCATTTGTCTACCCATTTTTTTACTTTGATTCAGAATTATGCAGGTTTGATAGTAGGAATATCACTATTATCCGTATTTTCTGAGTTGTCTGCTTGAGTCGTGCTTTGGCTAGTTTCTTCTGCGGATTCTTTAGGTTGCATACCCTTCGAAATACCTTCAAAAACTTTATTTTGCTCTTTACTAACATCATACATACGAATGCCGGTATCCAATAATGCTTGGAACAATCCAGGAATGTTGTAAATTGCGTAGCAAACCCAACCTACAGCGGGTATAGCAACGATAGTGGCGAAAATGCCATTGAATCCAATTGCTGTCAGAATGTCGACAACACCTATTAATATGGCGAGTGGTATTAGTAATAAACTGCCAAAATAAAAGGCCAAAACAAAGGTAAAAAATACAATAACAACAAACTGCAAAAACTTAGCTAATCCTAAATTTACTTTATCCATAGTCATTTCTTCTTTATTTAGTTGTAAGAATGATTGCTATTAAAGTCATTGCTTACATACTCGACGCCTCCCTTTGAAACTAACGAATCATTATTCTTGAAATTCGTTAACGTTCCGTTGTCGTGCACTGTACGGGTAAGCTATAAATCAATTCAATAGCAACACAAAATTATATGCTACTCCAATGTTGAATCCAACTATTTCTACTTACTTGCTTTATTTGCAGAATTAGTGAGCATTTTATTGTGAAATCGTCATTGCTTTGATAGATTCAATTTGAATAATTAAATAAAAACATAGGGGTAAATGTGTACACAATTCTGGGATCAATATTCGGCGTATTAATTTTAATCATCATTGTTTTAAAAGTATACCGAACGAAACAGCAACACAGAGCCGCGAGTAATGTGGTATTTGCAAAATACACTTTTGAAAAAATGAAAAAAGATGAGCAAAAAAAAGTCAAAGAAAAAGCTAAGGAACTGGTGTTAGCTTCAGATACCAAGTTGAGGGGATTTGCAAATGAAGTGGAGCGCTATGGGTGGTATGCTTTAGCTATGCATGAATTGGGTATATTTTCAGCAGTACCCGATAATCCAGTTTGGCATAAAGTGAAAAACCCTTATACCGCAATTTTGCCAGGAAATTACTTAATTAGAGCTGTTAGCTCATATTTATTATCTGAGCATAATATTACGCTGAGTGTGAGTGAAGCAAAAAACTATCAGGCAAAAAAAGTGAAACAGGAGTAAGCGGTTATTTTGCCGCCTGTTCTTGTTCATATTGATTGATTACATCTACCGGCATAACCATTAACATTTCACCATCTAGTTGTAATACTCTTACTAAAATTCCAGTTTTTATGCTGGGCCCCTTGAGTGACCAATGTTGGCCATCCAATTCTATTTCACCAATACCATTTTGAATTGGGGAGGTTAATTCAAATTCTTTGCCTATCATTGATTGAGCTGGAGACGAATCTTCCCCTTGCTCTAAGGCGGCTTGATATTGGGCACGTTTGCGATGTGCAGTAATTAGTGTCAAAGTCATGGATATTGTTGCAAAAATGCCCAGTTGAGGGGAGATCTCAAGGTAAGGGTATTGCATGAGAACCGCTCCAAGGATGCCAGCGGCGATGGTCATGGAAAAGAAAACGCCAGAGGGAATCATAGCCTCAAAAACAACAAAACATAACGCAAGCACCCACCAGTGCCAAAATTCTACCTGGATATACATCTAAACGCCTTCAATTCTGTATAATATTGGCTTAGTAATCTATCATGATTTTAGATAAAACAAAATGCTATAAAACTATGTGGTTGATTACATAGCATTAAATTCTTTCTGCAATTATTATTAAACGCTGTTTCTATAAAAACAGGAGCGAAGATGAAAAATACAGAGAATGAACAGCCATCAAAGTTGGATAGGGTGGTTGAAGAAGCAAACCGAAAACGTGCACAAAGGGAGTTATCCTATCGTGAACGTGCCCTAAAAATGTATCCATGGATTTGTGGAAAATGTGAACGTGAATTTAACCAAAAAAACCTCCAGGAATTGACAGTACATCATAAAGATCACGACCACGATAATAACCCGGATGACGGTAGTAATTGGGAATTACTGTGTATTTACTGTCATGACAATGAACATTCAAGGATTTTGGATAACCAAGGTGGAATTAATCATGTTGAGAAAGAATCTGCCACTCATAATCCTTTTGCATCCCTGGGTGAGTTATTAAGTAAAAATTTTTTACCACAAGATAAATAAACTGAGTTTCTAGTTTTAAAGCAATATACTTATTGAATACGATGTTTTGTTTACATGCTAAATTGATTTAGAAATTCAATGTTTAAAAAATCGTGGTTTTGAGTTTAATTGACCTATGATATTTGGAAAAATTAAAACGCTATTTATACTCTGTTTTTTTGTTGTATCACTAAGTTCTGAGGCGTCATCAATTGATGAATTAGAATTAAATGATGTTGAACGGAAGTGGTTAGCGTCAAATCCTAGCGTAAGTTTTACTGGAGATCCAAATTGGTTACCTTATGAAGCATTTGATGCATCGGGTAATTACAAAGGTATTGTTTCTGAACATTTGAGTCTAATTGCTTCAATGACAGGTTTGAAGTTTGAAATGAGCCCTAGTATAACTTGGACAGAATCTACTGAAAAAGCCAAACAGGGTTTGGTAGATATCTTGTCCGAAACAGATGATTCAGATCTCAAATCGCATCTAAACTTTACTATTCCCTACATATCAAATCCCATTGTCATTGCAATGCGAAGCAAAGAAAACTTTATAGAAAAAATAGATCAGATTAAAAATAAAAAAATTGCTCTTATAAAAGATTATGGTTATGCCGCAAAAATTCGTCGTAAATATTCAAATATTGAGTTTCATATAGTAGATGATATTCAAGATGGTTTAATTTCTGTTTCTACTGGTAAAGTGGATGTGCTTTTGTGCACACTTGCGCTTTGCAGTTATACGATTGCGGAACTTGGTTTAAATGATGTCAAAATAGTCGGTAAAACAGAATTTGATACTAAATTAGCACTTGGTGTTCAAAAAAAATTACCCGAACTATTGTCTATTTTGAATAAAGCAATTCGCAAAATAAGTCCAGAACAACAGCAGGTGATACTTGATGCTTGGATTAAAGATAAATTTGTAGAAAAAACCGATTACACACTTGCCAGTCAAGTGAGTGTATTTGCAATAATCTTAATAGGGATTTTTGCATTTTGGAATCGTAGATTATCCGGAGAGATTAGTCTTCGCATTGCAACCGAGCAAGATTTAAAGAAAGCACAAGAAGTCTTGCGACTTTCGCATCAACGTTTAGCTTCACATCGAGAACATACACCTCTTGGTGTTATTGAATGGAATACAGCATTTGAAGTGATTGACTGGAATCAGGCAGCTGAAGATATATTTGGGTTTAAAAAAGAAGAAGCCGTTGGTCGACATATAACAGAGACGATTTTACCCAAGCATGTCAAACAAGCTGTGGATATTGTCTGGCGCGATTTGTTAAATAACAGCGGCGGTCAGCGAAGTAGCAACGAAAACATCACTAAAGATGGTAGATTAATACAATGTGAGTGGTATAACACACCATTGATTGATCAGGAAGGAAAAGTGATCGGTGTTGCCTCTGTTGTAGATGATGTTACGGAAAGAAAGATGACAGAAGAGTTGATATGGAAGCAGGCTAATTTCGATATATTAACTGGACTACCTAATCGTAATATGTTCCATGATCGCTTGGCTCAAGAAATGTTAAAAGCAGATCGTGATAAACATTCTTTGGCATTATTCTTAATTGATTTAGATGAGTTTAAAGAAGTTAATGATACCTTGGGTCATGATACCGGGGATCGGTTGTTAGATGAAGCAGGTAGTCGAATTAGTCAATGTGTGCGCAATACCGATACGGTTGCGCGATTGGGTGGAGATGAATTTACCGTTATTTTACCTGAACTTGAAGATTACAGTCACGTTGAAGATATTGCACAAAAAATAATTGATAACTTGGAAAATGCATTTCATGTAGGCAATGAGCTTATTCACATTTCGGGAAGTATTGGTATAACATTGTATCCAACTGATGCCATAGATATTGATGAACTAATGAAAAATGCTGATCAAGCAATGTATGCGGCCAAAAGAAAAGGGCGGAATTGTTTTAGTTATTTCACACAGTCTTTACAAGATGCTGCACAATTAAGGCGGTCGCTTTCAAACGATATGCGAATCGCACAAGGGCAACAACAATTTGAAGTTTTTTATCAGCCAATTGTCGAAATAAAGACGGGTCGTATTGTCAAGGCAGAAGCGTTACTACGATGGAACCACCCTGAACGAGGTCGAGTTAATCCTTTGCAGTTTATTCATTTAGCAGAGGAAATTGGATTGATTAACCAGATCGGTGATTGGGTCTTTAAAGAGGCTGCCGAAAAAGCAAAACATTGGAGAAAGGTATATTCTCCTGACTTTCAAGTAAGCGTGAATTTTTCTCCTATCCAATTTAAATTGGATAGTGATTTGTTTATTTATGAATGGCAAACACATTTAAAGAACCTCCAACTTTCTGGTGATAGTATCGTCGTGGAAATTACAGAAGGTATGCTTGTCAATGCCGAACCTGATGTAATTGATAAATTATTGTGGTTACGTGATGCGGGAATCCAGGTGGCAATTGATGATTTTGGCACGGGTTACTCTTCTTTATCTTATCTCAATAAGTTTGATATTGATTACTTAAAAATAGATAAATCGTTTATTAGTAATCTCGAAAACAAAACTAGTGATATTAGTTTGTGCGATGCAATTATTTTAATGTCCCATACGTTAGGATTGAAAGTGATCGCTGAGGGTGTAGAAACAGAAGGACAGAAAAAAATCCTTAGTGATGCGGGTTGTGATTTTGCTCAAGGTTATATTTTTTCTAAACCTGTATCAGCAAAAGAATTTGAAAAAATCCTTCTGCCAGAATTGGCAGTTAGTTAATATTGAGGAGATATAGTAAATAAGCTTGTTTAAAAAATCGTGTTTTCCAGTAAGCAGATTATAATCTTTCTTGGTTTAGTTTGACTTCCTCAGATCGCCATGCTTCTACAATAGCAGCGATTAAAATTAATAAACCGCCCAACATTTCAAGTCCATTAAGACGCTCACCACCTATCCACATCGCTGATAGCACTGCAGTGATTAATTCCATTATAATAAGAATTGAAGCTCGACCAACTTCAAGTTTTGTTACTGCCCATTGTGTAGAAATTGTTGCGATGAATATCCAGCTTGCGACAAAACCAATTACCATAAACCAAGTTGTTGAGGGAACGACTGGCATTGTTTGTACTTCTATACTTAAGAGAAACAGGGCTAGAAAAAATGAACCGAGAAAAATTGCTGCCATTTTACTAGCTAAGGGCAAATATGCTGATGCACGAAATGCAATATTGTTCATGGAAAGGGCAAAGCCAGATCCCACAGCTAATAGATCAATCCAAGAAGGTGGTGCATTAAATACCTTGAAGCCACCTAGAACTAAAAATGCGCCAATGAGTGCAAAACTGACAGTCATCCAACGTATTGAGTCGATTTTTTCATTGAGAAAAAACCAACCACCTAGTACGCCCCAAGCAGGTATTAAGTAAAATAAGACCATGACTCGAACAACGTCGCCGTACATGATAGCGGAAGTAAAAGCGAGATTTGCAAACCCTGATAAAATTAAAATAATCCAGATATACTTTTGTTGGCTACGCCATATGGGATATTGCTTAATAAATATTGGCAATAGTAATGCGGCGACCGCACCATATCCCACTAATGTAAATGGAATACCTTCAATGCCTATTTCTCTGAAATATTTTAAGGGAAGCCAGCTCAACCCCCACAGTAGTGAGCCAAATAACAGGACAAGAACAGGTATATTAACTGGCATATTTTGTATCTAGTGCTTTTAGTTATTAGTGAGCAATATAAATTATTGCAATTCGAGGTCCGTATTTTCTCCTCTATTGAATTGTTTAATCGTTCAGCAGATGTTCAGTTAAAAAGACATAAGCTGATTTTGAATTAACTTATCAGGAGTTATCAATATGGGTACTCAAAATCGAGTTGTTTATGTGAATATAGCGATATTTCTACTGTACTGTACAGTAATAAATAGCAATGCTTACGCAGGGCATAAGCATAAGTACGATCATAATAAACACTATTTTGATTATTATGAAGATAAACCCGCTCACCGACATGATAAACGCCGTCATCATAAAAAGCGTTCTCATGGAAATAAACATCGACATTCACATACACATACAAGATTCTGCCATAAGCAGCATCGTCGATCATTCAATCAAGCTCAACATCGCCATGGTCATCATTATTATGATAAACATAATATTAGTTTGGGATTTATTCTTCGATTTATGCACTAGTTTTAGCTCTTCTTTATTGAATCGATTCAAGTTGATAGCTGCTATACTGAGTGTGTTTTTAGCAAATTTGTAAAACGGTAAGCAACCTGCATAGCAATTGTCTGGTTATTGCCTCTTACTGTCATAATGAGCCCAATCAGATCAGGATGAACTTGAATTATGGATAAAAAAATCACGATTAAAGACTCGGTTACGGGTAAAAGTGTCAATTTACCACTTTATGATGGTGTTATTGGCCCATCGGTGTTTGATATTAGTAGTGTATATAAAGAATTGGGATATTTTACATTTGATCCAGGGTTTCAATCCACAGCGAGCTGTCGTAGTGCCGTCACTTATATAGATGGTGATAAAGGTGAGTTATTTTATCGTGGTTATCCCATAGAGCAGCTGGCTGAAAAAAGTAGCTTTCTCGAAGTCGCCTATTTACTAATGTACGGTGAATTACCTACCAGCCAAGGTTATAAGGATTTCACTGAAACAATTGGCCATCATAATATGATAAAGGAAAGCTTGAAGCGATTTTATGATGGTTTTTATCATGATGCTCATCCTATGGCAATAATGGTAGGTGTTGTTGGTTCTTTATCTGCGTTTTATCACGATTCAATTGATATTCATGACAAGAAGCATCGAGAAATTTCCGCATATAGAATGATTGCTAAAATGCCAACGATTGCTGCTGCGTGTTATAAACATAGTATTGGTGAGCCATTTATTTATCCAAAGAACAGTTTAAGTTACACCGCAAATTTATTACATATGATGTTTTCTGTGCCGACCGAAGATTATCGAGTAGACCCAGTAGCAGAACGTGCTATGGATTTAATTTTTATGTTGCATGCAGATCATGAACAAAATGCAAGTACATCAACTGTGAGACTCGCAGGCAGTTCCCAAGCAAATCCTTTTGCCTGCATCGCTTCTGGTATTGCGGCATTATGGGGGCCAGCTCATGGTGGGGCCAATGAAGCTGTATTGAATATGCTCGAGGAAATTGGTTCCGTCAAAAACATTAAGAAATTTATTACGAAAGCTAAAGATAAAGATGATCCATTTCGATTGATGGGATTTGGACATCGAGTGTATAAAAATTATGATCCAAGGGCTGAAATTATACGCAAAACGTGCCATGAAGTTTTATCAAAATTGGGTGACCCAACTAATCCGATGTTTGAATTGGCGCTCGCCTTAGAAGAGGCAGCATTAAAAGATGAATATTTTGTTAAACGTAATTTGTATCCGAATGTGGACTTTTATTCAGGTTTAATTTACAAGGCATTAGGTATTCCAAGTAATATGTTTACGGTTATGTTTGCCATTGCGAGAACCGTAGGTTGGGTTGCTCAATGGATGGAAATGATTGCTGAGCCAAATCAACGTATAGGCCGACCTCGTCAATTATATACAGGTTCAGGAAAACGCGATTATCCAACATAATATTATTGAATATACGGATTGTTAAGGCGCTCCTGGCCTAATGTTGAAATTGGACCATGGCCAGGAATAAAAGTGACATCATCACCCAGTGGTAATAATTTATTTTTAATTGCGTTAATCAGTGTAGCATGATCACCGCGAGGGAAGTCCGTTCGTCCAATGGATCCATTGAATAATACGTCCCCGACAAAAGCAATCTTACTTTCTAAATTATAAAAAACGATATGTCCAGGTGTATGACCTGGACAATGTAATACTGAAAAACAAATATTTCCAACTTTTACTTCGTCGCCTTCTTCAAGCCATTGATTTGGGGTAAGTGGATCAGCATGGGTGAAATTGAACATTTCTGCTTGATAAGGTAAATTTTCTAGCCAGAACGATTCTTCTTTTTGTGGACCTATGATAGGGATGTTCATTGTATCTGCGATTTGGCGACTTGCTCCCACATGATCAATATGTCCATGAGTGAGCAAAATGCTGATTAGATCGAGACGTTTTTGTTTAACTATTTCTAATAGTCTCTCGGCTTCCCCGCCAGGATCGATCAGAGCGGCTTTATTAGTTTGTTCACACCAGATTAAGGAGCAGTTTTGCTGGTAAGTTGTCACAGGGATAGTTTGATATTTCATCAAGGAACTTTAAAGTAAAGCTGATTCGAGTTCAACTAAGAAAATCCCGATAAATATGATGGGTTTATCAAAAAAAAGTATTAAATAGGATGAATAGTGGTCGATAAGGACTAACGTAGGATTATTTTAGGCTGATGACGAAAAAATGATTCAATTTGGTTGATTTGTGCTCTTTATTGCTCGAGTAATATTTGCATTTTTTTAAATTAACCATTAAGTTGTCACACAGGTTAAAATTCATTACTGAATAAAATCGATTAACTAGTTAATGTATGAAAGGTTTAGATAATATGGATACTTACACTCTGTTTACTGCAAGCGCTACCAGCTACCCGGTTAATATCGCTATTTGGGGGAGTTTAGTTTTCTGTACTGCTTTGGTATTTTATTGGGCAGCGACAATCGAAAACGATATTGAAAATAATCCAGGCAAGTAATTTTTTTAAAATCTTGTTTGCAAAAACCATCAATTCTTATAGAGTTGGTGGTTTTTTTATACCCCATTTTTCATTGTAGCTAAAACCTACATTTACACTTCCTAACAGTTCCAAGTAAGTCTTCAACTACTGTTTGAATACTTTCAACTGCATTAAATACGCTGCATTCAAATTTGAAAACCATGATTATGTATTTGAGATGAAGCAGACATCTTGATGTCAGCTGTTGACTCTTTAAATATGAATTACAAATCGATTTATGTCGAACAAGTAATATTCCATATATTGTTTACAAGATAAAATCGCACTGGAAGTTTTGAGAATTAGACTGCACGTTTTGTAAAAATAAAAATGGAGAAAGGAGAGTTTTATATTGCTGAGTATTTTAACTACTCATAAATATATTCAATACATCTTTGTCGCCGTGGATGAATTTAATTATTAACTTTTATAGAAAGTTGTGTAAAGTCAGAATTAAGTTTATAAAATTTATTATTTGTAGATGCTATTATACTTGTATCTAATCCATACTATTTATTTTTATAAAGCACTTTTGTAGTCAAACCACAACACAATAATTGTCAATTGATAAATTATTGAAAACTAATTTCCTATCAATTTTATCATGTGGTATAAGTTCAGCTTATTACACAAAAATAAAAAAGAGTTGGAGTTGTGCATTGAATTACTTGAGACGTATTTCTGCGTTATCGTTATTTGTCATTTTATTTATGGTTTGTTCGTTTTCATTAACGCACGCTGCGGTTAACAAATCACAAAATTTGTTAACTAATTCAGGCTTTGAAAAAGGCAAAAGAGCTTGGCTTGGTTCAGGCAATGTACGCAGGCACGATGAGCGTAGTGGTCGTAGATCTCTGGCGATTATGGGAACGCGAACAAGTAATCTAAATATATATCAAACGATACAGGTAAAACCTGGATATTCTTATCAGTTTACCGGCTGGAAAAAAGAAGTTCATAAATCGAAGGGAAAATATCGATTTAGGGTGAGTTGGTTCAACAAACATGGCAATGAAATAAGCTCTTCAAGACGTTATTTTGGAGAAGGAAGAAAAGGGCATGTTTATGTGAAACACAGTGTTAAATATACTGCGCCAAGTAAGGCTGTAAAGGCTAAATTATATTTAGAGGCAATATCTGCAAATGGTATTGGTTATTTTGATGATATTTCAATCGCGGTAGCGGGTAAAAAGCCGAAAAAGAATAAAACCAATAAGAAATCAAATGAAAAATATCAGTTGTCAAAAACAAAAAATATAAAAGCACAAAAGAAATACGCTAGTAAATTGATTGCAAAAGATGATTATTTTACGGTTAAGCAAGGTGAAAAAAGTACATTTAATTTACTTGCAAATGATCAAGGTATAACAAAAGATACTAAATTAAAAGTGCTAGCTCAACCTAAGCAAGGTAAAGTGATTGTTACGAATAATGGACAAGTTCAATATCAGCCTAGCAAAGATTATTTTGGCCAAGATGATTTTATCTACCAGTTAACGGATGGAAAGGGTAATAAACATCTTGCGAGCGCATCAATACAAATTAAGTGTGTCAAAAAATGTCAGCAATCGTTTAATCTATCTTGGGAAAAAAGTCGAAGCAAAGATGTTATTGGATATAAAGTTTATGTTGGGCGTACAATGAATGATTTTGACCAGGTGTATATGGTTAAAAATAAAACAAACTTTAAATATTTAGCCAAACAAAAGGGTGATTATTATTTTGCTATAAAGTCACTTAATCGTCACAAAATGGAGTCAAAATACTCTGGAATTGTGAAAGGCGCATTTTAGACACTAATTGATATCTTCTTTAAAATACTTCTCGGTCAAACGCATAAGACTCTTCATTATTTATGTTTTCTTCCGCTTTTTGTTCGGCTTGAAAAACCTTAATCCGCTCTGGAATAAAATATTCTAAAATCATGTTAGAGCGGCTTGATTTTTGAGATAGTAGAATATGGACTTTGTCCTTTAAATGCCAAAAATATTTTATCTCTCCAATTTTTGCAAAACCTTCTTTGTTTCGGTACCTACCATATTTATTCTCTAGGATCTTCTTAATTGTTGTTATATCTCTTGAGTTACTAATTTTATTACCATCGTTAGTAACACGTTCAAATGTATATCGCAATCTTGCTAATTTATCTGATGAAATAAAATGAAGTTCTAAATATTTACTTCCTTTCAATACTTTTTCACTGTTATAAACTTTTTTATATCTGCTGCTGCTTTTCTCAATCAGTTTTGCCCCTTTTTCAAGAATTTGTAAACGTAGTTCCTTGCCGTAGGCACATTTGAGGTACTTTCCAAATACTTGGGTTTTAGCAGAAAATAAGCAAAGTTTTTGATTTTCTAAAGTAGGTAATATGGATTTTGCATAAATATCGCCGGCATCAGCCGCTTTTTTATAATGCAATATTCCTTTATAAACATTTTTTTCAACGCCAATTCCATAAATCAACATATCGCCTTGTTTTATCAAACCACGATTGAAGCCCAATTCTGCACTTTTCCTAAAAAGATCATATGCTTTACGTTTATTTTGATTAACATTTTCACCTTTTAAGTACATATTTGCTAACATGAATAAAGCACTGGGTGAGTTTTGATCTGCTGCAAGATTTAGCCATTTTATTGCTTCTATTGTATCTTGACCCACACCGTTGCCGGATAACAAACTAAGTGCGAGCTGCATTTGTGATTCAGCATTACCTTCCTGAGCCGCCAAACGAAACCATTTTACGGCTTCAATTGGGTCTTTGGATGTGCCTACTCCATTCAAGCACATTAAGGCTAGGCGATGTTGAGCCAGTGTATTACCTTCTTGTGCATGTCCATATAAAAAGCCATATAGCTCTTCTGGACTTTTACTCGCATGTACGCTTTTAGTTTCATTGCTTAATGCATGGTTTGTAAGCAGTGAGATGAAAAGTATAGATTTGATTAGTACTTTAAATTGGGAAGAATGAAAACATTCCTTTAGGCCCATGTGAAAACTCATATTTAATTCTGTTATTATGGTGATGTCATTTTTATATTCACAATAATAACAGCAGTGACAGGATGATAGAGATTTATATTAGGAAGAATTTTAAATAATTTAATGCATTGGTGTGTATTTGTACAAATCAAGCAGAGTTTACGTTATTCAGGCTTCAATTTACTTTCATATTTTGCAAATAAAAAGGTGTAGATAGATCATGAGTTTAATATAATCGCGTAAAGTAAAATCGAGTTACCAAGGGAATAGTTAGTTGCTAGTACAAAAAATTAAAAATATGAGTTATTTAAGTATGGGGAGAATCTGTGTAGTTGTCTTATTATCGATATTAACGACAAATACTTTCGCAATTTCATATGCCGATGCAATAGGTTACCCTGAACGCGGTATTATTTCAGATTCTGTCAATCAGGGGAGTAACAAGCAATCTGATAGTTTGGTAAATTCTGAAATAACTCGAATAAAAGAACCAGATCACACAATTTCATCTAAATCTACCACTCAATTGGGTTTTGGTACAAAACTTAGTCATGTGTCTATTGATGATGACTTAGGCCAAACAGAGAGTGTCGTCTCAGCTCAAGCGCTCAGTATTTTTTTTACAAATCACTTTATGAAAGATACACGCTATCTTTCAGAAGTGCACATAAGCAATTATGCGTTTGAGGCAGATACATCTCACATAGGCCAAGAAGTAAGCCAATTAGGTATTCGGTTTAGTGTACAAAAACAAAAAACATTCTTTCAGAATTTTTCGCCTTTATTCGGAGTAGGAGTTGAATTATCTAATACGAGTTATAATAAAAGACATACTGTTGATAGCGATGGATTTTTAGTAAATCAATTTGATAGTACTAGCAAGATAAATCTCGGCATATTATTTAATATGATAAAAAAATGGTCTATAAATTCGGAAATTGACTTAGCTATAAAATTAGAATACAGCCTTCCTGTAGCACAAGCGATAAATAGGGTTTCGCTTGGGTTTATTATTTTTTTTCAACCAATTTTATAATGTTAAATTAAGGAATCAAGATTGAGAGCTAAGATTTTAATAGGTTTTTTAATAGTACAAATATTGAGTGCTTGTGGTCTTGGAGGTAAAGATATTGATTTACCAGAGCCTCGGCCAAGTGGTGAAGTCTCAGGTAAAGTATTGGGTGGGTTATATTCCGGTGGAAATATATCGGTTTATACCTTAGGTGAAGTAGGAGAGAGAGAGTTTTTAGCATCGACGGAAATAGGTGAAAATGGTGAATTCAGTTTAGGACTCATTTCTTCAACACAACTTGTGATTGTTGAAGCTAGGGGTGGCCAATATTACGATCCAAGTAGTAAGGAAATCATAGTTGCTGAACCTGATTTTATTATGAGCAAAGTTCTAAAATTTAATTCTGGTGAATCGTACAATATAGCAATTACTCCCGCTACGCACCTTTTAGCCGCTCTCGTACTTTATACGAAGCAAAATAGTGCTGAGCCAGTTGATGACGCGTTAATCGCAGATATTGAGACAAAAATCGATGAATTGTACTTGTTAAGTATTAACAATCCAGATTTAACATTATCTTATAGCGAAGAAGATGATTTTATTGGAATTAGTGGTGACGAAAAACATGGATTATTAATTTTAGCATTAGCTAAATTAGCTTATGAAGAACGATTGAAGAAAGATGAGGCATTAAAAGGATTATATAATTTATCCAGCTTAAATAACTTAATATTTGACGACATTCATTCAGATGGCGTGCTTGATGGTAAATCAGTATATGAAGATAGAAGTGGCGTTAAAACACTGGCATATGGTGATCAAATAGTTGATTTCGATTTTTATCGATTAAATATTGCTCTTGCCATGAAAGAAGTTTTAAACAGGACATCTTTCACAGAACTAAATTCAAAAAATGCGCAAGAAGCTCATATAATGGCTATTGCTCAAGTTGAAAGCCCGTTGTTTAATGAAGTAAATAACGACGCTTTATATAAAACCACCCCAGAAATACATCTTGAATCAACTGTATCGACGGTAAAAAAAGATGAATTGGTTTTTGATTTCAAAGTTGATAAATCGCTTCAATTAAAACAAGTGAAAATCGAAGTTGACGATTTAGAGTTTAATTATGTTTTAGAAGAAATATATAGTTCATCAACAGATTCATACAGCGTTACATTATCCACTACATCATTCAAAGATGGGCCACATGACTTAAATATTGTTGTCGTTGATGCATTTGAAAATGTAGGAAAAAAGAATATTCCAATTACATTTGATAATAATCCTCCGACAATTAGTATAGATTCTGCAAATTTAACAAATGACAGTGATTTTTTATTGAAAGGTTTTTATAGTGATGATTTTGCTAGTGTTCAAAAAATCACAATTAATGGTCAAGATGCAACTTTGCTTGATGATAATCGATGGCAAAAAGCATTTACCTTAACTACAGGTAAAAATGAATTTTCAATACGCGTTGAAGATACTTTGGGGAATTTTGCTGTGCATAATACTGAAGTGTATTTCGACGCTATTGCGCCGGATGTTGTCGTGACATCTTCAGGTCCAACTAATCAAAGCGAATTCCTCTTAGAAGGTACATTTAATGACGAGGAATTTAACACCGTTCGTATTCTCGTAGACGGTCATGATGCTGACATAAATGTTCCCCAGCGTAGATGGTCGAAATTGGTTAATCTGGATAGTGGCATCAATAATATTAATATTAACTTTGAAGACGATGCCGGTAATAAATCACAATTTACAACTCGCGTTGTCTTTGATGATACATTACCTTCTATCAGTCTCACATCAACGGCAATAACAAATACAAAGCAGTTTGACCTAAAAGGTGAATTTTTTGAAACTGATTCTGGCGTAAAGAATGTAGCGGTTAATGGTGATGATGCTATCATTGTCAGTGATAATCGTTGGTCCAAATCTGTGGTATTAAACGATGGAGACAATGAATTCGTCATCGGTATAGAAGATAATGCAGGCAATTATTCAGAAATATCTACAAAAGTGGTTTTATATGGAATTACGCCTGTTGTTACTTTAACTTCACAGTCTTTGACCAATTTAACCATACATACTTTAGAAGGTGAGTTTGTCGATGGTGGATTTGGAATTGAGACATTCACTGTTAATGATGAGAGCGTAACAATTGGGGAAAAACATAAATGGTCGAAGTTAGTTTCGCTTAATGAAGGTTTGAATAATTTTGTTATCGAAGTGGAAGACGAAGCAGGAAACCATGCTCAAGTCTTCACTAATGTTATTTTAGACAATCAACCCCCGACGATAGCGTATCAAAATAATCTTGAAGTCAACTTTTCAAATAATGATGGAACCAGTTTTCAAAGTGCGCTTGAATTAAATAATACAGTTCCATTGCATTTTATGTCGAATAAATTACGATTAGCTGGCATGGCGCCAAGTAAGGAAAATTTAATTGCCGAAAACATTCCTTATTTTGCATTTAATATTGCTGATCAACCTGTGGGTGAATTTGGAACTAAAATAATTGATCTGCAAATAGAGTATCGCTATGTAATTAATGATGAACAAATTTTGGATTGGCAACCAGTCTCGCTTCCTGATGAATCTAGTGAATTAGTGCTTCCCTTTTCTGAAGACACTTATAGTAAGGCATGGTATCAATCATTGCCCACGGATACGCATAAATTAGAAATAAGAGTGACCGATAGAGCGGGCAATATAGCAACAGAAACTGCTACCTTTCAAGCCCAATTTTATGTGCCTGATATAGCCATTGAACTCAATACTGAGTTAGCGTCAATTGACCAAGGGAATTTTAATAGTCGTGCGAATTATATAGGCCAAGAAGTGGTTGCTGTGAATTACGCTTTAGACAATTCAACGAATAATGAAATGTTTAAGATTCGTATTGATGATGATTCCACGCATTCAGTGATACAGGAATTTGAAGAAGTACAGAGGGAGAACATGGCAAGGTTACAGTCTGTGGAATCTTGGAGGCGAGCATCAATTTCTGCTTTAGATAAACCCTGCCCAGAGATTCTTAATGATTGGAGTAGCTTAACTGAATTATGGAATCGCGTGGGTAGTAATTGGGTAAAAGTAACCCCTAAAACTGAAACTCAGGATGCAATCGCGGTTTTTTCAGATACTGTGACAATGGAATCAAAAGATTGGACAGATTATCAAGCGACTGATACGAAGTTGGCTTCTACATACAGTAAAATTGGTAATGTGGAAATTAGTTATGACTTTGACTATTTGGTTGATTTTAACCCTGATGCACCGTTCTCAATTGATCCTAGTTTTATTAGTGATTGGCACTTAACGTTCAAAAGTGAAGTTACGGAATGTGCTAACTTGAACAGTATTCAAACCCGAACCGATTTTACTTATTTACCAGTAGATGGGTTTCCGCGCAATAATATATTACTGAAAAGCGTACAAGAGTCGTTTAGTAGCAGTCGATTTATTGTTTTGGATAATGTGGGAAATGAATTGCCGATAAAAGATGGTTGGATTGACATTCCACCAAACCAAGACCTTACAATAGTAAAATTTATTAATTCACCTTTATTGAATATTTATTCAGATAATCAAGTAATTGATGCAGCATCAATTGTCGATTATGACTTGCATCAACTTGATAAAACATATAACTGGATGATTGGCCAAAACTTAATTCTTGATGTTCAATTTGACCCGTCAGGCAAGTTAGAAGGTACTGATAATGTTCGACAGCAAGTTTTTCAGTCAGTTGATAAAATTGTAGAATTTAAAAGAAACTAACAAAGCACAGTTCGACCTATTCTTGCTTAGATATAGCCTAAAAAGAGTGCTGTATCATCACTACAAAGTGTCGTGCATTGAGGACGTGTAAGGAGGTTTTGACTGGGGTATTTCCAAAAAATAGATATCTAGAAGCAATATCTAAGATATTGACTTCTTATTGCTTGATATTTTGAAATATAAGGTTTAGTAAAATCATAGTAAGAAGCTATCTGCTTCCAGAAAACCATAAGTTTGTTAGTTTGTTAAATGCCAAATTCGCATAGATGCTTAATAACTAACTATTTGATATAAAAGGAAATTAATGATATTTCCAACAAGCTACTATTCAATGCTGAGTAAACCGTCTGTAATATAAAGGTTTATTAACAATAGTATTTATTTAATCTAAACTTATTAGTCTAATATCAAAAAGTTTTGTCTGGTTTCACCTAATACATTGATAAAAACATAGTACTTTTTTACAGCTTTAGAAAACTATATCCCACTTATATTATTGTTTTAATTAGACTTTTCTCTTTTTCTCGCAATTGTAGTACATTAAACACACTATTCAGCATTTCGCGTTAATGATAATATCTCGCGCATACTAAAAACTAATCTTAACACTTCACACTTTATAGCAGTGCGGTGGGGCTGGAACTTCAATGAAACAATCTAAATTTTCACTTTTACCAAGTGCGGTAATTCTGTGTTTGTTGTATAGCATTTCAATCGTTGTATTTTATTTGAGTTTTGTGACCGAATATAAACCGGATGATAGCGTCGGAACATTACGATTATGTGTTTTTCTATTACTCCTGCCAATCATTGTTAAATATTCGATTCAAATAGTAACAACGTTATTTTATTCCATAGTCGAACGATTTCGAGAGAGCAAAGGGAAATGTCCTTTTGAGCCAACTGTGTCAGTTCTTATTCCAGCGTGGAATGAAGAAGTAGGAATTTTAAAAACGCTTAATTCTGTTATTTCTACACAATATAAAAACTTAGAAATTATTGTTATCAACGATGGCTCAACTGATAATACTCATCGATTGGTAACGAACTTTATTAAAGATTATGAAACTCAAGATTTCTCAAATATAAATATCAAATATCTTCCGCTGATGAATGGTGGAAAAGCAAAGGCATTAAATCAAGGTTTAAAGATAGCTACTGGTGAGTTTATTGTTACGGTTGATGCTGATAGCGTAATGGAACCAAGTGCAATTACCAACATTGTCAAGCGATTTACAGATGAAAAAGTTGGTGCAGTTGCCGGGAATGTAATTATTGGAAACCGTAGAAAGTCAATCGAAGTGATGCAGCAGTTAGAGTATCTTTATGGCTTCTTCTTTAAACGCGCAGATTCCACATTTAACTCAGTCTATATCATTGGTGGTGCAGCCGCTGCTTATCGCAAAAATATTCTGTTAGAACTTGGTGGTTTTGATCATGAAATAATTACTGAAGACATCGAAATGTCCACCCGTATACTTGCTCATGGTTATAATACACGATACGCTGCAGATGCGATTATCTACACGGAAGGACCTTCGGATTGGCGAGGACTTTGTGAGCAGAGGTTACGGTGGAAATTCGGTAGGCTAATGACCTTTATTAAACATCGCAAGTTATTTTTTAGTTGTAAAAAAGAGCACAATTCCTATTTAACATTTTTATTATTGCCCGTGGCAGTCTATGCAGAATTGGCGTTGCTTTTTGAAGCGGTATTGTTATCGATATTTTTTGGTTATACTGTTTATACCAATGACTACTTACCCTTAGTTTTTATAATTTCATTTATCACTGTAATCATTTCTTTGCAGATTATTGTTGACCCAAAATCGCATTTTCATAAAAACTTATTGATTTTGGCGCCCGTAGCTTGGATTATTTTTTACATCGTGGACATTGTTGAGTTTCAAGCCCTATATCGGAGTTTAAAGCTGTTAATTAAGCGTAGAAGTATGGAATGGCAGAAATGGGCTAGGGTAGGATTGATTGGGCAAATAGCCACACACGCTGCGATTAAACCAGATTCTAAGTAGGCACTTCTAAAACGACCTGTTTGGCTATTACGCCAAACAGGTCGTTATAAACTTTAATTGATCGTAGACAATAATTTTGGATTAGTGACTAACTTTCTAACCCCGTGTGCATGATCTTCTTCAAAAGTATTACCTTTACACCACTGAGCTAAGCTATTGATATCAACTTTAGCGCATTGTGGTCGAACACTCCAAGTGACTTGGTATGGAGAACAGCTTTGTTCTGTGTATTTAGGACCTGTCGTGGAGCCAGTAAATTCAATTGGCTTACCGGTTCCTGTTGGTAACATCTTGGCTTGATGTAAATTATTGGCCATATGGCCGTCGTAAGTTAAGTTGTTAAAGTTAAGCGCATTTGAATCATTAACAACAGTGAAGACTTGTGTCTCAACACGTAAGTCTGGATTTGCACATGCTGGAGATACACATGAACCTAAGCCTTTTCCAGGTTTAATATCACAGGAAGTATGCACCCAGTGAACTTCGATAGTGTCACCTGGTTTCAAGCCTTTACATATTTCACCAGCTGGTGCTTTTAGCTCAGCAGCAGAAAGTGATTTACTCATACCACATTGGTATCCACCACCATGTCCATGATCACCTTCACCGGCATAAATTGAAAAATCTTTTGCTTTATGCTCCGCATTGTTATGAAAATGAATATTACATAGATTCAATTCACTTGCAGGTGGCGCGATAGCGAAAGAGCGTGTGTTTGTGCCGGCTATACTATCAATGTCTCTAGGTGTCTGTGGTCCAAACCCCTCACATGCAGTTCCGTTAGCGGCGTGTGAACTGTCATGTGATCCACTTGCCATGCTATTGGTTGAAACCAAGCCAAGCGCAAGTATTGCAAAAGATAGCTTAATGCTATTTGATGTCATCCTCTCTACCTCTAATTAGTTAAGTTTATTGGTTGCCCCATGCGTGCGCATTTTTTACCAAATTATATTATTTAAGGGGCGTCAGTTGGCCGGAATGTGGTTATTTAACACACAAATATTTTTATTTCCGGACTTCCTACAGGGACTATCCTACTTAATCTTTTGAGTCTCATCAATATGAATAATTAAATGATAATCCTTTTAATGGTTGTAGAAAAAAAGAACATATTATTATTCAATAGGAATATTAAATTGATAAATTATTGTGTTATATATGCACTTAGCGTTATGTCGCTATTGCGGAGCAATGTAAGCTAACGACGACACCAATTAATTTAGGAATGACTGAAAACTTAACATCGTTTAATGTTATAAAGACAATTCTGTGCCTAGTTGTCGCTTTTCTAATAGTTTCTTTAATTAAATCACGTGACGCTTTATCAATAGATTTTGTAGCAATTGCACCAAATTCTTCACAGAGGCTTTTCCCCGTTTTCATTTGTTTAGGGTTAATAAACGGTGCTATAAATTTGGCTTTATCTTTGTTTACAGAAATTTTAACCCGTTTTAATGAAGTTGTAGCATGCCAGCTATTGTTGTCCGATGTTTTCCATTCAGTGACTTTAAATAAAGTCGGGTTATTGCTGATATTTTCTTTAATTTCATCTGCATCATAGGCGCACCAAGCTTGTATGGGTGATAAAAGTAAAAGTGCTGTTAGTATTCGCGTTATTGCCATTAATATTCCTTCGATTTGGGATAAAGTATACCATTTTAATTGTATTTATAGCGTAATAGCAATTAGCTAATAGGTCTCGTGTTTATTTTAAAAATATTCTATAATTTAAGTTCAATTAGGGATTAAAGAATTCTATTAATAGGGCTTATTATTCACTTTGAATGATGCTTGTGGGGTTTGGTTTTAGTATTTTTTGTCTCTTAGCCTCCGTATATTGTGAATATATTTTTGTTATTTTTAGGAGTGTTAAATTATGTCATTGATGGAATTTTACGGTCTCTCATTGTCCGAACGATTATCTAAAGTAGGCATAACAAATTCATTTTCGGCTGCCATAAAAGCTAAAGATGTTGGAAAAATGAAAACATTACTTTTGTCTGTGGAGTATTCGAATGACTCAGCTAATGCCATGATAAAAACATTCTTAAGTTCTCACGAATCATTTCATGCATAACTTGAAGTGATGTTTATTCTATGGGCTGATTTTTCAATTTTAATTGTATGACAGTAGCGATTATCGGTGCTGGGCCTTCAGGTCTAGCACTTGCCAAGCAATTGTTAGATCGAGATATTGAGTTCGTTGTTTATGAACGTGACAATGGCATAGGTGGTGTTTGGAATATATCAAACGCCCATAGTGTCATGTACGAGTCTGCTCATACAATTTCATCAAAAACAATGACAGAGTTTTCTGAGTTTCCGATGCCAGAAACTTTTACTGATTACATTTCCCATCGAAAAATGTTGCAGTATCTCGAGTCTTATGCCAAAAAATATAATCTTCTAGAGCATATTCTATTTGGCATTGAAGTAAAAAATATTAAAGAAATTAGAGACAATAGATATGAACTAACGTTAGAAACAGGCCAAAATAAAATATTCCATTATGTCGCCATTGCAACAGGACATGTTAGTAAACCAAATCACCTAAAACTGAATATAGGCGATTTTGATGGGCAGGTACTGCATGCTAGCACTTATAAGGAGCCTTCGATATTTAAAAATAAGAAAGTGCTCGTCATTGGTGCCGGTAATTCTGGATGTGACATTGCTTGTGAAGCCGTTGCTTTAGCAGAGCAAGTTTCATTGAGTATAAGGCGCGGTTATCATTTTATACCCAAATTTTTACTGGGTATGCCGGCGGATGTATTTGGCGAAACATCTGTAAAATTGCGTTTACCGATGTTTTTACGCCAAATAATCAATCAAGGTTTATTGCGATTTTTTCAAGGCAACATACAAAAAATCGGTTTTCCTAAACCTAATCACCGTATATTTGAAAGTCATCCCATTGTTAACGAACTACTGATTTATCATGTGCGACATGGTGATATCAATATTAAAAATGATGTAAAAGCATTTACTTCTAGGGGTGTGATATTTTTTGACGATAGTAAAATGGAAGTTGATCTGATCATATGTGCCACAGGATATGAACCTGATTATTCTTTTTTAGATGATAATTTGATTCCGAAAATGGAAGAGACGCATCTCAATTTATTTTCAAAAAAGCATGCAGGGCTTAGCTTTCTAGGATTTGTTGATCCTAATGGCGGCGTGTTAGGGCTCATTGAAAGTCAGGCAATTGCTGTGGCTGAGTCTATCGCGCTAAATTTAAAACCAGACAAGCTATTATCGATAATGCATAAGAATGTACCGTTAAACGGTGGCATTAAATATATTAATTCCGAAAGACACCAGTTTGAAGTAGACCATGCTACTTATCGACGAGAAATAAATAAACTAATTTCGACTTTTAAAAGATTTTCGTAAACAGTTCTACCCATGAAATTATACTGCTGTAGTCTCTGGTGATTGTTTGCTGTTGACAATTGGTCGTAGTAATTCTTTGATATCAGTTGTTTTTTCTGCTGATTCATGTAAATGAGTGTGATAAACGTGAGATAAAATACTAGTATACATTCTTGAGAACGTCATCATTGATACCAGAGCGGAAAGTAATATTAGGGCGATTGGGATTACAATGGATATGGTCAGCTGTGTAGTGCTGCTGACACCTTGCTGGGTTAGGGTAATAGTCCCCATCATAAATCCGAGTAATAATAATGACATTGCAGTTGCTCTGCCGGTTCGCCAAATGCGTACTTTTTCTAATAATGGCCCTTGCTGAGTTTGCCCCGCGTTGACATATAAATAACCGAAAAGAAAATTCCTCAAGCAATGATAAGCAGTACGATCTTTTTGCCAGTTTTTCGGTATCACCCAGCTTCGAATATGTGTATCTGCTAATTGAGAATGACTATTGTGTAAAAAGTCATGATGCATCTCTAATAAATCTGCTAGCCAACGATGTTGTTTTTTTCGTAAACGGCGTTTTAAGTAAATTAATTCAAACGTGCCACACCAACTAGGGGCAATAAGATCAAGTAGCAGTCCGGTGCAAAATACAAGAACGATGCCCACCGCAGACAACAAGCCTGAAATAGTGGTTTTTAAATCGAGAAAACTTTCGCCAGTAGGCGTTTCGACCAAGTTTCTTTCTAAAGTGCCACTTTCAGAAATACTCACATTTAATGTATTTTCTACAGCATTGGTTTGAAATTGAGAGTTTATGAGAACAATTTGCTCGCTCCATAGCTTAAGCACGCTGGTGGGTGTGAGTTCATTTGCTTGGTTTATGGAGAAAAAAAGGAATACCAAAAACCACATTAGTCCGCCAGTGATACCATATTCAGCAAATCTAGCGATGCCTCTCATTCTGGAACCCTAGTAAACCAAGCGTAAGCGACTCCAACACCACAGCCAATTGCGGTACCTAAAATGGGTACGATACTTCCTATTATGGCGCCACCAACACACAAGCCGGTGCCTTTTACTATGTCAGGATCAATTTCTTCGCTTGAGTCACTTTTTGAATCATCAATAAGCGTTGTAGTTGGTGAGGAATTAGAAGTAGAAACAGGATCATTTGCCAAAACAAACGATGGAATAACGACTGTAAATATCAGAACGGCAACAAGTAATGAATAGAGCACGGGATTCATCCTCGTCTCCTATAGGTTAATGGACATTATGTCCCCGTATTTCCCCATTACTTTGTTTTTGTTGTCAGCTAATTTTAACGATGAGTGGGTAAAATTGATATAGCTGAAAAGAAATTAACATTAAAGGCTGAGTTTATTGGTTTCAATTTGCTCAATTATTGGTGTAAATAATCAATAATCTTGTATAAATCAGCTTAGTAATTCAATTTGATATCCATAGTCAAAGAATCCGGCAATTTTATTGCTATGTAAGGCTTAATTGTTGAAATAAAAGAAAACCTCATTTATTATTCGCGCCGAAATATTGTGCAAAATTACAAAAAAAATTGTATTTATTCAACTGATTGCTGTTAACCAGGAAATATTCATGCTTAAAAAATTTAATATTCGCGTTATTCACTTACTGGTGAGTTTATTATTGTTTTATCAATGTTCAGTATCTGCCGAAGCTGAATTTAACGGCCAATTTTGGAGTAAAGGCTCTCATTATCAGATAACGGGTAAAGCTGTGCCTATAGCGGAAGATGGTATTCATGATCCAACAAATATCACTGCCATGTTTGGGTTGCAACTGCCTGAAGTTGCCATGGAGCATTTTCCGAGAGATTCTGCTGGATTGACGGATTGGGTACAAGCTTTAGCAAAAGGGCATATTGAGCCTCGCTCCGACATAAATGGTCTTGAGCCTGACTTAAAACCCATCGATTTAGACATTATTTTTGAGGATACTGGTGCCATGCCTAAGGTTTTATTTCCTCATCGACAGCACACTGAATGGTTAGCCTGTAAAAATTGCCACCCAGCGATTTTTAAGAAGAAAAAGGGCGCAAACAAGTTTAAAATGGAAGACGTATTACGGGGTAAATATTGTGGTGTTTGTCACGGAAAGATTGCTTTTGCACCAACAAAAAATTGTATGCGCTGCCATTCAGTCGCAAAAAAATAAATTAGGAATAACATGACCAAAGATAATATTAATTGGCCTGACACAGAATCTTTAGGTAGCTTAACCGATTCAGAAACAGAGGCGAAGTTAGAGGGTAGTTTAAAAAGCACCATCGCCAAGCTCGATGCGTTGGGGCCAGATGCTGATTCTGTTGAACGAGCAAAATTAATGCTGACTAAAATGATCACGCTTTTAGGGTTAAATCGAAAGGGTGATATTTGGAAAGATGCTAGACCGCTATTGGAATTGTTTATAGAAAACCACTTATTGGAAGAAGCGGTTCAAACCTGCGATGTTTTGTATCAATCGGAACAAGCAGAGTCAATTACTGCCTTAGTGCATGGTGTGTGGTTAGCAGTCTCCTTTCCCATTGATCCGCATTTAACGGTAACGATGTTAAATCATATTGTTGATGAGACGCCTAAGGATTCTGATGGTGCTGCACTCGCGGCAATTACAGCACATTATATTGTTGGTACTCGCGCTTCAGATGAAGATTTTGAAAATTTAAACTTCTTTACTTCAAACTTATTAAGCCAAGTGGCCAGTGGCCATAGTCAAATAGATTCTCAAGAAGATTTAAACTTATGGATGGACAAATTAGGTCTAAATAACCCCGAAGTTTTTTTGCCAAGACTTGGTGCAGTATTGAACGTCATTGTGAACGAGAAAAGCTGGTGGTTTGATCGTGATGATTTAAGAACGCGTTTTCCGCAATAAAAGAAATAAAATAATTTATAAATCATGATTTCCCCCGATAGCAAAACACCTTGGCGAGAAAAATTGGCCGGTTTTATTGAGTCTTCACGTTTTCAAGGTTTTATTATTACCTTGATAATTATCAATGCTATTACGCTTGGCATGGAAACCAGCCCTGATATTATGAAGTCGTGGGGTGACATGATACAGGGTCTTGATCGCATTATACTCATCATTTTTGTTACGGAAATTATATTGCGTTTGTTGGTTTATCGATTGGCGTTTTTTCGCGACCCTTGGAGTATTTTTGATTTCATCGTAGTTTCTATTGCACTAGTGCCCGCATCTGGCCCATTTGAAGTCTTGCGTGCTTTGCGTGTTTTACGTGTATTAAGACTGCTAACCATGGTGCCCGCTATGCGACGTGTTGTCGCAGGCATGATTGCATCTATTCCAGGTTTAGGATCTATAGCAGCAATGATGTCAATCATATTTTATGTAGCAGCAGTTATAGCGACTAATCTATTCGGCGAACACTTTCCTGAATGGTTCGGTAGTTTAGGCAGCAGTGCTTACACCCTATTTCAAGTTATGACATTAGAATCATGGTCAATGGGTATTGTTCGGCCCGTGATGGAAGTTTACCCGCATGCATGGGTATTCTTTTTACCTTTTATCCTAATTGCCACATTTACTATGCTTAATCTATTAATGGCAGTGATTGTGAATGCTGTTCAAGAAGTACAGCATGTTGAAATTGAGCAGTCTCAAGAAAAAATAACTGAGCGATTGGATGTAGATTCAGATTCTCTTCATAAAGAATTAGATAAATTGCACATTGAAATTGCTGAAATCAAACAAATCCTTCGAAAAAATACCGAGTGAGAGGCTATATACAATGATTAAAAATTCCTTTTTTATCGTTATATTATTCATATTTTCTAATTCAGCTCTGGCGGATAAGTCAAATTATGATTTGCTTGTGCAAGGAAGTATCTCAAAGGATGTCGCACAGGAAGAAATGGTCAAATTTTCTCGCGAATTTCAAAATTATCGCGATAATCATAAACCCTTATATCATCTTTATAGTTCATACGTTGATAAAATTGGAATTAAACGAATTGCGAACTATTTGGAAAAGGACTCTCCTTCTTGTCACGGTGTTGCGCATAGTCTAGGTAGGATAGTTGGAGAGCGCGTTGAAGAATTAAATATTGGTATGGGCATTTGTGGCTCGACATGTACTTATGCTTGTTTACATGGCGTTTTCAAAGTGTATTTTAGCAAGTTAGGTAAAGATTACGGGGATCATGGAAATCACGGCAAACATGAAAGTCATCATAAACATGCAATGGCTAAGTCTAAAAAAGAAAAAGTCGTTTTTGCTCAAGAAGATTTGGATAAATTCAGTAAGGACGTTAATAAGGCCTGTGATGAAAGCAATTCAATTGTGGATGGTTTTTATAAAGGAAATTGTGCTCATGGTGTTGGTCATGCGATGGGGCGACTAGCGCAGGATACAACTTTAGCAAATAAATATTGCCGAGTATTTTCTGCGAAAGATATGCAATATTACTGTGAAACAGGCGTGTTCATGGAATATGCCGGTAAACTTAAAGATCAATTGTTTCCTCGAAAATTGAAAAGATCTGAAAAAATAAAAATAGCTTTAGAATATTGTAATAACGAAAGTTTCTATCCATCAGCATGTTTACGATTTTTATTGCCACGTAATAAAAGTTTAGGGCATGTTAGTCGGTTTTCTTATTATTGTGCTAGACAAACTTCATACCTAAAAAACCATTGTTATAATGCATTGGGGTATCATTCTCGTTCATATATCGGAAATAATCCTGAGGAGTTTCCCTATGTTTGCTCGTCAAAAAATGTGGCAGAACAGAAAGCCTGTATATCTGGAGTGAGTTTAATGAAAAAGGGGCAGAAATACCGAAAAGATATAAAACTCGCCTGTTCAAATTTAGAAGATGAAACGCAGCGAGATTTCTGCAAAATCCAAGCATCGAGTTATTATTATAAACTTGAAAATAGCTACTTCTCTAAGTTATTAACACCTTCTTAGCATACTATGTCGCATAACTTACTATCAATTGTTGAATTAGGTGGATACGCTAATTTTAATAATCTATATCAGCAATTGGGGTTCAACGTTGAAGTTGAAAATAGTATGAGAAAAGCAATTAAAACCTTAAAAAAAACACAACCGAAAGTGATTGTGGCTGAGTTTAATTTCCAATCAGATTTTCGAGATCGTTCAAGTAGTTTAGAATCTTTGTTAGCAGCAGTTCAATGGATGCCTGAGACTCAGGTTGTCGTTTTTTATGATAAAGAGTGGATTGAGAAATTAGATAAACTATTGGAAGTTCATACGGTGTATGAAACTTTGCCATTTCCCATTAATGAACGAGAACTGTCTAAAGTTCTAATGCGTACTATTGAGGTGTGATTTACAAAACTTTTGATAATCGGGATTTTGAAATTGTTTATTCATAGATTATTTTCTTCAGATTTGGTAAAAAATATTATGAATATTCTTTTCCCCGCACAGTTCCATTTAAGAAATTTTATGAGTAATTCACAAACAAAAGTAATAACAGGATAAAAATCAATGATGTCACGAATATATCGCTGGTTTGATCGCACGATTTTAGAACTAGGTCGTGAATTTCGATTGTCTTATTTGCCACCACTGATGGTTTATCTCGCAGCGGGTGTGTCGGGATTAACCGGTATAGTAGGCACCTTTTTTGTTAAAGATTATCTTGGTTTATCTGCTGAATTTCTAGCAGCACTGGCTTTTTGGGCAGGTATCCCTTGGGCTTTAAAAATGCCACTAGGCCATTTGGTAGATTTGATTTGGCGTTTTAAATCGGTACTTGTTTATGTGGGTGCCGGATTAATTGCGATGAGTTTGTTAATCATGGTTGGATTGTTAAGCCATACTGAAAGCATGGCTGCCATTATGCCCGTCGAAGCATGGTTTGTAATAAGTGCCTTGCTTGCTCCTATTGGTTATGTTGTGCAGGATGTTGTAGCAGATGCAATGACGGTTGAAGCAGTCCCACGGTTTGACTCAGAGGGGAATACTATTGATCCGTCAACCATTCGATTGATGCATACCACAGTGCAAACTTTGGGTAGAGTGGCGATTATTGGTGGTAGTGTTTTAGTTGCCTCCCTCAATGTGTATATGTTTGATGGTGTTGCTGGGATGGAAGAGGCAGAAAAAATTCAAATTTATACACGTATCTACGAAATCGCATTAATCATACCTTTCGTGTCGATTATTGGTGTGCTGTTTGGTGGTTGGTTAAAGCTAAAAAGTTTCCGAACTTTTCGGCAGCATGGTTATGATCGACAAACCGCTTGGAATATGATTCACGGTGAAATCGAGAAAACCAATCCAAATTGGTGGATATTGGGCGGTAGTTTGGTATTTGTTATTTTTACTGTTTCCCTAGGTTTAACCGACCTTGAATATAATCAGGAAATCATTTTTATTGGTTCTTTTCTTATTGTTGGATTTCTAATGTGGCGCTTGGTGCAAGTGTTGGATCAAGATGCACGGAATATTTTGCTGGGCACCGCGATTATAATATTTGTATTTAGAGCTATGCCTGGGCCTGGCCCTGGGACATCATGGTGGATGATTGATGAATTGGCATTTGATCAACAATTCTTTTCTGTACTTTCTTTGATTGCTAGTGGTATTACACTATTAGGTATGTTTTTGTTTAGGCGATTTATGGCAGAGAGGTCAATTGCTTATATTGTTGTATTCCTCACACTCGCAAGTACCATTTTATCGTTGCCAATAATTGGAATGTATTATGGCCTGCACGATTGGACGGCAATGCATACAGGAGGAGTAGTAGACGCACGTTTTATTGCTCTGGTAGATACGGCTTTGGAGTCTCCGTTAGGACAAATTGCGATGATTCCGATGTTGGCGTGGATAGCGAATTCTGCGCCGAGCAACCTCAAGGCAACATTTTTTGCGGTCATGGCGTCATTTACTAATTTGGCACTTTCTCTAAGTCAACTCGGCACTAAGTATCTCAATCAGTTTTTTACTGTTAGTAGAGAAGTGAAAGATCCTGCATCCAAAGCAGTGACAACAGCAGCAGACTATGGTGATCTTGGCATGTTGTTATTGACAGTCACATTATTGGGTTTGCTTTTGCCATTAACAGCAATTTTAATTGTAAAACTTACACCAATGAGAAGCGCGTAATAGATCAAAGAACTGGGTATATGTTGTAATAAAATAAGACTAACGTTTTTAATCACTCCTGAAACTGCTTCATCATTTCCTGCATGCGTTTCATTTGTTCCATCGCTTCTGGTGGCATTTCGCCTGATTTACCCATCTGTTGCATCATTTTTTCCATGTCTGGCATTTGTTGTTGCATATTTTGCATTTCTTCAGCCATGGATGTCATTGTGTAGTCTGAGGGAAGTTCAAATGTAGAAGAGGGTAGTTTTGCATTGGAATCAATTGATTGTATTTCACTTGTTAAAGCACCTTTGTTATCGAGAGATCGCAATGGTAGCCCAGTGATTTTGGCTTGGGCTGCAAGATTTATTTCGGCTCGTTCACAAGGGTTGATCATATGAGATGTGGCACCCATCATTCGGTTTTGATTTTCCATTACCTCGTTTACCGCATTAAATAGATTATTAACGTTTTTATTTTTTAATGCTGTTTTAGAGCCAAATATTGTTCCGCAATCATGGCCATCTGCTTTTAAGCTGTATTTCGTGGTTGGATAGCCAGCGATTTTTGGTCCTTTACCAATTTCAGATAACTTAATATCTGTTTTATCGGGTGCGTTATTCTTTGATGAGTTTATGCCCATCTTCATAATTGTTTTTTCTTCGGGTATGACAATATACATATCTTGGGTTGTATGATTGATTAAAACATACCCTGGCTCTGGTGCCATGCTGATTTTTGTTTTCTGGCCATTTGACATGATTTCTGAAATATTACCATCTTCAGTCTTCACTTTTAACAGAGTGTCCGCTTGAATCATTGTGGACCAGGAAAATAAGAGAGTGATTATAAGTATTATTTTTGACATTACTATTTCCTTTTTACTAAATTTAATCTATTGACGCCCATTATACCTCCTTTCATTCAGAACAGTCTTTAAATAAAAATGAAGGAAATCGGTGTATATTCTTGAGAAAAATGCTTATGAATTTATTATTTGAAAAGTGTAGTAGACGATAAATATGGAATGACCTAGTAACCATTCAACAATAAAATGGTTTAATTATTTAAACAAAATTCTCCGCATTTATTAGTACTAAACAAGCTTTTGTTAGAGTTGAAACTCAGTTTGTGAGATATCACCTGTGGTATCAATGTTAACTTGTTTAATGCCTTGCATGTGCATAAGAATATAACCTGCCATAAGAAGTACTAGCTGTTCATTTTCATCTTGAAATGCATTTAAGACTTTATCTGCAACTATTTGACATCGCTGTTTTGCATTCGGTTTTTCAACCCATTCACGACTCACTTGCCAACCCTGATCCATATCTTTGTTCATTTTCACGTATAGCTCTTGGGCATCTTCGATTAGTTTCTCAGGTACGTCTAGGTCATATAGCTTTTCGTCAAATGATACGGTGAGAATCATACTTAATCATCGCCTCGTGGTTGAGGTTCTCGTTTTTCCCTGACTTTTTCTTCGGCCATTAACAAATTATCACCAAACATGACTTTGATAATATTTTTATCTTCTGGCGCCAATTCAGTACGCTTGGTTTTTGAATATTTTGAGGCATCTTTAAAAACTTCAAATTCGCCCAATAATTCGAGTTCCTGGAGTTTTCCAATATCTGTGTTTTCATATTTTAAAACGTAATAAGGCATAAGACACCATTTAAATTAAGGGAATATACATTGGATTATAGCAAAATACTAATATGATCAAAAGCACAGCATTTGTGCGTATTTTTATCACAGGTCATCTATTACTATGGAGAGATATCGTTCAATCCGAATATTTGAGACAATTGCTTTATAAATCTATAAGGAAAGATCATGCCTAAAGAGTTATCAAAAGAACAGAGAATATTACGAATGATGAAAAGGGTGTTAACTGATGTCGCTCGTGATACCCATGTTAAACCGGGGTTGCAACATCCATTGTCGGATGAAACCATTTTAGGTATTCGAGATTGTCTGGGTTTAATCACGTCTAGAGAAAATGAACTAGCTGAAGAAATGGGTCAGGTTCCCACAGAGAGACCCCGTTTTGTTGATGAGCCAAAAACCAGCCATGTCGTAAATATTGAGAGTATTTCAAAATCTAAACAGGATAAATAGATTCCGCAAAGAATTTACTTTATTCAACCTTTGAATTTTAAACTATACTTATTGATTATAGATAAAAACAAAAATTAATTACATGTGATTGTGTGGGGATATATGGTGTGCTTCTTACGAATAAGCCGCTGTTTTCTCATTGCTCTTATCGGTTTGATTATTATCGCAGGATGTTCACATGAATCTGAAGTCATAGATACTTCAGATAGTGTTGAGTGCCCAGTAGATTACCAGTCAACATTTCAAACTAATCTGTTAAATGAAACGCTCAATAATTCACTGGTTACGGATGTAAATATTTTTATGGCTATTTGTTTAATGCCAAAAAATATTTGGAGTATCATGTTACCCACTAACGAGAATAGTGCGATTAATGGTCCAGAATTTACTTCATTAAATAGGGGGTAATCATTTTCTTACGCTTCATTAAAACAGTTTGCTAAATTCATTGTATGGTGGTTTTGTTAATCAGCACTGAGTTTGCTGAGTATTGTCAATATTGGACTGCTAATGTATTACATTAAATGATTGGCTCAAGGCTATGGAAGTCTAAAATTTATTAATGTTCTTAGTTTGTTTTAATGTAGATTGTTTAATATGTAAATCAAATTCTTTGAATAGGATCTTGTTAATAGCTGTTCTATACTTATACCAAGAAGAAAGTTATTTACCTATATACATAACATAGAAAAATAAAAATATATTTCAATCCGGGGAGATTGACGACATGAAGGACTATGTCTTAAGTAGTGTTGAGCGGGTGTTTGTTTTTGCTTCCATAATATTTGCCCTTACTGCATGTGGTGATTCTGTACCTATAAGCGAGCCAACCAGAGCTTTATCTTTTAGTGTGCCTGTTGCAGTAAATCAATCAGCACTCCGTATTGAAGGCGCTTGGGATACGCCAAAAAGCCTAGGTTCAGAACCATTTAATCCAATTGTTGAGTCCATTATCTCTGGCTTTAGTTTGGCTGTTAGTGACAGTGGTGACCTTTTCAGTGGCTGGACTAGCCATAGTGGTTTTGATATTCAAAGTAATCGTTTCCAACACAATCAAAATGCACTTTTTCAATTCCAAGTGACAGATAAAATTCCAAGAAAAGTAGCAAGAACTCCAACTAATAACAATACTTCTATTTTTCGGATAGATAAGTCGACAGGTGATATTTATGCCCTGTGGCAAGAGCAAGGCTTAATAAAAATTTCGCGATATCAAACAGCAAGCCAATGGCAGCTGCCAAAAACCATTGCTAATGGGCAGTGGGGTGATTTGTCACTCAATAACAATGGGGATGCGGTTGTCTTTGTTGTCAATCAAAAAGAGGGGTTTTCTAGTTCGATATCAGCACTATTAATGTCGCAAACTGAAACGGATAACACTGTTGTACCATTGCAACGAAGAAATGGAACGCAAATTAATCAAATATCTGCAATTTTAGATACCAATAAAAAATCGTTAATTGTATGGTCAGAAACGAATAACAATGTTATATCACTTTGGAGCGCGGAGTATTCTACATTAGGTGGTTGGCGTGAGGTTCAACAAATTTCTGGGTATGCTGATGTTGCTCCTTCAACATTTGGAAGTATATCAATTGCTAATAATCCAGTGATTAGTAGCAATGTGGAATTATTATTTTGTCAGAGTCAGGCTAATGGTTCAAATATTATTGCAGCGTCCTATCGTAATGGAAAATGGTCGGCATTGAATTATCTTGCATCAATGCAATTTGGACTTGATGTGGATTTGGATGTTGATGTAGCAGTGAATAATTCTGGCAGTATGGCCATTGTTTGGCGAGAGCAACAAAAAAATGATACGCAAAATTATTTACAATTGAAGTCTAGGCTTTTTGACTCATCAAATGGGTGGAGTCAGGTAACATCGGTTAGTCAATCTATTCAGGGTTCTATCGATAATGTTGGATTGATTAATGTCAGTAAGCCTAAAGTTTTTATTAACGAACAAAATGATTTAGCAGTTACTTGGATAGAAGATGGGCAGAGCACAAGTAATTTATTAGTTAACCACTTTAACGAGAATTCAAATGAATGGTCAACACCGGAGCTTGTAGTCAGTTACACAAATTCAGAGTCTTCTATAGAAACTTCCTCTATAGTGATTGATAAGAATGATGAAATCATTGTTGCCTGGCAACAAAAAATGAAAAACTCATTAGTCAATGAAGCGCAGTTCTGGTTTAGCAGTCAGCTTGGTGCAGGTGTTGTTGTCGAGCAGCCGTTAAAAGCAATGACATTACAAGCTGCACAAATTGTTAAACCATCAGCGGTTTGGCAGCCACCAATTGATGTTTGGACAGATACCATTTTTAGTAATACCGTAAGTTTTATGCATGGACCACATATTCAAGCATCTGAAACTGGCACAGTTTTTTTATCTCTCTACAAAAATACGGATTTTGATCCGATGACTGGTGGATATTTGCAACAAGAAAGTGTCGTGCTAAACAATTCAACACCAAGTGTTTGGACACAAGATCAACCTTTCCCTTCAACGAGTGGAATTGCCAGTAACGAAGTTAAAATTGAAATATCAGAAAATGGTGATGCCTATGCGTTGTGGTTGGTAGATGGTACGTTATATTTCAATAATTATACACCCAGTGCGGGTTGGGGTACCGAAACAAATATAGGTCTGAGTGATGATAAGCATGATTTGATGTTTGACACTGCAGGTAATGTTTGGATTTTCTGGAATTCTGGTGGTGATATTAATTTACAACAATATATTCCGGGAAGTGGTTTACAAACAGCAGATACGACAACAGTTCCTAATGCTTGGTATTTTGGATCACCAGTTATTGATGCTAATGGCGCCATAAATATTTCCTGGATTTCCCTTACTAGTTTAGGTTCTCAGCCATTTACGAGTACGAATAGTCTGAACTTAATCATTTATACACCAAGTGTTGGTTGGGGTTTTATAGAAATTGCACCTCCACTGAATAGTTTTAATTCTATGAGTAGTGAATTAAATCTAGCCTCTACTGCAAATGATGAAGTTCTCGCTATTTCACAAGATACGCATGGTAATATTTTCGGAATTACATTTAGCGGAAGTAACGGTTGGGGTGAGTGGGAAAATATCGATTATAATTTAGATAAAAACGATCAAGTAGCTAGATCACTACGTGTTGCAAGTAATGGCGTTAAAAATGTCATGGCGATCTGGTCTGAAGAAACCGTAGATATTGATGGCTCTACAGTTTATCGAATTTATTCTAATCGTTTTGAACCAATTGCAGATGTGAATGGTATACATTGGCCTATTCCCGAACGTGTGGGTGCAATCGTTCCACAATTTGATAGCGCTGGAAAGCAATTAAAGCAATTTCAAACATTGCCAAAGATCGCTGTGTTAGGTGATGGACGTGCTGTAGCTACTTGGCTGGATTCATCTGAATCAGGTAGTGCACTGTTTGCGAATCAATATGTACCGGGTACTGGCTGGGGAGAATTACCTGATGAAGTGATCAGTTACGATCGTTTATCAACGGGCATTGTTATATCACCTGATATTGCTGTGCTAACGAGTGGGAAAGTTTTACTGAGCTGGCGACAAGAAATCTCTACTGAATTTGCGAATGAAATTCATGTATGGGTAACTGAAGGGCAAATGTAAAACTTATCTAGCTTCGGTTTGTTTTGGTGAAAAATCCAATATCTTTGCTTTTTTATCACTAAATAAGTGGTTTTCACGACGAAAATTAGATTTTTTTGCCATCATTGGTATAAATAGTTCTTTTTTACTTCTGTGGCTCATGATTATTGCTTCACACATGGCTGACTCCGATTTTGATTAAAAAATACTCGTTCATATATATAAGCTGAGTAATGTCTGTATAACGTATAAGTGTAATTGTAGTCGATGTATAACGTATGTCAAACAATAAACTGAGAAATTTTGCACATTTTTTTATATCTTACGAACCGACCAGTAACACTATGTTTTAAATGAGATAATTAAGCTTATCTTAATCTTTGGTGTGATTGGTTTTGTTAATCAAATAGCATTAATGTGATGGATGTCTAACAATGTTGTAAAAGAAATTGAAATTGACTGACTTAGTGTCGACGATTTGTTAAATATGGGAATATAAGGTTGTATTTTTAGTTTAAATAGAATCATTGGAGATAGGTTAAAAAGTGAGGTGTGCAGAATATATAACGCGAAACTAAAAAAACAGCTAACATACGGAACGTTTTTTGTTTTAGTAAGTTTACTTAAGTATTAGAGAAATCAAGGAAAAGTATAATATATTATGGACAATGCGCCAGTTAGTAGTTGGAAAGAAGCATTTTTGTCATATACAAAACCGCGTGTACTGGGGATGTTGTTTTTGGGCTTTTCGGCAGGCCTACCATTTTTATTGGTGTTTTCTACTTTATCCGCCTGGCTTAATGACGTGGGGATTCAAAAAAGTGTCATTGGATTTTTTAGCTGGGTTGGCATTACCTATTCAATCAAAGTCTTTTGGGCGCCTGTTATAGATCATCTTCGCATTCCTCTACTCACTTCATTATTAGGCAAGCGCCGAAGTTGGATGTTTGTGGCACAAATTGGTATTGCCGTCGGATTAATTGGTATGGCATTTACTGATCCTGCAAATAATATCCAAACCATTGCTTGGTTTGCTTTGCTGGTTGCGTTTTCTTCGGCGACTCAAGATATTAGCATTGATGCTTATCGTATTGAAGCCATTGACAAAAAATACCAGGCCGCTATGGCCGCAAGTTATGTCCTAGGGTACCGGGTTGCGTTATTAGTGGCAGGTGCGGGTGCATTTTATATTGCCGATTTTCATAATTGGTCGATTGCTTATGTATCAATGGCCGCATTTATGCTGATAGGAGTAGTGACAACATTAATTATTAAAGAACCTAATCATACTAGGGATCATGATGTTGATGAGTTAGAAGAAAAATTGAGAGAAAAGCTACACCTCAAAAACAATAATTCATTGTTTGGGAGAATTGCAAGATGGTTTAGTTCTGCTGTCGTGAGTCCTTTCGTTGATTTCTTTACACGTAATGGCAAACAAGCACTCATTATTTTAGCTTTGATTGCAGTATATAAAATAAGTGATATTACTATGGGGGTGATGGCGAATCCTTTTTATTTAGATTTAGGATTCAGTAAAACTGAGATAGCGAATGTCACTAAAATATTTGGTTTCTTCATGACAATTGCAGGTGCTGCTTTGGGTGGTTTATTAGTGGTTCGATATGGATTGTTGAAACCATTAGTACTTGGTGCAATATTGATTGCATCTACCAATTTATTATTTGCTACTTTAGCGTTATCAGATCCAGACACTGCGTTGCTAGCGATTGTTATTAGTGCAGATAATCTCAGTGGAGGTATAGCCACATCGGTTTTTATCGCATATCTTTCAAGCCTAACAAATTCAGCATATACCGCTACTCAATATGCGTTGTTTAGTTCTCTCATGACTTTGCCTGCGAAATTTATTGGCGGTTTTTCTGGAATTGTGGTTGAAGCACAGGGCTATTTTGTTTTTTTTGTCTACGCTGCTGTACTTGGTTTACCCGCAATTCTGGTTGCGACATATTTATTAAGGAAGCAGCTTAAGGAAGCTAGTCTTTAGTTCAGCATTAATAAAACAACGTCGTCAAGTTCGACCAACATATACTGTAGTGGTATTTTGATATTACTTGGATACATTTTTACAGCTCGACTTTGTATAGCTAGTTTTCGTATACACTTTGTTCACTAATAGACTGGTATTTTTTAATGTTTTTATTTTTATTTGAATATTAAAAAGATTTCTTGCACATTAAATGCATTCTGTGATTTATTGACATAACAAAAAAAGTAACTGATTTTAATAGAGGAGTTAGCAATGTCTGACCAAGTGAAGTTCCAAGTCATCTCTGATTCAGTTTTAGGTGAGGAGTTACAAGAAGAAGAAAGTAAAGTGTTCTCAGAAATTTTGGGTGTGCGTAAATTAACAACTGACGAAATCCTAATAAATGAGGGTGAGCCAGAAACCACATTATTTTTATTGGCTGATGGCAAACTAGCTGTAACGACTCAGGTAGATGGCAAAGAAATAAGTATGTATACGATGAAAAAGGGCGAATGTGCAGGCACGCGTTCTTTTATCGATGCGACGAAACGTAAAGCAACTTTACGTGCATTGGAAGATTGTACTGTCTACACTTTAGAGCCAAATGCATTTGAGGCATTACTCGAAAAACATCCTCGCGTAGTATTTAAAGTGATGCGAGCATTATTTCGCGTTACGCACCACAATCTAACAAGAATGAATATGGAGAGTCAGGAAATGTCGAATTACATTAGTAAGTCGGGTGGTCGATATTAGCTCAACTTTTACTCGTTCTATTTTTAGTTATTGAGTTAGCAAAATGGTGATCGCTGTATTTTGCAAGCATGATGTCTATCACAATTTCGGTGTACATCATATTTAGCCCTAAATGAAATGGGGATTCGAGCCGAAACTATAAAGTGCGGTGATGTATTGTACATGCCTCTAAATAGAAAGGAATGAAGATGAACAACGAATTTTCCGCGGTAAGTGCTGATGATTTTTCAAAGATCACCATTGAGCGATTACCTCACCAAGATATAGAGAATGCATTAATTACTATGGGTGGTGGTGGCGTTAAAGGAATGACATTCAAAAATGACATTTTGAAACGTGCGGGTTGGACAGGCGGACCACTAACATCTTTTGCTAAAAGACCAGATGTTGCAGCTAAGGCATTTAATCAGGTAAGAGCTGCTTTTGCTAAAACTGATGACCCTGAGTTGATGTGGGGTATGTTTGACTCAACAGAGTAAAAATCTAGGGCTTATTAAAACAACTTTTTCTATAAATCTCATAAAAACAATTGTCTAGATGGGAATTTTGCTAGGCAATTGTTGTCCTTAAATATTGATTGTGTGAGTTATTACTCAAAAATATCAGTCTCTTACTAATGAAAATAGTATTTTAGTCGTAAACGATAAAAATGCTTGCAATACCCAACTAAATTACTATACTATCAAATCAGAAGTTAATTATATACTTATGGAGGTTGTTGATATGTCAGGATTTATCCCCGGTTTTTCAATGGATGGTGTGGTTACAGTTAATCGTGTGTTATTAAAACCACAATTTACAGTAGATGATCTTGAGGAGCGTGTCGCATTACTTTGTGAAAATGTGAAGACTTATCATAGTAGTACAGGTTTTGTTGGCGGTTTGGTTGTACTAAACAGTGGTCAAATTTCTAACGAAGGTAGTACTGTTGGAAAAGCTGTGGAAAGTTCACTTAAGGGCAAAGAAGCACTGATTATTACTTTTTGGAATTCTTTTGAAGAGCATGAAGAATCTCATCGTAGTGAGACATTTCAACCTTTGTTTGAAGAAGTCTTAGAGCTTTGTGAAAATGGCAATGAAGAAATTGCTTATGAAACATTATGGTCAGGCAAAGCATATAATGAAGAAGAAGCAAAAGCCGCTCAAGAAGCAAAATCAAAATTTAAAGCAGCGTAAAAAATAAATATGGCGCAATATTCTTTTTGGATATTGCGTCTTTTATACACATTCCTTTCAAATCGCACCGTTTTCAAACTTTTAAAAACAACAGCTGTCAAAAGTAGTATCCACTTGGATGGCATTTTCTGTGCGTCTATAAAAATATAAATATAAAAATGATCAAGGTTGGGGAGCCAAAATGGCTAGAGTTAAAGTTCGTCAAAATGCACGATTATTAGCGTGTTTTTTTTGTTGTCTATGGTTAGCTGGGTGTCTTGAGCTTGATAACGAAAGCAACGGTAATGAAAGCACTCAAATAGATACACAAGATATTTCTGATATTAAATCTGTTGCTTATATTTATTATTCCGAAAACGGTAATCGACTGGTGCAAGGGGTCGGGGATCTACCCAATTTAATACCAATTGATATTATCTTGCCTGATTCTGTAAAGTGGATTGTAGCAGCAGAAAGTGATCAACAAAGTGTTTGGGCTACTGTATTAGAGAATGGTCAAGTTAAAGCTTATAACGTGACGAATAGTACCTTTACGGAAGTATCAATAACACCGAACCAAATTTCGACGGTTACTCCACCAACGTTAGTTCTGGAAAATGATGGTAGTGCAAAACTAGCAAATGTGTTTGATGATGGTTCTAGTTATACGAGTCCTGTCATTATCAATACAGATACAGGTGATCGTGTTTATATTGCTAAAGATGGCGATGTTGTATTGAAGACAGCAACAAACGAACAACGATTAGAAATTAATGCTTTACCTTATGGGCGACTTTTATTAGATGATAATAAAAGAGTTTTGGTTTTAACGGATCCTACTACTCGTTTGGACCATGTGGCCGTGTTGGGTAGTGGTTTTCAGCATGCATCAAGTATTACGATGATAGATTCCAGTACTTTTACTGTCAGTAGTAAAATCGATATAGATGCGCCAGACGTTATCGAAGGAAATGCACTCTTATGGGCAGATGTGAATAATGATGGTAACAACGAAATAATTACGACACTTTCTTCGAATGGTAGTGGTGCTCGTATCGTTATTTATAATGAAGATGGTACCGAATATGGTGAAAGTAGTGCAATTGGTTTAGACAATCGTTGGCGGCATCAAATTGCGGTTGCACCTTTTAAAACTGAAACAGAAACTAGTTTAGTTTCCGTTTACATTCCACATTTGGGTCCAAAAATAGAGTACTTTCGACTTGATGATCAAAGTATGGAAATCTCCAATGAAGTTGTTAACTACTCTTCACATTTAAATACGGGAATTAATATTGACATGGCTATTACAGGCGATTTTGATAATGACGGAAAACTGGAAATATTATTAGTTAATCATGAAAGTCGATATACCAATGAACCGTCTGTTATCGGCGCATTTGAATATGATGATACTGGAATCAAACTGGATTGGACACTTAACTTGACTGATCGAATTACCTCAAATGTGGCTGCAGTTACATTATCCAATAATAAAATAGCCTATGGCGTGGGGCAGGGAAATTCTTTTCGGATTTGGCATCCCTAAAGAATTTACGTTTAAATAATCACTAATTAAATTGGTGTATTTGGAAATCTTGTTTTCCTGATACAAAAACCACATTTCATAATTAGCAATAGAAATAAAATTTGATATCCTAATCCACCAAAAAATGTATTATTTTCTTCCCCACTGGTAGTGGGTTTCTCATTAGAAACATCCTCGGTGATTTCTTCCATCACTTTTATGATTGTTACTTTCTGTTCCACTGTACTTTGGTTGCCAGCAATATCCGTTGCTGTCCATGATACGATTGTTTCACCAATAGGGAATGTTTCGGGAGCATTGTTTACTAAGCTGTCCAATTGGAGGTTGTCATTAGCTTGAACCATGCTTAGGTCAATTGTATTTAATTCGGTCAACGATTCAATTTCAATATCATTCGTATTTGAAATAATGGGTATGACATTGTCCACAAGAGATATTTCTTGAGCAGCAGTAGCAATATTTCCAGCTATATCTGTTGCCGTCCATATAATCTCTGTATTACCTAAGGGAAATTTATTTGGCCCGTTATGACTTATTGAAGAAATACCTAATAAATCAAAAACTTCCGGGTTTTCCAAAATGATTTCACTGTGCAGTGCAGTAGCGTCAAATGTTTTTTGAGCTAATTTGGAAAATGTGGGTGCTGTGGTATCAACAATTTGAATAGTTTGTGATTTTATTTTTTCGTTTCCATTATTATCCAACGCTGTCCATGACACTATTGTCTCTCCTAGAGGAAAAGTTGTGGGAGCATCGTTGGTAATAGATCGAATTGGAAAAATATCTGTTACTACTGGTATATCTATACTTATCTCTGTCTCAAGACCAGCAGCTTCGTAAATACGAATTGGTTCCAAATCAATTGTCGGGGAAGTGGTGTCAACTAACAACACTTTTTGAACCGGTGTTGATTGGTTCTTATTTTTATCAATTATAGTCCAGGTTACAAGTGTTTCGCCTAAGGGATAAAAATCAGGTTTGTCGTTTGATAAAGAAATTATTGGAAAGATCTCATTGACTATTGGTATGGTTAATTGAACGATCGTTTTTTCTGATGTTGCCTCAATTTTTAAATCTGCCAATTCTTCTACAGTAGGTGATGTTGTATCCTGCACTTCTATATTTTGAGTGGTAGTTGCTTTATTGCCCGCACCGTCAATTGCGGTCCAAATAACGACTGATTTACCGAGTGGAAAAGCAATTGGTGCATTATTACTTAATGAAACACTATTGGATTCATCGCTAACCACTGGTTGCGGTAAGCTTATAGTTGTAAGTGTTGCGGTAGCCTCAACAAGTAGATCTGTTAATGGTTCAAAGACAGGAGGAGTGGTATCGGGGGGCAAATCTATCACGACTTGTTGTTCCGCATTAGATTCATTATCTAAATTATCAATAGCTGTCCATGTGACCGTAGTTGTTCCCTTCGGGAATAAGGCTGGTGCATCATTCGTAATAGATTTAATTCCAGATTCATCCGTAACAATAGGAATATCTAAGGTGATTTGTGTTAATTCTGATTCCGACTCAATATTTATAGTTTTTAATTCACTAAAAATAGGCCCATGTGAATCCGAGGGATCTAACACATTAATTTTCTGAAAAACTTTGCTTGTATTGCCCGCAATGTCAGTTGCAGTTGTTGTGATGATGGTTGTACCAATAGGATATAAGTTATCATCTGCTTTGTCGGAACTAACTACAATATTTAGTGGTTCTGTGCCATTATCAAGAAATGGAGCTCGCCCACTTAGAAAAAATTGTTGCGGAATTTCAATTAATGTTTTTTCTCCAGTTGCGATAGCGACTACTTCATCTATCCAAAATTCATTTTTAAGTTCTTCAGGGTCAGGTAAATCAGTAAAAAATTCATTTGTCTTATATAGAGGAGGTGTGGTGTCATCTCCTATCGGGATTCCTGACAATGTAGCAGAGGTTTCCCAAGAATCAACTTCATCGTGTAAACTTAGATAAAGTTGTGCTGTTCTCATTGGCCCTGAGACGGATGGAGTATAAGTTACATCAAACGTAAAAGTTTCTCCGGGATGAATTATCGTACCTTTGATGTCATGTAAAAATACAAATTGATCAAATACGAACGGGTCATATTGGTACTCGTCCACTAAGGGGAATAAGCTACGATCAATGTTCTCAACAGAACTCATCCCAATTTTTAATTTAATATCACTAAGAATAAGGTTAGTTTTACCTTGATTTTTAATAGTTAGAGGTTTTGATAGTTTGCTGCCTATTGCTAACTCATCAAATTGCAGAAGTTTTGTATATTCAAATGGATATGCTGAAAGTGTTAATAGAAACTCAATTAAAGGTTCACGATCTACGATGCGAAAGTTTTCAATACTAAGCAATTGCGCGATTCCTGGATCTACAAATTCTTGAGTGGCGATTTGAAATTCGGTTGATTCGTAAAAATCTAGAACTTCTTCCAATGTGTTAGCTGAATTGTCATGAAAGTAAGGAGCTGTATGCCTGATCTCCATTAACTGAGGTACATTAAACTCTCGATTATTATCGCCATTTTCTTGCAGTGTGGATTCACGCGGCAGTTGATCTAAGTTATTTACTGATTGATCTGCCACGCCAGTGTCAAAAGAATTAACATCCAATCCAAAATTATCAAGGCTAACTCTGTGGCTGGACAAAACATGTCCGAAATGGCAATTGCTACAGCCTATAGCTGTAAATTCATTGAGACCAATTCGTTGTTTCAATGTTCTAGCATTAATGGTTGGCATGCTCTTGTTTGAATGTATTGGTGCTTCTTCTGGGTCACCGAGAAAATGTAAAACTTTGCTAGTAATCGATTCTTGAAATGCAACCAATGCATCAAGTTCAAGTTGTGTCGGCATGCGAAAGTCTGCATTCTCGTTACGCGCTAAACTAATAGGAAAATGTTGCTTCACCGCTCCAATGGTAAAATCGGCTAAAGTCTCAAACTCGCCACTCCATCCAAAGGGCGCTGTATGTTTTAGATTGATTAATGCTGGGGAAGAGCGAAACATTTCCAATGCTTCAAAGCCATCAATATTTTCTAATACTAGCGCTCGACCATTTGGAAATTTTTCTGAATTAGATCGTCGTAATTTATCACCAGAGGCATCTTCTAAGCCATTAAGGCTTGCATTAATTTCATTTGGACCATTCAAATCACCTTCGAGAAAGTTGACAAATGTGCCCGTGTTGCCATAAGTGTCTGAAATTTCTCCAGTCAATTCATGACCACCAATAATTCGGTAAGTGTTCCCCGTTCCAGCAATGACAATAGCTGTATTGCCTGAAGCATCAGTAATTTTCCCTCTAAAGTCACTCGGCTGTGTGAATCCGCTAACACTGTTAGAAGTCAATGTCAGTGTGTTGATATTTTTTCCTGCTTCCGCAATGAACAAGGGATCACTATCTGGTTTTTCTTTGACGTGTATCGGTTTCATATCGAAAAAGGGGGGTAAGTGACAGGTTTGGCAAGTACGACTATTTCCAGAAAATGTTTCTTTCTCAAACAGTATTTTGCCTTGTTCTACTAAGCTCGCATTTTGAAAATCGTGAGTTCCAATAGTTGCTTTGTTTATACCAGCATCGATGAAGTTGTCTTCTCCCGTATTTGCAGGGGTAGGTCTTGTTAAATGGAAATCTGTTTTACTATCATCAAAAAGATCAAACCCAAAATTTCCCTTTCTCGACAAGCTAACGCTGTTCATGATGGTAAGTTGATCATTTAAATGTACAGTATTCGTTTCATCAATGGAATAATCACCATAACTAATGCAGTATTGAAATTCACGAACATCGATATTATCTGGATTGTTTTCTATGCATAATTTTCCGCTATTTGCTGGAATAATGTTAGGCATTATGACATCAGGTGCAGTTATTTCAGGCAATTGACTAAATGCTTCTGTTGCAAATAAAACAGTTAGTGATCCATTTGGTGCATTATTAGTAAATACAAATCTTGCCGATTTCTCACCATTTTTTTGATATGCAGTGAGCATATATTTGCCAGGATTAACATTGTTCGCCCCCCAGTTTTTAATTTCTTCGCTTTCAACCAGAATTTCTACAAATTGAATTGTGGAATCGCCGTTATAGCCGGCCATGAATTCATTAATTTTTAATTTATTTGCAAAAGTCAAAGAGGAAAAAAAGGAAATCGAAAGACAAGCAAAAATGCAGGTCAATTGTTTCATTATACATCCCTTGTATTTATTATTTTTTAGAAGTCCATTATTAGCGATATTGCATGTTTTCGTCAATGTTGTGAAATCTATGACATCACAAACGTATGTAATAAGTCAGCCACATTTTGTACAAAAAGCAGCCTTATATTGTATAAATATTAGGCCATTTTGATTATAAATTAACGTGTGCCTTACAATAATTGTGTAAAAAAAGCTGAAGAAGATATAATCACCGTTTATATTTTTGGATCACTTCCATGTCAGAAGTTCAGGATGTATCACACAAGCGCATAAAACAATTATCCGCCCAATTGGCTAACCAAATAGCTGCTGGGGAAGTGGTTGAACGGCCAGCATCTGTTGTAAAGGAATTGCTCGAAAATGCCATTGATGCCGGTGCGTCTCAAATTGACATTGATATTGAGCAGGGTGGTATAAGATTAATTCGTATAAAAGATAATGGATGTGGAATTGTTAAGGCAGATTTACCTTTAGCCCTAAGTCGTCACGCGACTAGTAAGATTTATAAAGCAGAAGACCTTGAACGTGTAGCGAGTTTGGGATTCCGTGGAGAAGCATTACCTAGCATTAGTTCTGTTTCGCGTCTAGATGTCAAAACACGAACGGAAGAGGATGACAGTGGTTGGCGTTTAATGGGTGATGGGCGAGAGCTTCCAGCTGATCCGGAACCTGTTGCCCACCCTCGGGGTACAACGATCGAAGTGAGAGATTTATTTTACAATACTCCCGCACGCCGTAAATTTCTTCGAACAGAAAAAACTGAATTCGGTCATCTTGAAGATGTCATAAAACGTATTGGTTTAAGTCATTTTGAAATTGGTATTGGTTTGCGCCACAATCAAAAACCAGTCCTTCAATTGCATGCCGCAACTGATCGCCGTTCTCAAGAAATGCGTATCGCAAATGTCTGCGGTAAACCATTTGTGGAAAATGCGGTTCATATAGAAATGGAAGCAGCTGGTTTACGGGTGTTTGGTTGGGTTGGATTGCCCACTTACACACGTAGCCAGTCAGATTTGCAATATTTTTATGTCAATGGTCGTATGGTTAAAGATAGATTAGTGACACACGCCATACGTCAAGCATATCGAGATGTGATTTTTCATGGCAGACATCCGGCATATGTTTTATTTTTAGAACTTGATCCAGGTTTGGTTGATGTAAACGCTCACCCTGCAAAACACGAAGTGCGTTTTCGAGAGGGTCGTATGGTGCATGACTTCTTGTTTCGAAGTTTGCATGATGCATTGGCGCAAGTTAAACCTGAGAGTGATGCAAATCAAGTTTCAAGCTCATTTGTTACGTCACAACACTCAGGGCAAAATAGCAATCAGAATTATGCGCCACAAATCGCACAGCAGGAAAATATGGCTTTACGTGTTGCTGAGCAAATTTCTGCATACAAGGCATTGCACCCAACAGCCGCTGTTGCCAATGCGATAGATAATCAAAATAGAGATATATCAAAAACGATTGAAGAAACAGAAACTTCTCCACCACTAGGATTTGCTATTGCCCAGTTACGAGGTGTATATATACTCGCTCAAAATGAAAATGGTATGGTTATTGTTGATATGCATGCTGCTCATGAACGTATAACCTATGAACGAATGAAGCAAGCCTATGAGACAGAGAACATTATAACCATGCCCATGTTAGTGCCTATGAGTGTGCAAGTTAGTGAAAAAGAAGCCAGGTTGGCAGAAGAAAACCAAGATTTATTTGCTCGATTTGGTTTTGTAGTTAACCGCATGGGGTTAGAGACTGTTGTTATTCGTGAGATACCTTCTATGTTGAAGGATGCTGATATTGAAGGATTAGTACGAGATGTACTTGCAGATCTTGTTAGGTTTGGCACCACTGATAGAATCAAAGAGTCGATTAATGAATTATTTGGGACCATGGCTTGTCATGGGTCGGTGCGAGCTAATCGACAACTTAGTATTCCAGAAATGAATGCTTTATTGCGTGATATGGAAAGAACAGAAAGAAGTGGACAATGTAATCATGGTCGACCGACCTGGGTGCAAATGTCGATGCAGGAATTGGATAAATTATTTTTACGCGGACAATAAACTCAAAATGTTAAAAATTTATAATAGTCTTACACGACAAAAAGAAGAATTTAAACCGATAGACCCGAACAATGTTCGCATGTATGTCTGCGGGATGACTGTATATGATTATTGTCATATTGGTCATGCCCGAGTTCTTGTGGTTTTTGATGTCGTAAATCAATATTTGCGCGAAACCTTTGGGCAAAATGCAGTTAAGTATATTCGTAATATTACAGACATTGACGATAAAATTATCCAACGGGCTAATGAAAATAAAGAAACCATTGAAGAGTTAACCACGCGCTTTATTGATGAGATGAATCAGGATGCAATCGCGTTAGGTATTTCAGCCCCGGATGATGAGCCCAAGGCCACACTGCATATGCCAGAGATAATTGATATGGTTCAAAAACTGGTGGATAAAGGTTTTGCATATCAAGGTTCTAACGGCGATGTGTATTATGAAACTAAAAAGTTCGATAATTACGGAATACTATCTGGTCGTAATCTTGATGAGGACCAAGCGGGTGCTCGAGTAGATGTTGATGAAGCGAAAAAAGACCCTGCGGATTTTGTATTATGGAAATCTTCGAAACCTGGTGAACCAGCTTGGGATTCGCCTTGGGGAGCAGGGCGTCCTGGTTGGCATATAGAATGTTCAGCTATGTCTACGGGTTGTTTAGGTAATCATTTTGATATTCATGGTGGTGGAATGGATTTAAAATTTCCACATCATGAAAATGAAATTGCGCAATCAGAAGCGGCAACGGGTGAATGTTTTGCTAACGTCTGGATGCACAACGGGCATGTCATGGTAGATGAGGAAAAAATGTCAAAAAGTCTTGATAATTTTTTCACTGTACGGGAAGTCCTTAAACAATATCAACCAGAAGTGGTGAGATATTTTATTTTAACGTCTCATTATCGTAGCCCTTTAAACTATACTCAGAAAAATTTGGATAATGCTAAATCAGCATTGGATCGCTTTTACAGTGCCTTACGCAATTTACCAGAAGCTGCAGCAGAACATGATGAAAATTATAAATCTGCTTTTTTTAACGCATTAGATGATGATTTTAATACAGCTGAAGCCTTGGCGGTATTATTTGAGATCACTCGTGAGCTGAATAGTTATAAAGCAGATAGTAACTTGTCAAAAGCAGCAGAATTGGGCGCAGTTTTACGCGAATTGGCCAGTTTGTTGGGATTATTGCAAGATGACTCAGAAGTTTTTTTAAAAGGGGTTGCTAGCGAAGGGTCTGATTTAAGTGATGATGATATCGATGCTTTAATTATTGCTCGTTCAAATGCAAAAACTGAGAAAAACTGGGCAGAGTCAGATCGCATTCGTGATGAATTGTTAAATCAAGGAATTGTTCTCGAGGATAGTGCAAGCGGGACTAGTTGGCGCCGCGCCTAGTGCGAGGTAGATATTCTCTAGGATATCGGCATTTTTAGCCGAATATTATATATTCATCAATTATTTATGTTTTTGAAGGGAAACGTTTAGTCTCGCTATTTAGAGATTTGTTATTCCTTCAAGAACGTGAGTGTCTCAATCAACTTGCCAGATAAGTACAATAAATAAGCAGATATATTCTGTTCAGAAATAAAATTAATCACTTTCTTAAAATTCCCGTTTATCTACCGCTCTAAATTTTAGTTTTTCTAGCTAAAACCGATATTTAAAATGTAAATTTAGCCCTCAAAACCCTCAATTATTGAGCGTTTTATATCCAAATGGCTTAATGGAGAAAATTAATGCGTCAAAGCATGATCAAGCATTTTATAATAATTCTGCTGTCATTCTCGCTAATGAGTATTTCTTTAATGGTTTCTGCTGCCAAGGGAATACGATTTGGTTCAGTCGCTATGGATACGCCAGCTGTTATGCACAAAAGACTATCCCCATTGACGCAATATTTAACAATGGTTCTCGGTATACCAGTGACATTGAAATTATCTTCAAATATGTCTGATGCGATTAACGATGTGGCGAATGGTCGAGTGGATATTGCATACCTAACGCCAGTTGCATACATTCGTTCCCATGAAATTGGAGAAACTAAATTAATCGCAAAAACCGTCACTAAAGGAAAAGCCTCATTTCAACTTATGATTGTTGCCGGCGAAAAGACCGGAATTAAAACATTAGCTGATCTTAAAGGAAAACGATTTGCCTTTGGTGATCGAGCAGCTTTATTACAGCGAGCAACAGTTGTAGGGTCAAATACTTCGCTTGATAGCTTGGGCAGTTATGATTTTTTAGGTCACTATGACAATATCGTTAGATCTATTTTGCACGGTGATTATGATGCTGGAATTTTAAAAGATACTAAAGCTTTAAAGTGGAAAGACAAGGGAATACATATTATATATGAATCTCCACAACTACCACCCTATAACTTAACTGCAAACAATAATTTGAGTAATCGAACAATTGCTGTAATAAAAAATGCATTATTTAGCTTGAATATAAAAAAAGCATCGCATTTAAAAATTGTTAAAGCATTAGACAAAAAATACGATGGATTCGCCCCAACAGCTGATCGAGAATACGATGTTATCCGTCAGCTTATCGCACCTTTTGAAAATAAATGATATAAAAATGTGTATCATTACTTCAAATAAATATAACTCTATTCAATATGAGTTTTAACTTGTGAAAAATAAAACAAATATTTCGCAAGACGAACAAAGTAATAAGAAAAAAATTGATATCAAGTCAACGTTTTTACCTAAACGTTTAAGTACACGTTTGGTTTTATTGTTCACGCTTTTGCTGACATCTGCAATGATGATTTTTAGTATCCATGGCATGTATGAGCAAACAGATCATTTTGAAAGAAATATGAAATTGAATGCTAAAGGATTAGCACAAAATTTAGCAGCGATAAGTGCTGACTACATGCTCACCCGTGACTACACTTCGATTGAATTATCGCTCACACGAGCAAGTGGATTTCCTGGAATTTTAGAAATCAGTATATCTGATGCAAATGGAAAGTTGTTGGGTGATGTAGCTCGTGGAGCAGATGGTTTACCAGAACCAAAATATGGCCAATTGCCAATTAAGACACCAATAATAGCAGAAGAAAAAATAGAAATTGAATCTAATACAATGACCATATGGGAACCCATAATTTTGGGTGAATTACTTGGTTGGATAAGAATCAAATATAGTTTGGATAGCATTACAAACGAATTAATCGATATATGGATTGAGAATACATTAGTCGGCATTTTTGTTTTGATTGTGACGGGGGTATTACTTAATTATTTTCTTCGAACTCCAGTTCGTGCGATTCAAAATTATACAGACTTTGCTGTTCGTCTCGATGAAAACATGGGTAAAACTACAAAAATATATGGTAGTGCGACGGAGCTATTCGAATTGGGAACTTCGTTAAACCATGTTTCGACACGCTTAAAGGAACAGAGTGATGCAATTTATGAAGGGATGCAAGAATTAGAACGAGTTGCTGCATCTGTTGAATACGCACCAAATATCATTTTGTCATTGAACAGAAATATCGAAGTTTTATATATCAATCCGTTTGGTGAAAAATTAATGGGGCCTGATGAAGGTCAAATTTCGTCAGTATTTGATATTTTACCCCCAAATATGGATATTATTATAGATATCGTAATTGATAAGCAGTTACCTATAACAGAATTAACCGGTGAGTTTAAAGATAAAGTGTTTTTGTGGACGATAGCACCCGTACCAGGTCAACATATCGTACACGCATATGGAGCAGACATATCCACACATAAACAAGCGGAGCAAACAGCACATGCTGCATTAATGGAGAAATTGTCCGCTGAATCTGCAAATAGAGCTAAGTCACAATTTTTAGCGAATATGAGTCACGAATTAAGAACGCCGTTAAACGCTATAATTGGTTATAGTGAAATCATTGAAGAAGATTTGCTAGCGGAAGGTAATAAAGCAATAGTTTTAGATGTTAATAAAGTCTATGGTGCTGCACATCATTTACTGGCTCTAATTGACGAAATTTTAGATTTATCAAAAATTGAAGCTGGTCAAATGGAACTTTATTTTGAAGAATTTAATCTTACTCAACTTGTTAAGGAAGTTGTTGAAACCACTAAACCTTTAGCACGTAAGAAAAATAATTCATTGTCTGTTGATCTTAGCAGCAAGCAAATTCATACTTATACAGATTTAATTAAAATTCGACAAATATTATTTAATCTCATTAGTAATGCCTCTAAATTTTCCGAGAATGGAAATATTGAGGTTAATTTAACCGAAGAGTTAATAAATAGCAATCATTGGATCAGCTTTCATGTCAAAGACACTGGGATTGGCATGACTCAAGAACAAATTGATCAAGTATTTGAGCCATTTTCTCAAGCGGATAATTCAACAACACGTAAATATGGGGGGACAGGATTGGGGCTCGCTATTACAAAACGTTATTGTGAAATGCTAGGCGGTACTATTGAAGTGGAAAGCCAGCCTGGATTTGGTTCAACTTTTTCTATTTACATCCCCGTTCAGCCATTTTGTTGTTTAAAAGATAAAGATTGTCTGAAAAGCATAGAATGACAAAAATTGAATTCGATAATACGATGCAACTTGGGCTGTTTGAGTTATTGGGAAATAATCAAGGGTATAGTTTCTTCTATTTCAATGTTTAATGGCGCGGGCGCAGGTGCTGGAGAGGATGTTGGGTCGACTACAGCTAATGTGTTTACTACAATAGTAAACGCGTTTTTTTCAACTAATGCATCAATAACATCACATTTCATATTAAAATTGGTATTCTCAGTAAACGTAGAACGACAGATTTGATTACTAGAGCTCAGTATATTGGATGAATAAGCCTCTAAAATAATCGGTGAATTGTGTTTAATAGTGTAGTTGCTGCCTACATTTAGATTAATAATTTGATAACGAAAAATTCCTTCTGGTAGTACTTCAAAAGTAATTGTTGAACCAGATACTGCCTCAATAATTGTGTTTGTTAAGGATTTTACAGTTATATCTGCAAGGGTAGGCAAGAAATCACTTGGGCCAATAATTGGGATATTATCTGCGGCACGAATATTAATACTTCCCATAGTATTCGCATTTACAACACAATTATGTGAATTTCCAGTAGTAAAAAATGCGTGGCATAGATCACCTTGCCAATTTTCATTTGGGATGCTGAGAAATGGTGTCATGACTTCGAATTCTTGTTGAGTAATAATCATCTCAACGATATACGACTCATTGGCTGCTAGTTGATTTGCCGTGAAGTATTTGATGGGAGATATCTGGTTGTCAGCTGATGAAATATCTATATTTAATGCGATTGGTTCAAGCGGTAATACAGTTAAGTAAACCAATAAATTACCAATCTCAAAAAAGTAATCGTTGGAATAAATGAATTCGATAATACCATCGTCATCACTTAATATTTCACAGCTAACAGGCTCGCTGTTATGTTGTAGTTGACAGCTAAAATCAGTGGCACTAGAAGATACGTCGGTTAGTTCACCGGTTCCAAATTTTTCTTCGGGAGTTACTGTTACTTGGTATATTTTATTGGGTTCTAATCCTGACATGCGATAGAAAACATATTCGCTTTGGGTTGTAAAAGTGCTATCAGTAATATTTTCTGACTCAACAATAAAGTGTTGAATATAGTTAATATTGACAGAAGAATTTGATTCAGGTGTATTGCTGAGTAGCGAAAGATAAACTGATTCGTTTTGAGATGGCTGCATAAAACAACTAGCAGGAATCAATTGTCCATTGATTTGATCAGAGCAAGTTGAGGTTTGCCATGCATCTTTATACACTGTAAATAAGCTACTGCCAGAATTACTGGAAAAATTCAGCTCGTAAAATGTGTCGGGTGAAACTCCAGTAATTTTATATTTAGAATCTAATGTTTGGTTGGATGTTAGAATAGTCGGGAAATTATTTATTGGAATTTCTGAATATTCTTGTGAGGTCATACTTAAATTTACTGTTGGAATTGATGATGTATATTCTACAATAATTGGCAGGTCACTGAAGTTAGTTGGAAATTCACAAATGGCTTGGGTAGTAGTTAAAGGCGATGTATCCACTAAACAAATTTTACTTGGGTCATTCAAAGACGTTACACGTAAAGTGCCTGTATCAGATGGTGTAAAGAACAAGGCAAAATTGCTACTTTCGTTAAAATTATTGATAACGACTGGAATACGATTATTTTGGCTTGTAAATTCCAAGCTTAAAGGCGCAAGGGCACCGTTTCCATCATAAGCAATTGCCTCTTGAACACTGATTGTAAACTCTGCACCACGACTAGTTTTGCTGCCATCAACTTCTAGATATAACTCTCCAACTTCAATAGGAGAGACTATACAGATATCAGAGGCGTTAGAACACTCGGGGAAGTCGCTGGTAAATCCAAATGAAAAGCTAGATACGGAGTAACTTGTTTCGGGTTGAGTGCTATTAAGCGAAATATAATACGTCTTGTTAATATCCAATCCTGGAATATGATAATAGCTTTTGCCATTGGCAGCGACTTCACCAGAGAAGCTAAGCGGTAATCCTGTCGTCATATCAAGTGGGACTTCTATGGATCCTTGATTTTTAAAAGCATATGTAGTGAACGAGCTTGAGAATGCTTCACTTAATGGATTACCAGCTAGATCAGCAATATTAGTGGATAGTGTTAAGCTATATAGTTCATTGTTTAAGAGTTTGCCAGTAGGTTGAATCGTTGTTGTGTCTGAAGTGTGCGTTATTGTAATTGGAATATTATTTTCTAAGCTATCGATTAGCGAAATTGAATCTTGATTTACACTAGATTCATCTATATCTTCATCATAGTTAATCATGATAGGAGAGTTTATGGCTACCTCTAGTGCAGCATTAGTTGGGTTAATATTTAGAATTGTAGGTGGTATATCGTCAAAAGATATGGTTGTACTTATTTCCTCTGAATAGAACCCTTCGCCACTATCATTTATAGCTGTAACAACAAAATGCAATGTTTCGTTATTTATTAAGTTATCACCAATTGTAAATTCCAGTTCACGAGTTTCATAGAACTTAATTGGAATGCTGACGTTATTAAGTTGAGAAACTATATCGTTGTTTTGTGAAACATAAATACGATAATAATTTGCAGTATCAACAATGTTCCATTCAATGTTTACTCTGTTACTTAAGGATGAGGCGATAATTCCAGAGGGTGGGTTAGCTTTTAAGAGTGGCGTTTGAGCCGCAACATAGAGTGGGTTGTCAAGTAAAAATACCTGCCCGTCAATACTATAACCAATTTTTGTCCCTTCGGAACTGATAAAAGGTCCAGAATCAATTGAAATTTCTTCGTGGATTTGAAGCGTATTATTATATTGAGTATCCTTTACAAATAGCGCATTGCCATTAATAAAAGCAGCATATCGGCCGTCATTAGAGATGGCCGGCAGGTTGGTGAATGTATTGTCATTAAGTTGGCCGTCGATATCACTTAAAATGCTTTGTTTGGAAGTTTGAGCATTGAATAATTTTAATGGTGAATTATCTGTAAGTGATAGATATAAAACCCGCTGTCCGTTTTGACTAATGTTAAATATATATTTCCCATTTTCATCTGTTATTTGAATTTCATTTTCGTTGTCGATGTCATAGAAAAACACTCCGTTTTGACCTGTTGTAGTGTAAACAATGGAAGAACCATCACCACTCAGAACATAATCAATTACCCTTTCCTTAATTGATGTCGTAGTTCGAGAGAAGCGATCATAAATCACTAGATCACCTAAGATAATGGTTTCACTACTTTCAAAATTATCGGCAATTAAAGTTTGAGCGTTTTGCAGATAACTTATGCGACTACCGTCATTCGAAATATGTGGTCGTATACTGGCAGTGGTTAACCCCAATCCATCAACTGTTGTACTAATAAGGAATATCTCATTATTTTTAGTATTCTTTAAAAAAACATCACTCACATCGTTATTATCTTCAAAACCAAAATTTGCTGAGCTAGACGCAAAAACTGCATAATAACCATCAGCAGAGATGTCAAAACCAAGTCCGAATTTTTCTTGTAATAAGGAATTTTCATTGACTGATTGTCCTTCAACATCACTATTAATATTGGTAATTGTTTGGTTATCTAAACTCTTTACGTACAGATCATTGTCTGCAGAAAATAAAATATATTGTGAATCACGAGAAAACTGCCAACCAATGCTGCTTAATGGTTTGTTGTCGATTGATAAGTCTACGGGGATAGGGTCATTTACTTGATTAATCTCATATAAAATTAATCGAATGCTTTCACGTTGGCCTGAACTTAAGGCATTGACATCAAGTTGGCCATTATAAGCAAGCTCATTGTTAATAAAACCTTGGCCGGTCACTAATAATGGCGTTTGTGTTGGTACCTTAATCGTAGTGGTAGAGTTAAGGTTGGCGATATCAACATTTGCGATTGGCGTACCGTCACGATATAAAATTGAAACGATGAGCTTGTTAAACTGTGATTCAGATTCATGGGAATCCCGAGCAAACATTTTTTGAGATGGTTTTTGCGAACTAAGGGTTAAATAAGCGGGTTCAGTATTCTTTGAGCAAGCGCTTCCCAGTAATATGAATATTGTTAAGATATAAAGGGTTTTGATAAAAGCTTGCATAGTTTTAAAATTCTTTTCTAACACCAATTGAAAGCATATATTGTTGATAATCATCAACAAATTGCTGTGATTCATATTGTAAAAAAGCAGATAAGCCGCGAGGCATAACGATTGACGCGCCCAAGACTAAGTTAACATAGCTTTGGTCACTATTTCCTGTGTCAAAACTTAGTGTTGTATCGGTTGGGTCAGTTTCATATCTGGCATTAATGGCGTCACTTTTATTACCAAATTCTTTAGTCCAGCTTATTGAAATTTGGGGTATCACTACGCCATATGAAGTGCTGATCGCCTGGCGCCATTCTGCACCGATATCCAGTTGAATGCTCTGAATTGTTTGTTCGCCGACGGAAATATTATATCCGCCAGCATTGGTTTCGGTGAATGCGTCAATACTGGTGCGAGTGAAATTTAGATTCGTTAAATATGTTAGATTGTGTCCATTATCGTATGGTTTGTCATATCCACCGCCAATACTCAGTCCATAGTAGCCACTGCTAGGATTACTTAAAGCAATTGCTGTTGTTGAATTATTGTTTAAATTGAAATTAACAGCACGCTTCATTTCAAAATCACGGTTGCCATAACTGAACGTTGCATTGCTAAACCAATGTTTATTATAATTATAATTCGCATACATGATATAAGTCTTGGCATTATTATCTAACTGACCTCGGCCTCCACTCATGTCCACATCACCACTTACACTGCTGTAGGCTATACCAATAAAAGTTTTATTGTCATATCGATAATCGCCACCAAGCGTATATTGTTTTGTTGAGCTTTCAAAGCCTGCTTCTGTAAATGTCTCAGATTGATCCGAGGAAATAATATTGCCTGTGAGAAAACCACTGAAACGTTGTTCGAATAAACCACCGGATTCCGTGGGGTTGCTATATTTTGTATAGGCCGAATTTAAATTCCAGGCGCTGTTTCTTTCTTTTGTTTCTAAGTATCTTGAAAAAGAGAGTATGCGAGATGTTTTTCGCAAACTACTTAATCGCTTTCCAATATCTTTAATACCAAAATTTCCAGGACTTTTTTTAGAGACTACGGTATTTGCCGTATTCGCTTTTGGTGAAATGGCATTGTAGAACTGGCCAATAGCAGCCAGAATCGTTGTGTCTGTTGTTCCTGAATTTTGGACGATGTAATCCAATGAAGTAAATAACTCAGTTTGTGCGCTGGTTCGATCTGCAACTGGAATAGAATTGATAGCTGTATAAATATTGTTAGTAACCTCCGCAACACTTTCTTCAATAGTCGTAGCTGTTGGAAGTAACTCCAAATCTATGATTTCTGCGCTGTATACAGTTGATGCATGGCAAGTTAATAACATTAAGCTTAATGCTGGTTTAATGACGTTCATTTTATTTCGGTCTTACTATTAAGTTTTCGGTACAAAAAAGAATTGACCCGTTTCATGTCCAGCATGTTTTATGGGTGCATATTCAGGTGTTTGTGTGTTTAAAGAGTTATTAGAGACTTTACTTGAAACCTGTCGATATAATGCGTAGCCTTGTAAAATATCATCGTTATTTTTTAATGCTTTAAGAAACGCATTGGCGAAAATAGAATGACCGCCGCCGCCTTCATCTAAAACAGGTTGTATGCCACCCGATGTTAGTACTGTGCGAGAGCGGCTTTTGGTCATGAGTTTGATCCATTTTTCTTGTATCTCAGGAGGGATGGAGCTATCTATTCGAGGGACAGCTGTGCGGGTTAAAGTGCCTGAGTAACAAGAGTCAGCAATAACCATGACATGTTTAGCGGGCAGGGTATTTAACATATCCGTAATGGCCACATTAGATATCCAATTAGCAGAATTGTTAGCGTCAGCATCAACCGGTAGCCAATAACCACGATCATTTACTTTATCTAAGTCACCATGTCCTGCGTAATAAACGAGTAGATTGTCACCAGCTTTTAATTCTGTACGCAATTTATGTAACGCTGAAAGAATTTGATAGCGGTCAGCATTGATAAGCAAGGTAGTTGAAAATCCATATTTTGTTTTTAAGACTTCAGCTGTTTCTTCCGCATCATTAATGGCAGTTTTTAAGTTTGGTAAGTTCTTATATTTGTTATTGCCGATGACCAAAGCATAATACTTTCCAACCTCAATGCCTTTTAAATGGCGTTTTAAGGTGCTAGTAAATATAGGCTTGCCAGGTTTTGCATTTTTAGGCGAAGAAATCACAAAGTCCAGTTCGGTAATTTTATCCTTATTATCAGTTGCCGTTAATTTAACAGGTACGGTAGTTGAATCTAAGGGGATTGGAATACGAAAACTGCTATCGGGTCTCAAAAATACTCGTTGCTTATTATAAGTAAATAACTTTAAACCTGCTGGCGCATTGACCTTGCCATATATCTCTTGGGAGCTTTTAGCAGATCGTAATAACATGCTGGGTTTGCTGCTACTCCGTGTTATTGATAGTGGTGGATCAAGAATTTCAATGCTGGGTGCCGCAAATGCCAATTGTTGTAATTGAACATTGGATATTTTCTTACGGTAATCACTGGTTTCTGTTTTAAGTTTGGCAATGATCAAACCCTGTTGTTGCAAATCTGTTTCTTTTTCTTTAATTTGATCAAATAGTTTAGTAATTAAGTGTTGGACTTCTTTGGGTGGCATAGCAGTACCGGCAACAGCGGGTATAGATACGGAGGCAGGTACAACAATTTCTTTTATGACAATTTTTGAATCAGTTTTACCTTTGTTATTTTTTAATGCAGTTTGTAGTTGTTCAATTTGTTTATTGAGTGCTGTGATGTCACCTTTTGTTGTGCTTTCTTCTTGTTTAATATTTTTCAACTTTTGCTGTGAATGACGTAATTGTTTTTTGTATTTTTCAGCTTGGGCTTCTAGCGCCTGATTTTCTTCTCGTAAAGATTGCAATTCGGTGTTTTTAGCAGAAAGTTCGATCGACGAGACATAAGCGACTTCATCTGGTAATCCAGATGCTTTGCGATACCAATTCATCGCTTGGGCAACATCTTGCTTGACACCTAGACCTTTTTCATATAAATAGCCGAGGTTGATTTGTGCGCGAGAGAAACCTTGCTTAGCTGCCTTTTTATACCATACCGCCGCGAAATCATAATCTGGTTCGACGCCCATGCCTTTTTCATAGATTTCACCCACGTGAGTTTGTGCGCCAGGATCGCCGGCCTTTGCTTGTGGTAACCAGGTTTTTAATGCCGTGGCATAATCTGCGCGATCAAAAGCAACATACTCACCACCTCGAATTTCGCAATTTAGTGCAGATGTCTTAATAGGACGGCGAGGTGTTATATAGTTTGCTGCGCGACCGAGGGCTCTTACCTGACCAGGTAATAGGCAATCTACAATGAAGAGTTTATCGATATTATCCCGAGAAATATTTGCATTGGGATTAAGCTCCATATCCTTGCTGGATTTTTTATTTGAATTGCTAGCACAGCCAATGAAAAATAGGGAAAAGATGAGGACAAACTGTATTTTCTTCATTTTGCGTAATCTCGTAATGCATGGTTACTTAAATTGTAACGCGTTTATGTCTGCTTACTATGAGTTAGATCACTTTTTGTTTAATAAAACAGTTTAAAAGTGTCTAATTAATTTTCGCACGTAAGTCTTTGACTTTATTCTGAGTATCAAGTAAATCTTCATTATCTGGGTCGATAAGTAAAGCTGTTTCAAGCAGATGTAGACTTTCTTCATATTGTTTTACTTTGAGTTTTTCTGATGCCAGTGCTTGATATTTTTTTACCAGTTTCTTTTTTCCTTCGATAGCGGATTTATTAATTGGGTCTATTTCAAGTATTTTCTCATATTGATCAAAAGCACTATCGCCGGGCGGTGTAGCAAGATACCCCAAAGAAAAATACAATTCCGCGATTTCCAGGTAATTCTGGATTTTACTCTCTTGTTCTTGAGTTAGGTTTATTTTGGGCGCAGTTTTTTGTTCTGTTATGGTGCCTACATAAGCACTGGCGCCAATGGCCAAAATAATTGCCGCTACCAATGCATATATCCAACCTCGTTTCTTTGGTTTGATGCCATCTAGAAATTCATCCACTGTTGCTATTCGATCATCACGTTCAAACGCGAGTCCAGAAAGCAAGGCTTGCCATTGTCGGCGGTCTAAACCATTAATCTTAGCCGGTTTCATTTCTGCTTTTTGGGCAATATCTGCTTGTAAATTATTATAGGGGTGTTTGCCGGTTAGCAGTTTATAGGTCACACAGGCCAGTGCATAAATGTCATCTCTTGGGTCTGGGTCCTTTTCTTGGATCATTTCAAGGCTGGCGTAGGGCGGTGTTAATGCGCTTAAGGATCCAGCGTCAAATACAGTATCAATGGGTTTTTGGCCAGGTAGATTTTTAGCACGTGCGATACCAAAATCTAACACTTTGGTTATTTTATTTTTCGTGTAATAAACATTTTCTGGTTTAAAGTCTGAGTGAATAATGTCTTTTGAATGTGCATATATTAACGCTTGGGACATGCCTTCAATAATCGAACTTGCTTCGTTATACGACATGCCAGATCTATGTTCACGAATAACTTCATCCAGGGACTGGCCTTCCAAGCACTCCATAGTCATGTAGATGTTGTCACCATCTCGATCGAAGTCGTATACCGTGATGATATTAGGATGGGCTAAGCTTTGGATCTTTTGAGTTTCACGTTCAAGCGCCAACAGCGATAAGGGGTGTTGTTTAAATGTATCACCTAACACCTTTATCGCCACATAAGGATTGAGGTTTTTGGCTTCTTGCTTTCGTAAATCTAATGCACGAAAGACAACACTCATGCCTCCAGCACCTATGACGTTTTTTAAAATAAAACGATCTTTAATTATTGCGCCGGATGCCAGCTTTTTTTGAGAGCTACTTTGATGATTTGGTGAAACTTGTTGTGTTTGTTCTTGTACGGTTTGTTGATCTGCAATGACAGTATTATTGTCAGTACTTATGCCGGTACTTATGGATTGCCCGTTTGTACTGGCTATAGTAGTAACATCCGTATCTAATTGGGCTAATTGAGTGGCGTTAGGGTCCATTCGGACATGGGTCTTATCCTCATCTACGGGGCTTTTAATTTGCGTCTTGTCGTTTGTTATAACGCTGCTTGCAACAACCGTTTTGTCATCAGCAAGTTGGGTTTTATCAGAATCGTTATCGATTTCAGTAAGTGGAGTTGCGACAATTGTTTCTGCGTTTGATGAATCAATTAAGCTGATAAGTTGTTGGAAAATCGTTTTGGATATTTTATTATCATTGCTTAATTTGTTGAGCTCTAAAATGATGCTGTCTTGTGGGATTTTCCCTTCAGATATTTTTTCAATAATTGCATCATGAAAAGTAGTTTCATCAATTAAATCAGTCTGTAAATCCTTAATGAGTTGTTGCAAGTTTTCCATTTCGTTCAGAATCCAGAGTTGGCAGATTATTTTTATATGATTTCCGAGCTATAACTATTAAAAATAATGTAGCTTAGTCATGGAATGTTTCCAAGGAGTACAGCGTATTTTCCATTAACATGGCGATGGTCATTGGTCCAACACCACCTGGTACTGGTGTAATCCATCCAGCCCGTTTTTCAGCAATATCGTACTCAACGTCACCGGTGAGTTTTCCATTATCTAAACGATTCATACCCACATCAATAACAATTGCCCCCGGTTTTATCCATTCACCTTTAATTAGGTTTGGAATACCTACGCCAACAACAACGATGTCCGCTTGGCTTACAAACTTACCTAAGTCATCAGTAAATCGGTGGCAGGTGGTTGTGGTGCAACCCGCTAATAATAATTCCAGGCCCATCGGTCGACCAACAATATTTGACGCACCCACGATGACTGCGTGTTTGCCTCTTATCGGTTCGCCTGTGGACTTCAGTAATTTCATAACGCCATATGGCGTACAAGGTCGTAATGTCGGGCTACGGACAACCAAGCGGCCTATATTGTACGGATGAAAGCCATCAACATCTTTATTAGGGTTTATCGCCTCCAAAATGGTGCCGGAATCTATTTGGGCTGGAAGAGGTAGTTGTACTAAAATACCATCAACGGTTGGGTCGTTGTTAAGTTTATTAACAAGCCCCAACAGATCACTTTGGCTGGTGGTTTCATCTAAATTATGTGAGACCGAGTGAACGCCTAAACTTTCACATGTCTTTCGTTTATTTCGCACATAAACTTCTGAGGCGGGATCAGATCCGACTAAAATAACGGCTAATCCGGGTGGTCGTTGTCCATTTGCAAGCCGTTGATCAATTTTTTCTTTGATCACATCTTTAATTTGCTGAGCAACAGCCTTACCGTCTATGATTTTAGCCATATCTTCCATCTACTAGGTTATAAAACAATCGATACGTGTGATGAAGTAGTCTATAAAACGTTCTTAATCGAACATTTAATAGCAACTCCCTTATTTTCAGTATGATACAGAAAAAGCCATAATGCTGACAGAGAAAATAAAACAGAAATCTTAAAGAATTGATTGACCTCTCAGCAACTTATGGGTATTATCTGCCTCCGTTTTGAGGTAGAAAACATACATCGGGGTATAGCGCAGTCTGGTAGCGCGCCTGCTTTGGGAGCAGGATGTCGGGAGTTCGAATCTCTCTACCCCGACCATTTCTTTTCTATGGGCCTGTAGCTCATCTGGATAGAGCATCGGCCTTCTAAGCCGAGGGTAACAGGTTCGAGTCCTGTCAGGCCCACCATTTTCCACACAGTTTTTGAATTTTCAGAATGCCATTTATTGGGTTATGTGAGCCTAATGAATAGGTTGTTATATTACAGTTCAAGAGACGTCTATAAAGCTTAATAGAAATTCTTCGTTTTAGTTGAACATCTATCTATATGTTTAATTGCGTTGCCGCATAAGGCGCAACTTTCTTAATATGTGTTTTAAGTAAAGCATCAAAATCATCAACAACGGATTTGGGTAGCACATCAATGTCTAATAATTTGTTAGCCCAAGCAGATATCTTAGGGAATTTTTCACTAGGGTATAAGGTAGCTTGCATGCTCAACAAATCAGTTCGCATAAACAGCGGTGCATAAGCGATATCAACGAGTGAAAATGTGCCGTCGTTAAAGTAGGGGCCTTTACCTAGTTTTTCTTCTAGCCAGTTCAATTGTTTTTTAACAGCTTCGAGTTTGGTTACATAATCTTTTTCTGCATTAGCGTGAATCAATCCAGAAAATGTTAATAATAAATTTGATCCGAAATCTATCCAACTACGATCAATGGCGCGTTCCAAAGCATCACCGGGCAATAAGCTGCCTGGAAATGATTCATCAAGAAATTCATCAATGATTGCTGATTCAAAAATGACATGCTGATCATTCACTTTAATGACAGGTGTTTTCCCAAAAGGAGAGATATCTTTAAACCAATCGGGTGGTGAAGACAGGTCAATATACGTTATGTGATGATCAATCTTTTTATACAAGAGTGTTATCACTGCACGTTGTACAAACGGACAAATTTTGAAACTAATGAGTTCTAGCTTCATAAGTAGGGCCCTCAACCGAACAAATATCAAAATAATATAACACAATGCATTCTGAGGAGGGTTTGTTCAATAACAAATTAGAATATTCGAGTTAAATGAATCTATAAGCTAAATATTTCTCTATTGCGCTATATCATGTAGGTAAGTGATACATAGTAAGCGCAGATTATTTAGTATGGGTTACCTAATAACGCATGATTTAGGATAAATATTAGGCGTTTAGTGCAATTGAAGTAGCGTTAATTTTCTTGCAAGATCAAATAGATGTGGCTATAATCTCGCGCCTTCCAGTTTGGAATTGTTGATTTCGTATTGTCGTTAAATGACTGAAATATCGGAATTTAATGAGAAATCAAACATCATTCTGAGTGGAAAATTACACGTAATACCTCAATGGTGGCTATAGCTCAGTTGGTAGAGCCCTGGATTGTGATTCCAGTCGTCGCGGGTTCGAGTCCCGTTAGCCACCCCATTTTTATCCCCAAATTGTTTGTAGATTGATTTCCCCAGATGATATAAAAGGCTTATATCAATCGTATTTATGTGCTGATAATTGAATTTTTATTGCCTGTTTTCCCGATCTGCTCATTGGCTTCTTTGGTTGGGACGAAAGCTGGGTCTCATTTTTTGCAAATTTAGCGTGTGCTGTTTTTCCCCCGATAACCCTTTGATTTTGATCAAAGCACCAATTTTTTTCAAATAATCTTTATCTGGTGTGATCAAGAGCATCGACACAAAAATAGATAAAATTGTAGCCACTAATAGACTTTTCTTAATCAATGAATAATTCATATGGAAGATCAAGCACCTTTTTAACATCACCTATATAGTTTATTTAGCGACCACAAAATGAATTACTGAATTTAATTCTTTATGTTCGATTTCTACATTTATTCCTTCGTTTTATTACCCAAAATATCTTAAATGATGTTTTTCCCATAGTCATAGCTTTGGGTTTTTATTGAAGAATGCTCACTGAATATTTATCTAATTAAATTGTGGATTTTTATGATGTTAGCGAGATATATATCAAGCGATTAGCTCTATCAACATAAATAGTTAACGCTAAAGGAATGAATTGCTTGTGTCGAAAAGTATCTGAGCACCAGATTTTCCTTCTTCGTAATGGGAACCCGATATTGAAAATGATTAGTTTTGTTGTAAATGTTTTGAGAATGCAATGAAAAGGAATTTCAATCCATAAACTTGATTATGGTAATGGTTAAATGAGTGATTAAAATGAAAAATATGTTTACTACAAAATTTAAAGTGCTAATACTTTGTCTGATATGTGTTTTCACAGATATTGCGGTACAGGCATCTGATGTATTAACGATGGGTGTTTTTCCGCGACGAAATTCTGTTGTTACCGTGAAGATGTTCACTCCACTATCACGACATTTAAGTGAGCAACTTGGTGTTACCGTAAAGTTAGAGACTGCAAAAAACTTCCCGGCATTTTGGGAAAACGTCATGTCAAAGCGTTACGATATTGTTCATTACAATCAACTTCATTATTTACTGAGTAATGGGTCAGTGGGTTATGAAGTCTTCGCCAAAAATGAAGAATTTGGTCAATCTTCTTTACAGTCATCACTCATTGTGCGCAAAGATAGTGGTTTTACTTCAATTGCAGATCTTAAGGGAAAAAGAATAATCTTTGGTGGTGGTAAACTTGCAATGGTTGCATTCGTCGGTGTTAAATTAATGCTGATGGAAAATGGATTAAAAGAATCTGATTACCAAACTATTATCGCTAAAAACCCACCAAACTCATCACTCGCTGTTTTTTTCAAAAAAGCTGAAGCAGGGGGAGTTGGTGATATTGCTTTAAGTGTTCCTAGTGTTACAAAACGTGTAAACGCAAATGAAATGAAATATCTCGCTTCTGGACATCGTCAAGCACATATTCCCTGGGCATACAGTCCTAATCTTAAAGATGATTTAAAAGATAAAATTAAGCATACATTTATCAACCTATCAGATCACCCAGAAGGTAAAAAGATATTAACAAAAGCAGCTATATCCAACATATTATCTGCTGAAGATAAAGAATACGATGACTCACGAAATATTTACAATAAATATAAAGAATTATTGAAGTAATCTATATGAAAATTGGTTTACAAGATTTCAGCTTAGGTCTTAAGTTTGTGATGTTGGTTGCAGTGGTGGTGTCAATTACGATGAGTTCGTCCACCTATTATGCTATATCTTTGGAAACAGAAAAACATACAAAAGATTTTGAAGACAAAGGTGAATTACTAGCGGATGTCGTTTCTTTGGTTTCTCCTGAGGCGATTTATGCATTTGACTTTTTTGCTTTAAATGAGAATGTAAAAGAAATATCCCTAAGAAAGAATGTGGTTTATTGTGCAATTAAGGATCAGCAAGGAAAGTTTATCACGTCTTTTCTAAACTCGGAAGATCCAATTATCAAGAGAAATATTGATAGGTCAAATTCAATGGACTTAGAAAATGTCTTGCCATTAGTTGATGCTGAAGAAAATATAATAACCATTAAAAAAGAAATTGTTTATGATGGTGAAAATCTTGGTGAAGTTTATGTTGGAATGTCTACGCAAGAGATTATTGAATATTATAATCAATCTGTCGGGCGAAATTTGATTTTAACAGCTAGTGTTATTTTACTATTGAGTTTTATGATTTTCTATATTTTTAAACAAAGTGCGCTAAACAGAATACACGAATTAATCTTATGTTCTGAAGCAGTAGCTGAAGGTAATTTAAATCAAAAAGTAAAAATTCGAAGTAATGACGAACTAAGTAAGTTGGGTTTGGCATTTAATGAAATGATAGTTAAATTGAAAAGTAGCCTAGGGTTAAAGGAACTTGCATTAAACCAAATCAAAGAATTAAATAAAACTCTGGAAAATAAAGTTCAACAGCGCACGGAAGAATTGGAAACGATTAATACCGAGCTTTCTTATCAACAGAGTGAACTTAAACACCATAGAGATAATTTGCAAGATCTTGTAAGGGAACAAATGGAAGACATCATAAAAGAGAAAGAAAAAGTGGAAATTGCCAGTGCAGCGAAAACTGAATTTCTAACAAATATGTCTCATGAATTACGTACTCCTCTACATGCAATACTTAGCTTTTCAAAATTTGGATTGAAAAAAGTCGATATTGCATCCGTAGAAATCGTTAAAGGCTATTTTGAGAAAATAGAAAAAAGTGGTAATAGATTATTAGATCTCGTAAATGATTTACTTGATTTAGCAAAATTGGAATCGGGCAAATTAGAGCTAAAATTTATCAATAATGATTTAGTAGATATTTTTTCCCAAGTTAATAGTGAATTTGAAGTGCTATTAAAGGAAAAAGATATCACGCTCAAATTGGATTGTAATGAAGAATCTGTATTTTTAGAATGTGATAGACAGAAAATTGAACAAGTTGTTAGAAATATGATGTCAAATGCTGTGAAGTTTTCGACAGAACATAGTCAAATATTCGTTGAAATTATGGATCTGGAAGATAGCGTAAAGCTCTCGGTTGCAGACCAAGGTGTTGGGATTCCGGAAAATGAATTGACAGAAGTTTTTGATAAATTTATTCAAAGTAGTAAAACCAAGGATGGAGCAGGGGGAACCGGTCTAGGTCTTCCTATTTCAAAACAGATTGTTGATCTCCATAATGGAGAGATTGTTGCGGAAAATGTGTTAAACAGTGGTGCTAGGTTTTGGTTTATTTTGCCAAAGAAACGAAGTTAGAATGAGTAGGAATTAATTATGGATAATATACATACTTTATTAATAGTCGACGATGAGCCATTTAATCTTGATATTTTGCAAGAACACCTTGAAGATGAAGATTATTCAGTTGTTAGAGCAGAAGATGGTCCCCAGGCATTAAAAATATTGGAAGCAAATGAAATTAACTTTTCTGCTGTTTTATTGGATCGTATGATGCCACATATGGATGGTTTGGAAGTTTTACAAAAAATCAAAGCCAGTGAAAATCATAAACATCTTCCCGTTATTATTCAGACAGCAGCAGCTTCTGACAAAGATGTTATGGAAGGCATAGAAGCAGGAGCCTTTTATTATTTAACAAAGCCGTTTGAGCCAGAATTGATGCTTTCGATTGTAAAATCAGCGATCTCAGATTTGGAGAACCTGAAAGCTACTTTAGATTCGCAAGGCATTGATGACAAATTAATTCCTTTGATAAAATCAATAGAACTCGAATTTAAAACGATTGCAGATGCTCAAAGTGTAGCAGGCCGAATTTCAGGTTTATTTCCTGATCCTGATAAAGTATTGCTTGGATTGACAGAGTTGGTTATTAATGCGATTGAACATGGAAATCTGGGGATTACCTATGAAGAAAAGTCGAGTTTGCTAAATAGTAATTTATGGCATCAAGAAATCGAAGCGCGCTTAAGTGATGATAAATTTAAGGATAGAGTAGCGACAATAAGCTTTGTCAAAAATAACAATGAAATAATGATAACCGTAAAAGATCAAGGTAATGGTTTTGATTGGAAAAACTTTATTGATATGAGCACAGAACGTGTTTATGACTCACACGGAAGAGGAATAGCTATGGCCTCTATGATAAGCTTTGATTCTCTGGAATATGTGGGTAATGGAAATGAGGTGCGTTGTATTGTTAGGGTGTAACATACTTATTTGAGGCCAATTGATAGTTGAGAAGCAAACCAAATAAGCAGGTTTTCTTCTCGTGTAGCTGTTTTATTTTTATCTATATCTTTATTCGCATTTCTTTGTTGCTGGATCTTTTCCTGAAGTATCGTATTTAACTCTGAGAAACTATCACTTTGTCTCGCTAGGCTTTGTTGAGTTCGAGAAAGTGATTGCCATTGAACTAAAAAATTGGATACTGACTCTGAATCCCAAGACTTAGTTTGATTAAAGTTGAGGATAAAGGGTTCATCAATAATAGTTGTTTTTTGACTACTCCCTTCTATGTTATTTCCCTGTATTATTTTCTCACTTATTGCTGATTTAAAATGTTCAGATTCTGAAAAATACCATGACATAGTGGCAGCAATAATGAGTAAGATAATGATTAGTATTTTCCAAATCGAACTAGATAATCCGATTGGTTGTTTTTTTAGGGTTGGAACTTGAAAATCTGTTTTTTTATTGATTATCTGCGTTTGATCTTTAGATAAGTCCACATTTACTTGTGGTTTTATGTCAGCTTTATTTGGGTCGTATATTATCTTCTGAACGAGTTTTGCACGTTCATTGCGATACTCTGTTATATTAATATCGCCAAATATTAATTTTTCTAGCAGTTTTTCGAAGTGAACAGAGTTCATAAAAATGCCGTTATTCCGTTAAAACACATTTTGCAACAACAATAGTTATGTTATCTTTTGCCTCTCGTGATAAAGCTAAGTTCATTAAATTATTTGTAATTTGGTTTGGATTTTTTTCAAATGAATTTTTTAACAATTCGTCATCGGAAATATCTCGATATAAACCATCGCTACATAAAAGATAAATGTCGTTTGTCTTAACTTTTTCTACTCCAACGGATAAATACAAATTATCAACAGCGCCAATAGCACGAGTGATGACATTAGCGGAAGGGTGCTTTTCGGCCTCTTCAGGTAACAACAGATTTTGTTCAATTAGATTTTGAACTTCACTATGATCCGTAGACAATCGCGTAATTTGTTTGTCTCGAATGCGATACAATCGACTATCACCAGCCCATAGATAAGCGACATGTTCTCCACTGGCGAGCATTGTTATAACCGTACTACCTATTGTGCGATTATTATATTGCTCACGTGCCATGGTTCGTAATTTTCGATTGACATTAATGAGCTTATCGTCAACATCATCAATAAAATCGTTTAATTTGGCAGTAGGATTAAGCTGTTTTAAATCTTGCATAATCATATTACTTGCAACATCACCCGCTTCATGTCCGCCCATACCGTCCGCTACTACCCATAATTTGGGATGTTCGAGGACTAAGCAAGCATCTTCATTGTAATTTCTTACATTGCCTGCGTGGGTAATTGCAGCAGATTGCCATTGAACGGTATTTAAAGTCATTCCAGTAGTATCAAATAAATTCATTCTGTATGGCGTTGTTAGTTGAATCTAAGGTTTGCATATGGCAAAGCTCCCATTGTCCATCTAGCATAGCAGTGTATACATTATCATCAGGCATGTTGTCACAGCAAAATAAATTTCCTGTAATATGATCGTTGCCTGCTGTCCACCAAAAACTATATTTTTTAGAAATTGCTTGAGGTAAAACCTGATTAAGCTGAGTAAATCCTTGATTGATACTCATGTTATTTTGTAGCGGTATGCGAAAATTATGTATTGATATTTCTTCCATCGTTTGCGTTACTGAAAGATGGGTTTGATTAATGGAATCTATAGCCAAGTTCAGTTGTTCAAAATCAATGTTTTCATCTAAGGCGCGCATGGCAATTTCTTCAGCGTCATCAAACCATTTTTCATTATTCAAAATAAGAGTTTGGGGTGGTACGGAAATATCAACTTGGCTAATGATAGCAAAGGGAAAATATCTTCCCACTTTATCGACACTCGGCAGCATCAAACCACAATAAGCTGTGTTATTTTGCAGTGGCAGGTAAAAACGCCAAATAGGGCTAACGAGATAATAATTTAACCATTGTTCGTTAAGAACTTCTTTACTGTTTGTAATGACGTTTTGTAACCAGCTGTCCCAAACTTGAATAAATTCAGCATTTACATTGCGTTGAATGAAATCACCTCGAAGTGGTAGTTTTCCATAGTATCCAGCAGTATAAACTTCACTGTTCATTACAATTTCCCTGGAATTCGAAAAGCATGCAAATCTGCCAAATTAAATGGATTTGTGACACTATTCGCTTTTAATTCATATTTTGCCGTGTAGTCATCGACATTAAAAGTGACTTTGAACTTGTCGCCACTGCTACTGCTTTTCACTCTAGATGAGTCAAGTAATTTAAAAAACGCCCAAGTTCCTTTGTACCGTTTGTCAGTTTTGTTACCGGAAGTTTCAAATCGTAAGTTTATTTTGCTAGATTCTGGATCATCGGTAAACGGCCAGCTATGGCTACTGGCGCGCGTAGGTCCATGACGATATGTCACCGTGTCATCATCTAGTTTTAGCGTAAATCGCTTTACTTTAGCATCCAGAATTAACGGTTTTAATCGAAATTTTATCCCAATATTTTCCGAGCCTTTTGGAAAAAATGCTTTACTAATGGTTTCTCCACGTTTGATTTGCTTGAGTGTTTTTTTGGAAAAGCCAATTGATTGACCGTCTAATACTTTTATCGTCCAAGTACGACCGCCAGTTTTGAGAAAAGGATAGAGTTTTTGTTTTAAAAATAATTGGTACTCGCCATCGGAGGCGAAAAAATCGGCAAAATCTTCTAAACTAGTTTCTTGATTACTGGTTTTATAAATGGGGTATCTGTTTTTGATACTTTGGTCGTATTTAGCGATAACCTGATTCTTCCATTGTGTGTTCAAGTTCTGTCGGCTAGCGTTTAACATAATACTCCAGCCGGAAGCAGAGATACTTTGAAACCATTGATTAATGGGCTTAGGGATACGCTTGCTATTCCTTCTAAGCTTGCCGATGATATCTTTACCATTAGTATTCATACGAGTGATGCTGGCTTGTAGCGCCGAAGCTTGAGGGTCTGCGGAAACAGATATCTCATTTAAATAATCTTGAAGCGCGATTAACGATTTTAAATGACGTTGGAGTTCTGGTGGATTGCCTTTGACCGATTCGGATAATGCGATGAGTTTGCTAAATCGCTTACGAAGAGTTTTACCAACAGGTGTTAAGGGAATATCTGATTTTACTTTTTTTGCCGCTTTTTTACCAACTTTACCCAGTTTTTTAAGATTTTTAGCGCCGGCTTTTTGCAGCAAATTGGGTTTGTTGCGCAAATCAGTATTTATGTTAATTGATTCAAGTACACGCATCATAGACGATTTACTGCCAGCGATATTTTCAAGCATATCTACAGATTGTTCAAAATGTTTAAATTTACTGATTTTGATGCTGTTGAATAAATCATTCCAGTGTCGTTCAAAATCATCTACATACAATTCTTCCACATCTTTATGTAATGCATCGGTATCAATTTTTTCTTTTTTGTTCTCGTCTGATTTGCCAAAAATCCAGTCATCTTTGCTAGTGGCTTTTGTTAGTTTAATGCTTTCTTCCATGAACAAAGTGTCATATCCATCTTTGGTATATAGACCAGGTATGCCTTTTAATGGCTCTTCAATGTCACGTTTATTTAAGTAAATTTGTTGTTCTTCGGTATCCAAAATGGAGGATAAAAAGAATGTGGGTAGGGTATTTTCAGCTTTTTGTTTAAGACTATTGTATATGCGTTTAGCAAGCGGTATTTTTTTTAATTGTTGGCGAGCAGTTTTTACCAATTTTTCATCTAAAGTTGCAGGTGTATAATCAATATAAAATAATGTTTTCAAATGTTGTTGAAGTTGAGTTTGTTTCTCTGTATTGCCAGGAAATTGATTTTCCCAGGTTTGTCTAAACCATTGGCTAATTTGTTCTTCGTCAAAGCGATCTGGATCGGCGAGCATTAAATAAGTTTTTAAAGCGAAAAATATTTCGTCTAAAGTCGCTTCGTCACTACTGAGGACATCGGTGAGTAGGGTGACTAAGCGCGGAAAAAATTCTAATTGCAATGTGCGGTGATAGGCATCATCACTGGCAGGGCCTAATGAGCTCATCTGACTTAACCCAGACTGGCTGAAAATACTACGGCTATCATTGGCGCTGCTTTGAGCACGCTGTAAAGCCATTAGCGGTTCAAGTAGTGCGGCGGGATCGGTGTTGTCAGCAGTAACTTGAATGTTTGCTTGTTCAAATTCCTCGACGTGCTGATTTAATGTTGCTATTTGAGAATTAATTTCGGTGTAATTAGATGTCCACAATCCTGCTGAAGCAATGGTTATAACCAATGCGAGTATATATGAACCTTTACGAAACACACTTTGTTTTTGTTCATGTAGACGGTTAGTACCAGCAAGCATGGACTCCGGAAAAATGACGTTTCGAAATAGTTGCGTAAGAAAAAAACTCTTACCTTGACCGCTGTAAGCCGGTACATTTTGTCGGTCTAAGCCAAAGTTGTGGGCCAATGATCCCATGACTCTATCAATAGGCGTACCTTCTTGCGTACCCGATGTAAAATAGACACCACGTAAATTGACAGTTTTATCAAAATTGCTAGGTTTGAAAGTGCTATCAAGAAACTGCGCTGTCATTTCTTTTAACGCGGCAAGTTCGGCGGGAAAACCTAGTATTAAAGCACGTCGGGATAAATCGCGTTCTTCTTGCATTCGCCACTGTAAACGATCTGTAAGTCGACGTAAAAGCGTATCGTATTCTTCTTTAAAGGTATTTAGATCAAAGTGTGACTCAAAAGTTTCTGAAGTCGGAAAAGTCATTCCCCATATTTGTTGTCTTTCTTGGCGCGGTAGGTTATCAAAATACTCATTGAAACCTGCGATAAGGTCACTTTTTGTAAATAAGACATAAACTGGAAATTGAATCCCTAGGTTTTCATACAATTCTTGCAAGCGTAATTTAATATTATTCGCATGCTGTCTGCGTTCAGTTTCTGGTTGAAGCATGAGTTCTGATAAACTGATCGAGAGGATAACACCATTAATAGGTTGTTTGGGACGATGCTTGCGCAGTAGGTTTAGAAAGTTTGACCAGCCAGCACTATCTGAAGCTTGGTCAGAGTCCTGTGTGGTATATCGACCGGCAGTATCAATTAAAATGGCTTCATCAGAAAACCACCAATCACAATTGCGTGTTCCACCAACGCCTTTTAAAGGTTGTTGTCCCATTTTTTCAGCAAGTGGAAAACGTAAACCAGAATTAATGAGAGCTGTTGTCTTACCACTACCGGGTGGGCCGATAATGATATACCAAGGTAATTCGTGGATAGGTACATTCCCATCGCTTGTACCGTGTTTTTTACTGCTTTTTAATACCGCTTGTGCTTCTTGGAAATGTTGTTGTAATACTTTGGATTCTTCTGAGCTACGAGAATCTTGTGCAGAATTTTTATCGCTTTGTGATTGAGCAATATCACCCAGCATGTCGGAATCTTTTTTCTTTTCTTTATTTTGAACTCGAAAATTATTGAGCCCCCAAATTAGGGTGATCACTAAAATAGCGACTAAACGTGCGAAATCAGATTCGAGTGGTTTGCTATCACTAATGGCGATAAGCGGGCCGCCAAACCAAATCACAACAGATAATGCGATAAGCCCAATAATAGAGATAAGCAAGGGATTTGTTAAAATTTTAATAATGTTATTCATCTTTATTTTGTTGTTCGACGACGATGGGATTAATTTGCTCAAGTTTTTCTAACACCGGTGCCGATTCATTATTTAATGCAATGCTAAACCCGATATAAGCAGACACAACAATAGCCCCCGTAATTGCACCTATCACCCAAAGAGGTATATTTCTGTCTGCTGCTTTATTGATGTGTACGCCTTGCACATGAGGTGATAAATCGCGATCGTATTCCCCGCGAATCATGGCAATTTGTTGATGTAGCTGTGTACGAAGAGTTTCTATATGGCCTACGCCACCTTGGACTACTCGATATTTCCCTTGGAAACCTAGTGCTAAACAAAGAGCAATGAGTTCAAGTAAATCAATATTTTGTCCTGGGTTTTGTTGCATGCGCTCCATTAAAGTAAAAAACTTTTGTCCACCGGTATTTTCTCGATGAAATGTACTCAGCATGCTTTTGTTTGGCCAGACGCTATTACTGCCCCATGGTGTGTTCAAAACGGTTTCATCAATTGCGGCACAAAGAATATATCGAGCAAGTAATGTTTGTTGAGAATTGATGCCCTTTTGCTGCGCATTGGATTCAAAATTACGAATCTCTTGTAAGGTCATTGCATGTAAACTATTAACATCACTGTGTTGATGAGTTTGGCTTAAGCGAGTTAATACTGAAAGTAATGGTTTGGCCACAGCAATGACAGGATTGTTTTCTGTTTTGTCCAACACATTATGAAGGTTTACCATGGGGCGTTGTGGTATGGGAGCAGGATTATTAATCCCCATAGACGCAGTGTTATGGGCTGGTCTTTTTCCCCCTGGTGTAGGTTTTAAAATGGTATTGCTGTTTGCTGGTGCTGAGCTATTGCCAATGACAGTGCGGTCGCCATCATTTAATTGAGAAAAAATATCGTCATCATTTGCCATGGAATTATTCTTTAACTGCCCAAAATTCAAGCTCTAGGTCAGGAAACTCGCCGCCGATGTGGAAAGCAAAGCCGCCTGAATTTGAGAGTTGCTGCCAGAGCGGTGTGTTCTTATCGAGTTCAAAATAGGTGTATCCCGAGTGGTAAGGAATTTGACGTGGTGCAGCTGGCATCGCTCGAAATGAAATACCCGGTAATTGTAAATTTACTAATTCGCGAATTTGTTCTACGGGACCAATTTTAGCCTGCTGTGGCAAGTGTCGGCGTAAATCATCTGTTGTCATAGATGCTTTTGCTGCCAATACAAAAAAGCCGCTACCAACAAGTGCTCGATCAGTAATGGGTGCAACATGTATCCCATAGCCCTTTTGTTGTATCTCAAACTGTACAGCTGACTGTTCCATGATTGTGCTGAGCGATTGACGTAACTCACTAAGTATTGGAGTGAAGGTTTGATCTAAATCCGTATGTAAATAAGCAGGATACTCTGATGGACGTCTATTTTGCTTGGTGAACGTTGTCAATTCGCCAGCAATTTGTAAGAAGAATTGATACAGTGCCTCTGGATGAATGTCCTGCGCTTGTGATAGATGTTTTAATAAAGGTTCGTATCGATTAATAGCTTGTAATAACAAAAAGTCTGCCATTTCAGATGTGCTATTAGCACCACGGCCACCGTCAGAAATTCGACCGGCAAGTGAATCTGCACGATGTTTCATGAGCTTTTGCAGTTCTTCGACATAGCGTTGTATTCTTGGTGCTGACTTGCAGGTTAAGCAAGGCGGAATAAAGTTTTCATCTAATGTGATTTTTCCATCTGCATTTCTTTCGACAATACGTGTTAAAGCAATTGTTGAATAATCGCCAAGGTTTTCGTTTTCAAGTGCGAGTCGGTATTTTAAATTCGCGATTTGGATAGGTGTTTCATTGTTATTATTGTCGATAGAATCGCGAACGTGTGCTTCTTTGGTGTGGTAACGGGCTAGACCTTCTTGGTGATTCTCAGTATCAATTTCAATCATGCCATTGCGACGTAATGGCAGTGTCAGATAAACCGTCACAGCTTGAATTTCTGGAACATCTAATACCGCAGGGCCTTCTTCCGCATGACTGATATTAAACGGTGTTCCGTCATCAAATCGGCCAATGCACTTTTCGATGGCAATTTTACCTTGTGAGAGTAAATCTGTATCTAAGCGGAGTTCTTTAATTCCCCAGTCATAAGATGCAATACCTTCACATCGACTACGAACAAGATTTTCAACATAACGTGTTTGTTGCTGAAAATGTTGCGGTTGGACGAACATGCCTTGTGACCAGGCAACTTTGCTATACCATGTCATGGGAGCAAGGGTTTCCTTTTAATTACTGACGACAACGATTTTATTTTTGTTCAAGTCAACGGTAAAACCGCGAGTCCCATAAACTGGAATGCCTGACGGTTTTTTTGAAGTTAATGCAGCGATTTCTCGCCATTTTGCGGCATCAATATCCCGATAGGCGGCAAGGAATCCGATATATTTCGTTGACGAATTAAGGCGTATGTCTAATTTTTGACTTTCATTGGGATTAAGTTCCAATTCGTTCAGCTTTACAAATGATTCAGCAAGGCTTTCTTTATCGTTATCAAAAATGTCAAAAAAATCTTTTTCCTTGAAAGGTTTTATATCCGAAAGTTCATAGATGCGTAAAACGATCGGTGATGAGCGCCCCTCAGAATCTGGATTTAAATCAGCAGCAGTATTAATTGATATCGTTAATGAATCAGGAATGGGTTTGAACAGAGAACAACTTGTTGTCACAAACAAGAAAGTTGCAAAAATAAAGCAGCTGATAAATATTTTTTTCACGAGAGAGAAGTTTCCTCAGTAAATTATATTGACGGTTATTATGTACGAGTCCCGACCTTATGGTGTGTGAGATATGTCACAACTAGTGCTTAATTTTACAACACCATAATTACTGATTACAAATAAGACGTTGATTATTACATGGTTTGCACGAAAAAGTGAATAATTAAATCGAGTCCACAATCAAGCAGTAGGGAGGTTTAGCTTAAGGGTGTTGTTAAATCAGAGTTGGCGAAATAAACTACATTATAAAAGTTTATTGATTTGTACTTCATAAGCATGGGCGAATTCTTCGCCGTAGACTTTTTGAAAATCATCCAACAAACTATCTGATAATTTTGCATGGAATTCCGCATAATTATCCCAATATTTGGCCTTTTTTTGTCCGGGTATTATACCCGATCCTGATTGTCCTTCAAAAGATCGTTCAAGTGTCGTAGGGTCAAATTGTTTTACAACGGCATTTATAGTTGCTTGCATACCAGCCATTAACGCCATTTGGTGAGTTTGTAAATCTTTGAATCCTTCAATAAACGCTTCATCTGCGGGCATATAGCCCGCTTTGTCATCTGACAATAAGGTAGTCAACACATCATCTGTTGTCACTAGAAACTTTAAGGGATTGTTTTCAACAGGTGATATGGTGGTTTTGCTGACACGAAAGTTACTTTTTATGGTTGCACGTGCACGTAATGCGATCATTAATCCCTCAACCGAATTGCGCGTTAATCGACCAATTTTTTGCGCTAGTGCCTGTTTGTCTTGTACATCTAACCGCTGCGCGTCAATGCCTGCACCCAATAAAAAGCTGTCCATAAAGCTACTATCCGAATGTGAAATGGGTGTCGTTTGTGTTGCAGGCCTCGGGCTTGGGCTTATTGGCGCAGCTGTATTATCGTCAAGTACACTAAAAATATCATCTTGACCAAAAGCAGAGGCTGTACTGGTTTGGAAATTTTCAGGGATTGGTGAAGGCGACGAAGTCGGTTCGCTGAAACTACTGGTACTAACGGAATTTGTATCTCCCATAATGTCCCAGTCATCAGGGATAACGCCCGGAGGTGAAAACGGTTCATTGATGGGAGAAGGTTCGGGAATAGTTTCATGTGGATTACCAATCAGACTTGCTGCAAAATTATCATCCGGTATCACATCAGGTGTTGATGCCGGAAAGCTTAGGTCGGGTGATGAATCATACGTATCAGATCCACCTCCCAGGATTGCTAGCGGATCAACTATATTCTCATCAATTGCTGCTGGTTCATTATAAAAAGACTCATCAATCGTTGATGGTTGAAACGGAATGTCGGGAGCTTTTGTTGGAGTGTTTATTATTTGATCTGACTGGGCAACATGTGATGATTGGTCCAAGCTGGCCAACAATTGAAAATCACCAATGGAAATTTTGTCGCCATTCATTAGTTCTTCTGAATTTCCAGAGCCTAAAGGCGTTTTACTGTTATTAATGAAAACACCGTTAGTGCTGGTATCTGTTATGTAATATTTATTGTGATTGTATTCGATTATGGCGTGTTTACTGGAAATAAAGCGCTCTGGGTCCAGTAAAATAAAATCGTTATTCGGTTTTCTTCCTATGCTCCCGCCGAGGTTGTCAAATTGATATTCAGGTACTTGGCCAGGGACTAATTGTGATGGCGCGATAATTTTTAAAGTTAATGGCATAGTTTAATTGTTAGGCAGATGGCTTAAATTACGTTAATTCATTGTTCTAATTATGATAATGCACTTTATTGTCTTGCATATTGTGTAATTAAAATCACAGTTAAGAGAATTTTAGCAATATAATGCCTGACAAATGAACCATTGTCAGGGATAAACCTTAAATTGACCGAAAAATTTTTCATTAGATCTTATAATCTTATATGCTAGTGTCGCAAAAAATTGTAATATCAGAAAAATCGTGTTATTCAATGGATGTGATTAAATATAGCTCAATTATAAGATTGAAGGACTTGATGGATGGGGACTGAAGCGACATTAGATTTAGACGCGTTACTGCAGTCTTTTTCAGATGATAAACCTGCTGGTGAAGATATACGCGAAGATTTTTCACCGACTTCGATATATTATCAAATAAAAGACGCTCGAGCTGCTGCAAGAACTGCGGAACGGCAGAATTTAATGAGCGACGATCCTGATGCAATCCATCAAAAAATCTCAGAATGGAATATCGTTCTTGAGTTAGCACCTAAAGTCCTTAGTGAACATGGTAAAGATCTTGAAATTGCAGCCTGGTATATTGAAGCGCTCATTAGAGAGTTTGGCTTCGCAGGTTTAAGAGATGGTTTACGGCTTGTTAATGCCTTAATTGATAAATATTGGGATGATATATATCCGTTACCCGATGAAGATGGCATTGAAACAAGAGTTTCTCCGCTAACCGGTTTAAACGGGGATGATGGTAACGGGACGCTTATAGGGCCTATCAATCAAGTGTTATTGACTGATGGTTACAGTAGCGGTGGTTTTGCGGCTTGGCAATATGAACAGGCCTACGAAATAGAAACAATTGTTGATCCTGATAAAAAAGAAGCGAGAATCGCGCAGGGTGGAACGACGTTAAAAACCATTGAAAGTTCTGTCCTAGAAACTGCAGCAAGCTTTTTTGTAGATTTAATTGCAGATCTTGATGAATGTATTTCAGAGTTTGCTAATTTAGCCTCCGTACTTGACGAAAAATGTGGCCATGACGCACCACCATCCTCAAATATCAGAAATGCCCTAAAAAGAGTTAAAGAAATAATCGGTTTTTTAACCAAAGATGTTTTATTATCTGACGACACAGCAGAAACGCAAGAGGCTGAACCCAATGAAGTCGAACAAGATCGTGTGAACACGGTAAGTAAACCCAAAACTGCGTCAATTGAAAACGTAAGCATTAATTCACGCGACGAAGCGTTTCGAGCTCTACTAAAAGTAAGTGATTTCTTTAAACGCACTGAGCCGCATTCACCCATCTCTTACAATTTAAATCAAGCAGTTAAGTGGGGTCGAATGTCATTACCGGAGTTATTAGGTGAACTCATTCCTGATGAAAGGGCTCGTGAAGAGTATTTTAAATTGGCAGGTATTTCGGCAACACAAGACAATGAATGATTAAAGTAAGCACAATTTTATTTTAAATTCAATAGCAAAATTAACAGCAATAAGGTTTATAGAGCACTATAATCTACTATTTACACAGGACGTCTCCAGAAGTTGAATTGAAAAGGTGATTTTAGAATAATCATCTTATGTCAGGCGATTTCTGGAGATATCTTAAATTAACGGCAATCACCGATCCACAAAAGAGGGCAGAAATAATGGCTAGTATACATGACAAACTCGGTCGGGTACGTAAACCCAGGGTGCACATTTCCTATGAGGTTGAAACCGAAGGGGCAACTGTTAAGAAGGAGCTACCCTTTGTGGTTGGTGTAATGGGAGACTTTTCAGGTGATCCAACTTCCCCTTTGAAATCATTGAAAGATCGTAAGTTTGTTCAAATTGACCGTGATAATTTTAATAGTGCTATGGCTCGTATGACGCCGGGTGTTAATTTAAAAGTCGAAAACACACTTGCCGGTGATGGCAGTGAAATGGCTGTGGATTTAAAATTTAGTAATATGGATGACTTCAATCCAGAAAACATAGTTCAGCAAGTTGACCCATTGAAAAAATTACAAGAAACGCGCGATCAATTGCGAGACTTGTTGACCAAAGCAGACCGCTCAGAAGATCTTGAGAATGTATTGGAAAAAGTGCTTAGTGATGATGCAGCCTTAAAATCAGTATCGGGTGATTTAGGTGTGGATGCCGACGCCCCTAAGGAGAATGCATAATGAGTGGAGTAGAGCAAGATGCTGCAGTAGCTGAAGCGACAACTGAAACGCTTGAAGAAGTCAGTTTATTAGAGCAGGCAATTTCTGCGACGAAACAAACTGAGCGATCTAAATCTGAAGAATTGTTAAAAACCTTAACGGAACAAGCATTAGCTGGGACCGTTACTTGGGATCGCAATTTAACCGTGACTTTAAATAATGCGATTGCTGATATTGACAAAGCGATGTCGAAACAATTATCAGCAATTTTGCATTCAGAAAAATTGCAAAAATTGGAAGGTAGCTGGCGTGGTCTGCATCATCTTGTGATGAATTCCGAGACAGGTACTTCGCTTAAAATTAAAGTATTTAACGCTAAGAAAAAAGAGATTTTTAAAGATCTTGATAAAGCTGTTGAATTTGATCAAAGCCAAACGTTTAAAAAACTATATGAAAACGAATTTGGTACGCCAGGTGGTGAACCCTATGGTGCATTGGTTGGTGACTTTGAGTTTACTAATCATCCTGAAGATATTGATATGTTGACTAATATGTCACATGTTGCCGCTGGTGCATTTTGCCCATTTATTTCAGCAGTAGATCCTAAAATGTTTGGTTTCGGTGATTGGACAGAATTATCAAAACCTCGTGATCTTGAGAAAGTATTTGATTCAACAGAATACGCTAAATGGAATTCGTTCCGTGACTCCGATGATGCGCGTTTTGTTAATTTGGTTATGCCTCGTGTTTTATCACGTTTACCTTATGGTGAAGCAACTAAGCCAATTGAAACTTTTGATTTTGAAGAATTTCAAGATTCTTCAGAACCCGATCATCATGATTTCACATGGATGAATGCGGCATTTGTTCAAGCAACTAAATTGACAGACGCATTTGCACAATATGGCTGGTGTACTGCAATACGCGGTGCAGAAGGCGGCGGTAAAGTTGAAGGATTGCCAACGTACAATTTTATCAGTGACGATGGTGATACGGATATGAAGTGCCCAACAGAAGTGGGTATCACAGATCGCCGTGAAGCTGAATTAAGTAATTTAGGCTTTTTACCATTGTGTCATTATAAGAATACTGACTATTCTGTCTTCTTTGGTGCTCAATCAGTACAAAAAGCGAAAGTCTATGATGAGCCAGCTGCAACTGAAAATGCGGCAATTTCAGCGCGTCTACCTTATATGATGGCAACATCACGAATTGCTCACTATTTAAAAGTGATGGGTCGTGACAAAATTGGATCTTTCATGGAAGCCAATGAAGCTGAAGAATGGTTAAATCGTTGGATTTTGGGTTATGTAAACGGGAATGCAAATTCTGGTGCAGAAATGAAAGCAAAATATCCGCTAGCAGAGGCCAGAGTTGAAGTGAAAGAAATTCCGGGTTCACCAGGTTCATACAATGCGGTTGCTTGGATGCGTCCATGGTTACAAATGGAAGAGCTAACAACTTCATTACGTATGGTTGCTCGTATTCCTAAAATGGGATAATGCTAGTATTTATCCCATGGGAAAAATATTAATAGTATTGATTTCAACAAAATTAAAAAGTAGCAATTGTCCAGTGCAATTGCTACTTTTTCCTTGCCTCAATCAATCATCGTTGGCCTAGTGCCATGTCTGCAAATTTATCAGCCTTACTTGATGCTTCATTACAATTTACTTCTCAATTAATTGAGCGTGAAAACGCTAATCTGAAAAACTTTGTATCTGCTGTTAATTTTGAAGATCAATTATCAATTTTCTGTCGTCTGGCTGATATAAAACAGCCGATTACTAAAAAAGAATTAATACAAATTATCAACGCACAAATTGCTCAAATTGATGAAGTGCTAAATGAACAAGTTAATGCGATATTACATCATCCTAAACTGCAAAAGTTAGAAGCTTCATGGCGTGGTTTACATTATCTTGTTTTAGAAGCTGATGAAGTCGATTTAATTAAGATTAAATTTCTTAACGTTAGCTGGTCGCAGTTAGCAAAAGATTTAGAACGTGCTATTGAGTTTGATCAAAGTCATTTTTTTCGAAAAGTGTATAGTAGAGAGTTTGGTACAGCAGGCGGAGAACCCTTTGGTGTCCTCATTGGAGATTATTCGATTCGGCATCATCCAAGTTCAGATCATCGAACGGATGATATATCGGTATTGAGGGAAATCTCACAAGTTGCTGCTGCTGCATTTGCCCCCTTTATTGCGAGTGCTGACCCTGTCTTGTTTGGTATGGATGATTTTTCTGGATTGGGAATGCCGATAAATTATGAAGCCATTTTCTCTCAAAATGAATACATAAAATGGAATGCACTACGCGAAACAGAAGATTCTCGTTTTATTGGCTTGACCTTACCCAAAGTACTTATGCGATCCCCTTATGAACACGACGGATATCGAAGTGATGGTTTTAATTTTCAAGAAGATGTTTCGAATCCAGACAACAGTCAATATTTGTGGGGCAACGCATGTTATGCATTTGGTGCGATATTAGTTCAATCGTTTTCTCATAATGGCTGGTTTACCGATATTCGAGGTTGTTATTCTGGAGAAGGTCAAGGTGGTGTGGTTTCTCATCTGCCCGTTCCAAGCTTTAATACAGATAAAGAGAAAGTGGCTTTTAAATTCTCTACAGATGTTCTCATAACAGACTTTTCAGAAAAAGCCCTTAATGAGTTTGGGTTTATTCCCTTATGTTATGGAAAAGACACGGAGTATTCCGTTTTCTATGGCAATCAATCCATTCAAATAGCAAAACAATATGATAAAAAATCGGTTGAAGTGAATGCAAAAATATCCTCAATGTTGCAGTATATTTTATGCGCTTCTCGGTTTGCACATTATATCAAGGTAATTGGCCGTGAAAAGGTTGGTTCGTTTTTTAGTGCGGAAGAATGTGAAGATTATCTCCATAGGTGGTTGCTTTCCTACTCAACGGCGAGCTCATCGGGTACTGAAGAGCATCTCGCAAAATACCCATTAGCAGAGGCGAAAGTTGAGGTAAAAGAGATTCCTGGTCGTCCAGGTGTATATGCCTGTGTCACACATTTGAAACCGCATATGCAATTAGATCAAATGGTAAGTGCTGTGAAGCTAGTCACAGAGCTTGCAGAAGCAAAAATATAAACTATTACCTGTCTATAAAGAAACTGTATTAAAAGGAATAAGAATGAAAGCGAAAGAATATTATGAGGTAGGTCAGCTCAACAATGCCATTGATGCGATAACAGCTGAAGTAAAAAAACACCCCACAGATATCAATCAACGCGGTTTTCTTTGTGAAATGTTATTTGTTAAACGTGCATGGGAAAGAGCAGATAAACAGTTGGACTTTATTGGCCATCAAGATCCAAACTCTATGCACATGGTTGCATTGTGGCGTCAATTATTACGCGCAGGCCAGGCAAGAGATCAATTTTATGATGAAGGTCGCGTTCCTGAAGTATTGGAAGAGCCAAATGAACTTGTGCAATCCTATCTCAAAGCGTCCGTTGCTATGCGAGAAGACAATAAATCTGAAGCTTTGGCGATATTGGATGAGGCAGAAGCAAAACGACCAGAATTAAAGGGTAAGTTAAATGGCCAAAATTTCTCTGATTTTAGGGATCTTGATGATTCGGCACCTTCTGTATTAGAAGTTTTTACCAGTACTGGAAAATATTATTGGATTCCTTTTTCACGGATAGCCAGTTTAGAGTTTCATAAAGCTGAAGGCCCCATGGATTTAGTGTTTCGTAGAGCAACGTTGGAAACCAATGATGACGGGCCAGATGGTGAAGTTTATGTTCCCGTAATTTATCAAAATGTGTCTGAAGACGATGAAGAGCGTTTATTGCTGGGTCGTTCCACAGATTGGTTGGGTAAAGAGGGAGAGCCAGTTATTGGTGTGGGGCAGAAAATGTTTTTGGTTGATGATCGAAGTGTATCGATTATGGAAATTGAAAGTCTGCAATTTGAGAAATAATCAATGGCCAGACCAACCACGACACAGGCATTAACGCCTTCAATTCTTGACCGATTGATAGATAATGAGCCTCAACGGCAAGTTGAAGCTGCTGCATCTCGTAATCAAGTTATTCGTGAATTGAGAGAGTCTGTGCGCCGTGATTTAGAAACTTTGCTTAATACCCGCATACCTTGCGTTGGAAACCCTAAAAAATGGCTTGCGGATCAAAGCTCGATTATCAATTATGGTATACCTGATCATTCAGGTCTTAATCTGAATAACGATGATGATAGAGAAGATTTTGCGAAGCAGATACAAAAAATTATTTTACATTATGAATGTCGATTTAAATCAGTTCATATTAAGGTGCTGAGTGGTGATGATGCTTATGATCGAACGTTTCGATTTAGAATTGATGCACTGTTAAAAGTTGAGCCTGCAGTCAAAGCCATTGTGTTTGATTCAAGCTTAGAAAAAGTCAGTAGAAAGTTTACCGTGAGGGATGTAGAGAGTGGATGACGATGTCATTAAATTTTACAATAAAGAACTAAATTACATACGTCGGTCCGCTGAAGCGTTTGCAGAAGCAAACCCTAAAATTGCAGGGCGTTTGCGACTAAGTAAAGACACCATTGAAGACCCGCATGTCTCACGATTGATTGAGTCTGTGGCTTTTTTAAATGGTCGTATTCGTAAAAAACTTGATGATAGTTTTCCTGAAATTACCAACTCCATGTTGGAAGTGTTATATCCCCATTATTTAGCGCCCGTTCCTTCTATGTCTATCGTACAGTTCAAAAGTGTAGAAGAAGTTACTGGAAATTACCGTATTAAATCGGGTTCGTGTGTTGAAACCGAAGCCATTGATGGCGAACCTTGTCGTTTTAAAACGGCTTATCCTGTTGATCTTTGGCCAATTGAATTAAAAAATGCTCAGTTGATTCGTGGTTCATATAACGCACCGGCATTACCAAAACACTTTGGTGCTGTTGCTGTATTAAGATTCAAATTGAGTTGTATTTCCGAAGATATGGATTTTGGTCAGCTATCACCTGATGATTTTGTCTTTTATCTACGTGGTCAAAGTGCAGAGACGAGCGCATTATATGAGTTTATCATGAATCATACGGTTGCAATGTCTGTTGCAAATGGGCCGGATGATCCCGATGCTGTATTTTTAGGTCCAGAAAATATACAAGCGATGGGTTTTGAAAAAGATGAGGGTTTATTGCCTTATCCAGCAAGATCGCTGTTGGGCTATCGCTTGTTGACTGAATTTTTTGTATTTCCAGATAAATTTAATTTTATTAAATTGGCAGGACTAGGCGAGTCTGCATTTAAAGGGCGAGGGCGCGATGTTGAGTTGTACATCTATTTGAATGACAGTCAGGCAGAATTAGAGAATGTTGTGAGTACCGATAATTTTCTATTAGGTTGTTCACCTATGGTTAATTTGTTTTCTCAGTATGCTGAATCAATTACTTTAAATCATCACAAAGAAGAATATCAAGTCACGCCTGACTCTCGACGATTATTGGCTAAAGAGGTTTATAGCATCGATGATGTTGAAGCTGTTTCTCCTTCAGGCGAGACTATTAAATATAGACCGTTTTATGGATTTAAACATCATGATCAATCAAAACAAAAAGTAGCCTATTGGCATGCTAATCGTAAATCAGCTAAAACCAAAAATTCACATGAGATTGATGATGGAACGGAAATGTTTATCTCTTTGGTGAATTTAGATTTTCAAGAAGACATACCCGATAATTGGGTATTAAACATTAAAACAACTTGTTTGAATCGTGATTTACCGGGACGATTGCCCTTTGGCGGTGGTCAACCACGTTTGCAGTTGGCAGAAGGTAATGCACCGGTAAAAGGTATTTCTTGCATTACAGCTCCTACAAAAACGCTACGTATCGAACTTACAGAAAATACCCGTTGGCGTTTAGTTTCCCATTTAAATTTGAATCATTTGTCGTTAATGGATGGTGAAAACGGTGCAGATGTATTGCGCGAGATATTAACACTTTACAATTTTGAAAATTCACCGTCTACGCGCTCTATGATTGAAGGAGTATTGTCCATTAGTCATAAGCAAGTCATGGCACGAGTTAAAGACAAAGGTTTGAGTGCTTTGTGTCGTGGTATCGAAATCACTGTAACTTTGGATGAGGATCGTTTCGAAGGGCAGGGACTTTTCTTGTTTGGTAGTGTATTGGAACGATTTTTTGCTTTATATGCACCCATGAATTCATTTACAAAACTTGTGCTTAAAACGAAGCGAAGAGAACAGGCAATTAAAACATGGCCCCCAAGAGCAGGCGAAAAAGTACTTCTGTAAGCGATAAGCTCTTTACTGAGCCGTTTCGTTTTAACTTTTTTCAGGCGACGCGATTGTTGCAGGGACTAGTGCGCAAGTGGCAAAAAAAGGGGTTTCCCAAGTCTATTGGGTATGACCTCACACCAAAAGAAGAATCTATTCGATTTTCCTCATTGTTATCGTTAAATTTTGCAAGCGCAGAAGTGAGCAAAATTCAAAAACACAAAAGAATTATCCATTCCGATAAACAAGATATTGCAGAATTGCAGGTATCCTTTTTGGGTTTGACGGGCCAAAGCGGTGTTTTACCGTCATATTTAACCGAATTACAATTACACCGAGCACGCGAAAAAGATACGTCGTTTAAAGACTTTTTAGATATATTTAATCATCGTGCTGTTTCTTTGTTTTATCGGGCTTGGGAAAAATATCGTTTACCTTACAGTTACGAGCGAGCCTACCTAGAAAATAATAAAATAGCGGACCCCATTACCAAAGCGTTTGAATCATTATTGGGGGTCAGTGAATCATCAATACAAAAACAATTACCCATTCATCCCGAAGAGTTGATTTATTACGCTGGGTTATTTTCGACACAACGGCGATCTGCAAATGCATTGGAATCATCATTAGCCGAATATATGGATATTCCCATTGTTATCAATCAATTCCAAGGAGAATGGATGTCCTTGTCAGAGGATGATCGATGTCAACTACCGTTATTTCCACTTGGTGGTAAAAATAATTGCTTAGGTGTTGATACTGTTATTGGTGATCAAGTTTATACCATGGAAGGAAAATTCGAAATTGTGCTGGGGCCGTTAAATAAAGAGAATTTTGAAAATATGATGCCTGGCAGTGAGCGTATGGAGGCACTCAGTCGATTTACTAAAATGTTTGTCGGTGAGACTCAGCATTTTAATGTTAAATATCAATTGGAAGAAGATTCGGTTTCAGAATGGATGTTAGATGAAGAATTGGATGGATCACGTCGTTTAGGCTGGAATACTTGGTTATTGCCAAATAACAAAGCCGATGCTCAGCGTGAACTACCTGTGTATTTCTAAGAATTATTTTTATTTATAGATTTTTTCTATAAATAAATATTGCGAAAAAATATTTTTTAATTATTGTTTGATGAACAACACTAAAAAGGACACGTTTATGTTTCAGATAGATCTAAGAACCTTGATAGGTAAACTCAATAGTACGACAAGAAATGCTTTGGAAGGTGCGACGGGTCTTTGTTTGTCACGTACTCACTATGATGTTGAAATCGAACATTGGTTAATTAAACTCATTGAACAATCAGACACTGATATTGAAGCAATTTTACAACACTATGATGTCAATATGTCTCATCTAATGGCAGACCTTACCCGTAACATTGATAGCTTTAAAACAGGTAATGCAAGGCCGCCTGCATTATCACCAAGAATAGTCGATTTGGGTAAAGATGCTTGGTTATTGGCTTCTTTGGATTATGGCGAGTCTAAACTGCGTTCCGGCCATCTTCTTTGTGCCATTTTAAACGATAATGATCTTGCTCGGTTTGTTTTAGATATCTCAAAAGAGTTCGATAAAATCTCAGCGCCTGCGTTGCGTAAAGAGTTAGTGGGCATAGTTGCGAGTTCAGGAGAAACGCAACAAGATTCTGGTTTGCCTGCAGCAACGGGAGAAGGCGGGGTGCAAGTGCCAAAGCCTGGTGGAAAAACCCCAGCATTGGATCAATTTACCGTAGATTTAACGGAGAAAGCACGTGCTGGCGGCATAGACCCCGTATTAGGTCGAGATGCAGAAGTCAGACAAATGATCGATATTCTATCGCGTCGACGTCAAAACAATCCGATTATGACGGGTGAAGCCGGTGTGGGTAAAACAGCGGTGGTTGAAGGTTTTGCTTTACGAATTGCCACAGGCGATATTCCACCGTCATTAAAAAACACTGCAATTAAATCTTTGGATTTAGGTTTGTTACAAGCGGGTGCAGGTGTAAAAGGTGAATTCGAAAATCGTTTGCGATCAGTCATTGATGAAGTGAAAGGATCTGCTCAGCCAATTATTATGTTTATTGATGAAGCGCATACATTAATTGGTGCCGGTGGTGCAGCAGGCCAAGGTGACGCCGCTAATTTGTTAAAACCTGCTTTAGCACGAGGTGAGTTACGTACAGTAGCCGCAACAACTTGGGCTGAATATAAAAAATATTTTGAAAAAGACCCTGCCTTAACACGCCGTTTTCAAGTGGTTAAAGTTGAAGAACCCTCTGAAGAAACTGCTATTGATATGATGCGTGGTTTAGTTGGTGTGTTAGAGAAGCATCATAATGTTCGAGTATTGGATGAAGGTGTTGTTGAGGCAGTTAAACTTTCTCACCGTTATATTCCTGATCGTCAAATGCCAGATAAATGTGTCAGTGTTTTAGATACAGCTTGTGCACGAGTTGCCGTAAGTCAATCTGCGATTCCCGCAAGTGTTGAAGATAATACTCGGCAGTTAGAACAACTGGAAGTTGCGATGAAGATTTTAGAGCGTGAAATGCAAACAGGTGCAGATCACGATAAGAAGCTTGAAAAATTAGAAAAAACAAAGATTGAATTGACCGCAAGTCTTGAAAAACTCAACGCGCAGTGGAATTCAGAAAAAGAATTGATTGCCAAGCATTTAGAAATCCAAGAAAAATTTGAACCTCAAGCCGATGAAGAAGGCAATGTGAAATCACTCAGTAATGATGAATGCGAAAGCCTTAAAACAGAACTAGCTGCTTTAGATGAAAAACTTAATGAGGTACAGGGTCAAACACCATTGATGCATGTTTGTGTGAATGCGCAAGCGATAGCAGAAGTTATCGCTGGATGGACAGGTATTCCTGTTGGTCGAATGGTGAGTGATGAAATTCAATCCGTATTGAATTTAAAAGATCAAATGCTCAAACGTGTTATTGGACAAGATCATGCCCTAGAGTCTATTGCTAAAAATATTCACACATCACGTGCTAAATTGACTGACCCCAATAAACCTAATGGTGTTTTTCTCATGGTTGGTACCAGTGGTGTGGGTAAAACAGAAACGGCCTTAGTCGTTGCCGATTTACTTTATGGTGGAGAGCACAATTTAACTGCTTTAAATATGTCTGAATTTAAAGAAGAACATAAAGTGTCATTACTCATGGGTTCACCGCCAGGATATGTAGGATATGGTGAAGGTGGTGTGATGACAGAAGCTGTGCGTCGTAAACCCTATAGCGTCATGTTGTTAGATGAAATGGAAAAAGCCCATCCAGGCGTGCAAGATATTTTCTATCAAGTATTTGATAAAGGCATGATGAAAGACGGAGAAGGGCGCGATATTGATTTCAAAAACACGGTTATCATCATGACGTCTAATTTAGGTACCGATACTATTACCAAACTTTGCGCAGACCCAGAAACCATGCCAGATGTCGATGGATTACTTGAAGCCATTCATGATGACCTCACAGCTTATTTTAAACCGGCATTTTTAGGCAGGGTGAATATTATTCCTTACTTCCCGCTGTTTGATGAAGCACTAGAAAAAATTATTAAACTTAAGCTCAATAAGATCGTGAAGCGGGTTAAAGAAAATTATGACGCTGAAATGACTTATACCGACGCGTTTATACAACTCATTTTGTCTCGCTGTACAGAAGTTGATACTGGCGCACGTAATATTGATCATATACTCGAGAATGGTTTATTGCCGCAAATATCCGGCGACTTTTTAAGTCACATGGCCGAAGGGAAACACATTACTAAAGTTTCCGTGGATATAAATGAAAATGAGGAAATGATCGTTAATATTGATTAATAGATGTCTCAAGCGAAAGAGGTTTATGGCCTCTTTCGTTTTATTTATTTTATAAAAGACTCGCCCTAATTTTTACTGAATGAGTAATCATTAGGGATTTAAAAAATGGTCAATTTGTTGAGCAGCTGCGTTCAATCAATACAGGCCAAAAAAGTCATCTGTTTTCGATATTATTGATTTGACTTTTTCAAGGAATAGTTTGTATGAAGCTTTAATGTGGGGTGCGAACAACCTTCTCTATTTCCAAAGAAGATTGTATAAATGGGTTTAACTTTTCTGCATATTTTTTTGCATATCGCCGCGATTTTTCGGAAAACTGACTCACTCGTCTAGATTGAGGATCTAAATAGATTGCCATGCCTAATGCAAAAAGCTTCTCTTTTGCATCGTCACCGTATTTTGCTTCAACTGCAAATGGCCAAGAATAATACGGTGTAATTTTTTGAACATGTTTAGCCCATCTTAATGCTGATTTTGCATAAACATCATTCTGGGTTTCTTCATACAACCATTCAGCTATTTCGATCAAGGTATACCAAGAATCGTGGGGTGATAACGAGTGCATACCGTGATTATTTGCATACATACTCATTGAAGCTATCGCTTTCTTATTATTTTTTTCAAAAGCATATACAATGGCCATCGATAAATGAAAGGAGTCTAGGTTTTTATTCGAGTAGTCATGTAAATATTGTTTGATTTTTTCCAAGTTGCCTGTTTTAGCATGTGTCCAAACAAAATAGGGTAGGGCATAATTATATAAACTTGTATCATTCGAGTAAAACTTGGCGCGCTCGATAAGTACTTTATGTGATGCAGCGTAGTCTTCGTTTAATAAATGTTGGTATGCTTTGGCGAAAAGCGAAAGCTCTGAGGGTATTGTCGTATTCTTTTCTAAGATAATTTTATCAAAATTATCGTAACTGTCAGGGCCTGCTTTGATATTTAATTTTTCTCCGACTAGCTGAACATAAACTTTTCCATCGGTGTGGACAAATCGCTTTTCGGGTCCTTCATAAAGCTGAATTAAGGACTGAATGTTATCTGGCGGAATTCGATCAACCATAAACATTTCGTATACTAGTCCAGCCTTTAAACGAGAGTGATATTGCTGACCAAAATTAATATCTAGCTCCTCAATAACTGCACTGTTTGAAAAATCTCTCATTTTATAATTCATCGCCATAGGCGCCCAATTTATTTTGAATTTACCCTTGTTTAAACGTTTAGTGAAAATAGCATTTGACATTTTATGATGCCCAAATAAATGCAACAAGCTCATGTAAGTTGAGTTTGATAGATTATCACCATAACGGTTGCTTTGTCTTAATACTATTTTTAAGCTATCTACATAATTCTGGTTCTCTAAAGCAAGTAAATATTCACTTGTTAAATTTAAGCTTGATCCTGTATTCATTTCTTTAGCTTGGGATAAGAAAGGAATAGCTTCATTATAGTGACCACGTGTATATAACATAATGCCAGCGTGCGAAATATTGTTTGCCAAGTGAACCTTTCCAATTTCTCCCGGTGACTTTAATAGCGGGTACATATTATAAGCTTCAACTGCTTTTGTAATATTCCCTTGCTTTATATGCAAATCACCTAAACCTTTGTAACCTTCCCAACTTAATGGGCTCAGCTCAATTTCACGTTTGAAAATTGATTTGGCTTCATTAAATAAACCCAAATTAACTTTAATTGATGCAAAATACCTTGCTCGACGTGGATGACCCAGGAATCGATTTTCGAATTTTTCAACGAGTGTATTACGATCAATTTTTGGGTCACTGTATCGATTAACTGTTTCAAAATAATATTCCAAGTATTCGAAATTTGAACTGATGTAACTTAAACCAACATCTGCGTTTTCGAGAAAGGCATCATTATTATTTTGAGAAAACTCTCTATCTATCATGGATGGTTCATTGAACCAATAGCTCCGTCTCGGAAAATCTCCGTGGAAAAAAGGCAATACTTGCGTTCTTTTTAATAAAAAATTCGCGGCTTTCATTGACACTTTCCCTTGACCTTGTGCCCAAAAGTAAGCATTGTTAGCTTTGCTTATTGCCGATTGTGAAAACTGTTGTTTTACACTACCACTGGTTTTTAATGACAAAGCTGCATCTATCATAGCTTGTTGAATCAGAAACTGTGGATGGCCTGAATAAATAGGTGAAAATATTTTGACCAGTGCATCAGCCTTTACAGGGCTACCTTGTATAACCAATAGAAAATTGATGAGTTTAAATACATTACGGTCGTTGATGGCAGATAACAATTCGAGAAAATCCAATTTGTTGGGTTTAAAAAAGTTATTTGAACAACAGATGGTGGATGAATTATTATGAATATAATTTTTGATATGATGATAGGAAGCCGTTTCTTCTTTTACTTCATCTGATCCCAGTGTGGACGAGAATTTTTCAAATGAACTATTTTTACCCGATTCGGAAAGTGGAAAAAAGATATCCAATTGTTTTTTTAGGCCTTTGTTACTCTCTCTATTCCAACTAATTTTATCTTTTAGCCTCGAAACAAAAAAAGACTTCCATTCTCCCAGACCAGTAATGTTAGCTTGTTGTTTTATTTCTTCTTTTGAAAACGTGGGTTTTTCGTATTTGGCATGCAAGTCAGCATATTCTATGGTAGACATAAGGCGGTAAAACGAAGAATCAATCTCTTTTAAATGCAATTTTAAGTCTGGGTAATTTCCCATTAATAGCTCATAAAAAGATTTTTCCTCAGCTGTTTTTACATTACTTAAGCTCACCAAACTTGCTGGCCGGCGATTTAAATAATAGTATGCCCTAGCTTTTAGTAGAGCATAGTCAGGAGAGTCAGAAGAAACTCGGTTTAAGATGATAAGTGATTTTGCAAAGAACCGCTCTTTTTTTCGCGTATTATAGCTGGGTGTCAATGAACCCAGCATCTGGTAGGTTAATGCGGTTTCTATTAAATTATTATATTTATGGTTCGATAATTGACCTGGGGAATCCATCCTTAGCTCATTTTTGTGTTTTTCAATTGTTCTCGCTTTGGGATACTGACGGTCGCCAAATTTAAAGTATGCATTTATCTCGGGTAGGAGATTATTAAAGACTTCATAGGGCGTGTAAATGTCTGTAAACGGTAAATCGAACCAATCTTTTTTATTCATTGGCGATGAAAATGAAAAGCCAGTTTGAGCATCTGGTTTTTGTTCAATTAAAGTTAAATTGAGTTTCATTTTTTGAGCATGCCCCGCAAATACCCAAATAATTTTATTTACACCCAAATCATTCGCTAATTTAAAAATGGCTCTACGATTATATGTCCTCTGATTTTCGCCTAACGCTTTTTCAACGTATGTTGGATTTACGACTAGATCATCACTGGTTTGCTCAATATAATCGACCAATGAATATGTCATAAGGTCACGTCCAGCTGCATCAATGGCAAATTGTTGTACCTGAACGGGTACAACCATGACTTTAGCTTTTGTTTTTGCCAACACCTTTCGGTACAGATTACTTTCAAATTTATACCATTTTGATTGCGACGCGAATTTCCAGTTTTTTGTTACAGTCGTGAAATAATCATCAAAGGGGGTATTTGACGATAGTGTAGGTGCGCTAAACGTACTTAGCACTAATAATAGTGTGAGTGAAAAAAATGATACTAAATATTGAAATAGGGGAGTTATTTTAGTCATGGATTAACTTCTTTAATTGTTATAGTTTATTCTTGAAATATGGGATGTCAATTATGTCTATTTTTCGGTTTAAGAAATTCAATTATAATTGAATATTGCTTATTAAAAAAGCTAATGTACGAAATGGGGTGGTTATTAGGGAGTCTGAAAGTTAATTACAATCTGTTCACACCGATAAGTAACTTCTACACCGAACATCAAATGGTGGTATTTTAGTTAACAAAATCAACTAGCTATATGGTAAACATATTATACTTTCACATATACTGCGATTAGCTTTTATGTATTTAATTGATGTTTTGGTAAGAAAGCAGTCTTGTGAAGAACCTATCAATAAAAATTTATATTACCATCACAGCGGTTTAACCCAAATTGTAGATAGTTATACCTATATTTTTGATTTTTAAGCTTGTGAAGGAGCTTAATGTCAGTCACGTATTTTTATCAGTTCGATTAAGAAATGAAAAATATGACACCGTAAGTTGTGAAACAACATGTTTAATCAAAAGAATCTTTAAGTCGATACCTAAATAACAAGTTAAGTAAAACAGTAAAAACTTCTAGTTTAGATAATAAGGTTGAGTTACCCTATCGCCAGAATATGATTGACAAAATAGTTTGTAAATTTAATGATGTACCAATGAAATTATTGGGTCTCGAATACCAATAAAATTTTTATGAAAAAATATAGATCACTACTCAATTAATATTAGGTTGCAGTGTAATATTGTATGTACCAGCTATCTGGTAGCAGCTCCAAGTTGAAACCCATAATAGTAAATGATTTCAAAAAATTAGTGAAATAAATAAGAATGAAAATATGACTATAAATGAAAAAAAATACGTCGCGAATTACATCCACGAGTTAGAGGAATATAAGTCGAGGACTGAAAGTATTTTAAACAATTCTGCTTTGTCTTTAATCACCACGGATATTGAAGGTATTATTCAATATTATAATGTTGGTGCTGAACGTATGCTTCTATATAAGAAAACAGATATTATTAATAAAACTTCAATTATTGAATTTTCAGATGCACTTGAAATACTGAGGCGAGCTCAGTGTTTGTCTAAAACGTTACATAAAAGTATTGACACCGGTTTTGATGTATTCACCGCTAAAGCAAACCAAGGTATAGAAGATGAATCTGTTTGGACTTATATAAGACAGGATGGCATTCGAATTCCAGTTTTGTTAAACATATCACCATTATATTCAACAGAAGATAAAATCAATGGTTATTTATTTCTCGCGAAAGACATAAGTCAGCAATATAAGGCAGAAAATAAGGTTGATGAATTATCTAAAAAAATGAGTGTAATTGTAGATAATATAATTGATTGCATCATTACTACGGATTCAAAAGGAGCAATTCAATCGTTTAATAAGGCTGCAGAAGAGACGTTTGGATATCAGGCGTCAGAAACCTTAGGAAAGTCGGTTGAAACTTTAATGCCAACATCTCATGCTACAAACCATCAAAATTATATGGACAGGTTTAAAGAAACCGGAGAATCAGAAATAGTTGGTGCAGGTCGCGAAGCTACAGCAATGCGTAAAGATGGTACTATTTTTCCTATTGATATCGGTGTTACTGAAATCTGGATAGATGAAAACAGGCATTTTACAGCTCTAATACGTGATATTACGGATAGAAAGCATTATGAACAAGCACTTGTTACGGCAAAAGAAAATGCAGAATCATCAAATAGAGCTAAGTCAAATTTTTTAGCAAATATATCCCATGAACTGAGAACCCCGATGCATGCAATTTTAAGTTATTCAAGTTTGGGTATTCGTAAAACTGGGAATATATCATCTGAGAAAACAAAAGCTTATTTCGAGAAAATTGAGCAAAGCGGTGAACGACTACTTAATATGATTAATAGTTTATTGGTCATTTCAAAACTTGAATCTGGACAACTAGAGCTTCAAAGTCAGGAAAGCAACTTGGTTGATATTTATAGAAATGTAATGGTTGAAATGGAATTGCTATTTAAAGAAAAACTTCTTCATATTACTGAAAATTTAGCTTTTGATCACGCTGATTTAAAGTGTGATAAAGAAAAAATACAATTAGTGGTTAAGAGTTTAATTTCCAATGCCATTAAATTCACACCCAATGGATCAATCATATATGTGTCAATTTCTGAGTGGGAAGAAAACTCAAATTACGTTAAATTCAGTATTTCAGATCAAGGCGTAGGTATTCCTCAGGAAGAGTTAGAAAAAGTATTTGGAAGTTTTGAACAAAGTAGCTACACAAACACTGGAGCAGGTGGAGCAGGTTTAGGATTATCAATATCAAAAGAAATTGTTGAGTTACATTTAGGTAAAATTTATGCAGGTAATAAGAATGATGGTGGTGCTGAATTCTATTTTATTTTACCAAAATAAATAATTATTGATACGGTCACTTTTTAATGGATAAAATGTATATCATATCGAGATTTTAATTAAAAAAAGTAACTGTCAGATAAAGTCGGAACTAATACATCTTAGTTATGTTAACACCAGGTGACTCTGTCGTACCTATTAGCTTTTGATAAAAATTACCACTTAGTAACTATTTGTGGAGTAAGCCTGCTTCCATTCTATTTTTAATATTAATTAAGCATTTAATTTGACTTTTTAGGTCATCATAATTACCTGAGTCGAGAGAATTTTCTAGCTTTGAAGATTCTTGACTTAATAAAGGAAATCCAAAATTTCCACTTATGCCAGTTAAATCATGTAGAATGCCTTTTACTTCTTTCCAAGAGTTATTGTCAATAGCTTTTTGAAGTAAATTTAATTCGTAAAAAAGTTCTGTAACGAATGTATTTATTATGTTTGAAAACTCTGGATTTTCTTTTATTATTGTCGAAATAATAGGTTCATTAGATTGATCATTATTGTCAGATTTAACTAAGTATAGGTTGAGAATATCATATATTTGAAAGCGATCGATTGGTTTTACGACTATATCATTCACTCCTGCTTCAATACAGCGCGTATGGTCACTATTTAGAATATTTGCGGTCAGTGCTATAATAGGCCTGTCGTAGCCAGTTTCTCGAAGTGTTTTGGTTGCCTCAATCCCATCCATAACAGGCATATGTATATCCATGAATATAATGTCGAAATGGCTTGTTTGAGCTTTTCTAACAGCGAGTAATCCATTTTTAACAGCTACAGCATTCACACCGCAACGTTTTAGGTAAATAATCATAAGTCTTTGAGTATCATAATTGTCCTCTGCAATTAACACATTTCCATTATATTGAAATACTGCTTGAAGTTTAGAATGACTATATTCGTTATTAGTGACACCATTAATATTATAAACTAATTTAGTATTTGTTAATTTCTCTAAGGGTAACTGGACTGTAATTTCACTACCGACATCTATATGACTTTCTATCGTTAAATCACCACCTAATAATATAGCGAGTTGTTTTGAAAATGATAAACCTAGACCAGTACCTCCGTACAAAGGCGAAATAGACTCATTAGCCTGAGAAAATGGTTGAAAAACAATATTTTTTTGTTCCATTGTCATTCCTATTCCTGTATCACTGACTTGAAATAAGATATTTTTTTCGTGTAAGTTGTAGCTTAATTTGAGAATAATGTCGCCTGCTTGGGTAAACTTAATTGCGTTATTACAAACATTAAGAATTATTTGTTTTAATCTGAATGGATCAGTTGTAATTGTTTCCGGTAGTGGATAATTATATTCTACTGTAAAGTTTAGTCCTTTTTTTACAGCACTATTATGGACCAAGGTTTCAATTTCAAGTGCAATTTGAAATGGAGATATTGAAATCATCTCAATATTCAAATGTTTTGCTTCTGCTTTCGATAAATCTAGAATATCATTAATAATTTGCAGCAAATGTTTTCCACAACGAATAATTGTATTTGTTGCATCTATACGTTCGGCTAAAGTTTGGTTTTTATCGAGTGATATTTCAGCAAAGCCAATTATTGCTGTTAGTGGTGTTCTAATTTCATGGCTGGTATTAGCTAAACACATACTTTTTGCTTTATTCGCTTCGCTAGCTTGCTCTGAAACTAATCTCAATATTTTTGCTTGCTCGTTCAATTGCAATGAAACGGCATCTTTTTCCTCCATTGTTTCCCTTAGTTTCATCAGAACTTCATTAAACGTGTGCATAAGTCCTGTTGAGTTTTTGTTATATTGTGTAGAGTTGATTTTCGACAAATTTCCCATTGCAACTTGTTCCAAGTCTTTTAGTTGAAGAATATAGCCGTTGAGAGAAATTCGGAGTTTGTCTAATTCGGTAACAATATAGGAATTGTCTGGATTCGATTTTATACTTTTGAGTTTACCAAGATTAAGAGCATCCAAGTGTTGTGAAATATGAGATATTGGTCTTCCGATTAAAACATATAGCGTGAATGAAAACAGTATAAATAATAGTAAAGAAATTCCAGAAAATTGCCATATATTATCTATCATTAACTTATTTAAAGAGTCGAAATCAGGATGGGAGGAAACAGAGTAATTTATACTTTTCATAAGTTGTTCAGGAGTCATAATTTGACTGTCACTAATATTAAGTTTTAATGTTGAATAATCAAGCTGATGAAATTTTTGTGTTTTTTGAAGGAGCTTATGAAAATCTAGTTCAATTGTGATGAATCCTGTTATTTTGTTAATATCAATATTACTTTTAATTGGTAAGACATAAAATAAAGATATGTTATTACTATACGCGCCAAAATAAGGTCCAATGTTATTATGTAAAATTTTTCTAAGAAATTGAATGTTATGCTTATCAGAAATGGGGTCACCAAGAACGTTATATAGTTGTAAATTATTATATGAATGTGGAACAAAGTTCATGCTGGGAACTCTATTAGAAAGCCAATACTCAAAATACGTGGAATTATATATTTGTTGAGTAGTTTCGTCCCACGATGAGAAGTTAGTCGCAACCTCTTCAGCTTCTTTTATTGCCAGGTTTATTGCGGAAGTAAGCTCATATTGAGCAGTTATTTTGTTTTTTTGATGCATTTTATTTTTTAAAATATCAACTTTGGATAGGGCAAAAAAACCAAAGACACTTGAAAATACAAGAAAAATTAGTAAAAATAGAATACTGCAATTATTTATTGATATTGAAAAATTACGGATTGTATTATTTGACATTAGGTATGTACTGTTTTTATTAGATATATTTAAAATAGATTATGCTTAGTTTGGTATCGAGAAAATAATTTTCATCTGTAGTCAACGAATGAACACTTTTTTATTGTAAGTGAAGTGGATAACTGGTTCTGCCACTCCATAGTAAATTAATCTTTTCACCAATAATACTGTCAAAGTGTACTTTTCTTGAATATTAACCTATTATCCAAATAATCAGCGAAATCTAGAGCCTTAGCTGTATGTCAATGTACTCAAATGACATATAAATATTTAATGTTGAAATTACTTAATTAGCGAATATACATATCCGGAATATATTAAAGGAAAAGTTATTGAATATACTCGTTATAGATGACCATCATTTATTTTCCGAAGGAATTAAACTTGTTTTAAGTCAGCTTGATACTGAAGTGTACGTTACAACATGTAATACTTGTTCAGATGCTTTAAAGCTAATAGATCACAATTCTAATTTTGATATTATAATTTTGGATTTATTTATGCCAGATATGAATGGATTTACTGCATTAAAAATACTTATAAACAAAATACCTCGTTGTCCTATAGTAGTTGTTTCAAGTTCAAATAATATCACGGATATACGCCGAGCCATCAATCTCGGTGCAAAAGGTTATGTTCCTAAAACATCAAGTCCAACTGTTATGAAAAATGCGCTGAAGCTAGTATATTCTGGTAGTGTTTATATTCCTCCTGAATCACTATTTTGTGAATCAGAGCTTGATGGTAATCAAAAATACAGCTCGATAATATGTAGTGACGCTATAAAAGATTCTTATGATCGACTCGGATTAACAATGCGACAAACTGAAGTATTGAAATTGTTAGCTGAAGGAAAGGCAAACAAAAGCATTGCAGATATATTGCATTGTTCAGTAGCGACAGTAAAGGCACATGTTACTATAATATTTAGAGCACTTGGGGTGAAAAATAGAACCCAAGCTTTAAATATGGTAAATCAAATGAATATTAGATTTTAATGGAATTAGTCATTCACTAAAGTAGTATAAAGGATATATCGAATCTATTCACATAAATTACTGATTTATAAATGATACAAGGAATTTAAAAAGAGTAGGGGAGAAGTTTAATAGTATTAAGACTGGATACGGTTAAGCTTTTCTTAATGATGATTAAATTCCGGTTGCAATATTTTTTAAAAAAACCTGGTATTTGTTTACCACTGGATGTTAGAAAATTTGCATCAATTATCTATCAGTCGATCATACGTTGAATTCTAATGAAGATCTCGAATTACTTCCTAAAGTAACACCTCGTTTTATGAAAATATAGAAGTTCTGATTATGGTCATGGTTACATTACTATACAATAGAAGTATGCTTAAAATTTGCTAGCTAACATGTAGAGATCTTTTACTGGGATTTTTAGTAATCTATAGTAAGCAATTTAATAAATAAAACCTATTCATGGTAAATAGGCTTTCAACTATTGGGAATATCAAAACTAAGTTGCTACCGATAAAATAAAAGCTATTCACGAAGAATGTCGTCAAATCTCAAACCGATAAAATTATAGCGTCAATTCAGCGAATTATCTCTCATATCCAAAGGCTTTTAAGAATTAATCTGCAACAGCGAGTAACAGTGATAATAAGCTAGTTGCAGATATGATATTTAATGGATGTGTTGACGACAATATGAAATTACTACGTACGGAAGAGAAGTAATCAATCTTTTCGATGGCTATGGTTGGTTTTATCTTGCGTTGATAACTGAGAAGTATTCTTGTCGTGTTATAGGCTAGTTGTTGGTGAAGAGTTGATTTAGAATTAGCGATTGGTGTTTTTAATAAAAAATTTTTCCCCACCGTTATGAATTTACTTCAATAAATTATATAAGCATTAAAATTTCCTATCCATTAAATTTATTTATACTCATTATCATCTCAACTTTGATTTTGGTCTATAGTCGTACGACTTTAATAAATAAATAGACTAAAGTTGAATGTTAATTCTGCAATTTGTGAATTACTCTCTCTACATCACAGTCGAAAAAAAATTAGTAAATAAATTATGCTGAATTTTTGGTATGACTTAATTCTGTTAAAGCTGTAAATATGCTGCACACAAAATCATTGGGAGGTAATTAGTATGAAACTTGTTATTTTAGTAGTAGCGGTATGCTTCATTCTCTTTCAAAGTTCTCTATTTGAAAATACTTATGAAACCATACAAAAAGCAAGAATGACAGCTATCGGGGAGATTAAGCATGTAGAAGCGCAATACGAGTCATGGAAGAAAAGAAATGCTTCTGTAAACCCCAATGGTGAGCTACTGATATCATTGGGGTATTCAAAAGCTTTGTCTACACAACATTCTACAGGAATGGGAGTGGCAACAATAGATATTCAGCAGCAAAAAGTAACTGTCATTGCGACCGAACTGCCGTCTGGTCCAAGATACAGCGCTTGGATTGTCAGTAATAAGATGGATAGTCCTGAAGGTATTCAACCCCATATAAATGATACTTATTTTTATCTAGGAGAATTGGAAGGAAAAACGAATAAACTATCCTTGGAAAAATCCTTCTTAAAAAAAGAAGTAGAAGTAATTCGTCCGGATTTAATTGTAATTACAGAATACAACCAGCACCCAAGTCAACAAAGAATTTTGGTTGGCCTGCCCAGTTTATTTCAAAAACTTAGCCACAATGAGAGCATATCACGTATATTAGTAACTCATGATGATGCAAATAATAATGATGTGGTTGATATGTTATTTAATAATATTGGGATTTCTTCAGCGCAGGCGCACAAACGTCGAAAACATCCTGAAAAAAGTAGTCTATATGATTTAATAATTCTTGGTGAAAAAATATTTTTTAATGAAACATTTAATGGTAATGGAAGAACATGTTCAACATGTCATCCAGCTCTAAATAATTTTACAATTGACCCTCAATATATATCCAAATTACCTGATGATGATCCACTATTTGTCGCCGAATTCAATCCTAATCTAACTGAACTTGAAAATTCAGTATTATTACGTCAGTTTGCTTTGGTTCGTATTAACATCGATGGTTTTGAAGATCCAGTCAATAAACATGTGATGCGATCTGTGCCACACACTCTAGCTTTATCGACTTCGTTAGAGAGTGGTGTAGATTTTCCCGCTCAACATACAGGTTGGTCTGGCGATGGTGCACCAGGAAACGGAACTTTACGAGAATTTTCAGCTGGAGCAGTCACCCAACATCTAACAAAATCATTAAATCGCATTCCTGGTATAGATTTTCGTTTACCGACTGAACATGAACTAGACGCGTTAGAAGCTTTTATGCTTTCGCTAGGCAGGCAAAAAGATCCAGATTTATCGGCTATGAAATTTTCGTCAGAATTTGTTGAATCTGGGAAGATGCTGTTTTTAGACAATAGTGATTCCGGGGGACGTTGCCAATTGTGTCATGAAAATGGGGGCGCTAATTTTGAAATGAACGTTAATATCAATGGTGATACGGGTGTAGAGGCAATATTAAATCAACCGGCTCGTTTTGTGGATAACACAATTCCTATTGATGGCGGGTTTGGTACTGATCCTCATGGTGGATTTGATAATTATCCAAATTCAGATGGAAGCTTTGGTAATCGTAAGTTTAATATTGTTTCAGTTATTGAAGCTGCAGATACAGCTCCATTTTTTCATAATAATTCAATGATCACATTGGAATCTGCTGTTAATTTTTATAATAGCAACGCATTCAACGGCGCAGCTGATGGCGGTATTTCACCTGATGTCGGAATAATAGATCTCGAAGCAACAGATGTTCAATCGATAGCATCATTTTTACGTGTTATTAACGCTCTAGAAAATATTCGTTGGTCTAATAGTATCGTTGATCGAGTGATGCAAAGTGATAAGAAACGAGGAAGAGAACTTCTCGCTATTGCTCTTGCTAACACGCAAGACGCACTTAATGTTCTACAAGAGGGAAGGGTTCTTCATCAAGATGCAATTGCGCTAATTACACGCGCTATTGTACTTGAAAGAACAGCTTTTAAAAAATACAGAAACGCAAAACGAAACAAAGTTTTACGTCGTGCTAAGAGAATAAAGTTAGAAGCTGCTGATCTAATGGTATCTTTTAAGTAGTCGAATTATTGAATTTAGTAATCGTTTTAAAATGGAGAATTTGTTATGATTATTGAATCATTTAGTCAACCACAACTAAATGCTACAAATGCTAATTTCGCACAAATGCCATGGTATGGAGGGTTTGGTTATGCAACATGTGGAGAGCTTATTCAAGGTAGTATCAATCGCAATTATTTTTTAGTAAATTTCCCACTTAATTATTACTCACATGTGCAAGTCAAGTATAATTCTGTACCTGGAATACATGTAAATTCAACCGGTGACTATCGCCGTTTGATTGCTGCTTTAAAACATTTTTTACAATATTTGGGCAAAAAAAATGTTGGGCTGGATGTTAGAATAAATACGGCTGTTCCCCGCAGTAAAGGCTTAGCATCAAGTACGTCAGAACTTTGTGCTGCACTTTGCGCAGCTGCAAAAACTTTAAATGTATCCATCAGCGCAGATTTAATTTCTAAAATTATCACTTCAGTAGAGCCTTCAGACGGAACTTATTATTCTGGAATTATTCGATACAACCCTCTTACAGGTGAAGTCTATGAACGCTTTGGTAATCCTCCATCACTTAGCTGTATATTGATAGATACTGGTGGGACATTAGATACAGATACTTACGATCGTGATCGCGCACTCGAAATTTGCTTTAGCTTTGAATCGAAGATTCGTTATGCGTTGTCACTGATTCGTTGTGGGTTTGAGCAACAATCTTCATCATTAATTGCTAAAGCGGCCACCATTAGCGCTCAGTGTAATCAGAAAATCCGTTTTAATTCCGCGTTTGATTACTTGTTAAAGGAGAGTCTTTCTCATGGAGCATTAGGTGTTAATTGTGCTCACACTGGTACAATCTGTGGTGTATTATTTGATCCTCAGAACATAGAGCAAGAACAATTACAGCATAACATGGAATTATCGATGGGAAGTGAAAGTATTTTAGGTTGTTACTCATTGATTTCAGGAGGTATATAATGAAGTTTATCACTGATGTCAGTATTTTAGATTGCCAGTCACATAATCCTGCATTTAGCACCTTAAAACAACAATTGCCATTAGACCTAGCAGGAAATTTGAGGGATTATTATGTACCAATTAATCCTTATTTTCCTACATCGTCTCTCTTTGAGCATATCCGTGAAAACTTAGCTGAGTTATTATTATACTATCCTGAGCAAAACTTAGTTTTGTCAAAATCACTTGAACAATTTTTGGAGATAGATAGTCAATGTTTGGTCATGGCTAACGGGTCTACTGAATTGATCACATGGATAGATCATTTATTTGTAGGACACTCATTACTGACATGCATTCCTACATTTGGACGCTGGACAGATCAATCTCAGTCCACTGGAAAGAAAGTCTTTACTTATTTGCGATTAGTAGATGATAATTTTGAGATTAATGTTGATCTATTCGTAAAAAAAGCAATTGATTGTAAAGTTGATGTTGTTGTATTGTGCAATCCAAATAATCCTACAGGTGCTTTCTTGCCTTACGACTCAATGCTTGATTTATTCGATCAGCTTAAGTCAATTAAATTAATTGTTATTGATGAATCATTTATCGATTTCGTTAACATGGATACACAAATTTCCGTTCAACATGAAGTGTTAAAGAGACATAATGTTATAGTTATTAAAAGCATGGGTAAATGTCTTGGGTTACATGGTATTCGGCTGGGCTATGCAGTCTCAAATTCTGCCATATCAAAAAAACTACGATCTGCCTTACCTTACTGGAATATCAATGGAGTCGCAGAGTTGGTATTGCGCCAATTAACAAATTATAAGAAGGATATTAATAGTAGTCGAAAAGAAGTTATAAAAGATCGTATATATTTGTATAATCAACTTAAATGTATACCTGGTCTTACTGTTTATCCTTCAGAGGCGAATTTTGTGTATATACGATTGCCTGATGGGATAACAGGACCCACCATTAGAAATTATTTGGCTCAGTTTCATGGTTATATTATTCGTGAGTGTTCAAATAAAGAAGGGTCGTCGGAACAATTCTGTCGTATAGCAGCCACTCCTAAAGAAAGTACAGATGATTTAATTAGTGCTATCCAAGATGCCTTAATTTATTGTGCTCCATCCAATATTAAATGAGTGCGGTTTTAATTATTCAATACTTGAGGTATTACCATATACGCTTGTAAACAATGTCAAAATTTATATTCTCCATTTAAATGCCTTACCTACAACATCAGATATAATAGAAAGTAATACTTTTTTATTACCACCCAACTCTATTGAAGCTTGGATTTCTGATACACTTCAATAATTTTTTGTCCATCCCAAACATAAGTAAGATGTGGCCCTTGTTGAGGTATTGTCACTGCAGTTGGCCTCAATGCCGCAATACATAAACCACCGGCTTGTCTTACGGAACGATAAACTAAACCCCAGGCATTTTGTTCTTTGAGTAATTTTCCAAATGCTTGACTGGGTTGCCAATCATCCGGTTTGTGATAATGGGTAAATGCTTTTCCTCGAATATCATGCAATGGTTTGTTAACTTCTCCAATATATACACGCATATCGATTTGCCCTGCATCTTCATTGGTATACATTAAAAATTGCGAACGATGAAATTTCGTTTCTTCGATGGCCGTTTCCATTGTATCTGCAGCGTAGTAAACACCAAATGTTCCATCACTAAATCGACTGGGGGAGGATGGGCTAATATGAGTAAATGCGGCCATTACGGGTGAAGAACCGGGGCCCAAGATTCGATCTTCAGGCGCAACTAAAGTGATATCACCAACCTCATCGCGTAAACGTTCATTGGTAAGCGATTCAATATAATACAACGCATCCATAAGATCCGGCTCAACTAGACGTTCGAAAAAATTTATTGGTGGGTATTCAGAAGCGACTATACGATACTGTGACGGCCAATTGAGTTTGATTTCATGATTAACCTCCACAAATCAAAGACCACGTTGCGCATCAAGATAACGACGCACATCCGCCAAATCAACCAAGCTGCCAGCGAGCATACGATCTAAGGCGCTTTGCCCATGAAATAATGGCGCTTGATTGGGTTTGCGAACCCATTCATCAGCTGCATGTTGACTCGGTAATAAAATATTCAGAGCTTTAAAAATACCCAATAAATAACTAATACGTTCTAAGGTATCTCGACTTAAACGGCTTGCGGTTTTTTCAGCTTTCCATTTATAAAAGGTGGATTCCGGCGGTGAGCCTAATAAGGTAATCTCGTCTTTAACTGACAGAGACCAATGTTTCGATAAGTTGAAATACGCCTGCAAAGCCGCATTTGCCACTTGTTTTGGGTTAGGTAATGCCTGCTTCCGATTGTCCTTTTTTGCCATGGAAAACTCCTAATATATAGAATATCGTCATTATACTCCATATCTGTAGCCTTTCAACCCATGACTGGACAAAAAATAGTCTAATTTTAGGGGCGTTGGCCCCTCCGAGGTAAAAATGGACCAATTTTCGAAGTTATTGCATAGCTTCGATACATAATATTTTTTCCCATCATTAACCCTTATTGATACCTCCCTACGTTTACCCAATGGAAATCAACAAAAAGGAGAAAAATCATGAAACCATTTTCGATATTACCGACGTTTATCATCGTCAGTAGCTCACTGATATTCGCGGCTTGCACAACGCCAATAGAACAACCCGATAACGAGGGGATAACATTCACTCCTGGGAATAACAAAGCAGAAACCGAACAAGTTCAGGGGCCGGATGCAAGCCATTCAAGTGTGTCAGCGAATACGTTAATGGCGGTGAAAAAAGACATAAGACATGATCAGATAAAATCACATGCAATGCAGGGTAAAGAACTAAAGGCAGAACGTTTTGAATTTTACAGCGTACTGCCTCAATCTACGGTTGCAATCAATACACTTCAAGAACAGATACGAATCCCATCAGAGCCGGTTAATCGTGAAAACTACCAGCACATTAAAAGCAATCCGGTAAAGCTTGTTAAAGAAGATCCCTTATCGACATTTTCTATCGATGTTGACACAGCCAGTTACACCAATGTACGGCGCATGATTCAGGATGGCGCTATACCACCGACCGATGCTGTGCGCGTAGAAGAATTTATCAATTATTTTTCCTATGACTACCCAAAACCCACTAAAGACGGACACCCTTTTTCCGTGACCACTGAAGTTGGACCCAGCCCCTGGTCGTCTGATCGTTATTTAATGCAGATTGGTCTACAAGGCTATGAAGTACCTGAAGCAGATAGGCCACCGGTTAATCTTGTGTTTCTTATTGATGTTTCCGGATCCATGAATACCGTAAATAAGTTACCTTTACTAAAAAAATCGTTCAAATTTTTAATCAATAAACTACGGCCCGAAGATTATGTGTCGATGGTGGTATACGCTGGCGCATCTGGCGTGGTACTACCACCCACAGCAGGCAGTGAAAAAGCAACAATACTCTATGCCCTCAATCAACTCAAAGCAGGCGGCTCAACCAATGGTGCCTCAGGCATTCGTTTGGCGTATCAAACGGCAATGGAAAATTACCGAAAAGATGCGAGTAACCTGGTGTTGTTAGCTACCGATGGTGATTTTAATGTGGGTACCACTAACTTTCATCAATTGATTGACTTAATTAAAGAGAAACGTAAAAGTGGGATTGCGATCAGTACACTGGGATTTGGCAGTGGAAATTATAATGATCACCTAGCAGAGCAAATCGCTGATGCAGGCAATGGTTCAGCATCCTATATCGATTCATTACAAGAAGCCCGTAAAGTATTGGTGGAGCATGTAGGTGCGGCATTAACACCTATTGCACGTGATACCAAAATACAAATTGAATTTAATCCTGACTGGGTTGCCGAATACCGGTTAATTGGTTACGAAAATCGTCATTTAGAGCATCATGAGTTTAATATGGACAGTGTGGATGCCGGCGATTTATTTTCAGGACATACGGTAACCGCAATCTATGAAATCGCGTTAGTGGGTCATTCGAAACCCAGCATCGACCCTTTACGTTATGGGTCAAATAAAATTGAAGAAAAAAGCAAAGGCCAGGAACTGGCGTTTGTGAAATTGCGTTATAAACCCATTGGAGAAAGTACCAGTCAATTGTTGACCCATCCGATTGCCGCAAATACTATTATTCAAGCCTTTGATAAAACCAGTACGCGTTTTCAATTTGCGAGCAGTGTGGCTGCATATGGGCAATTGCTACGCAATAGTCCTTATATGCATCAAATGACCATATCACAGCTTGCGAAGATTGCTCGATTGGCTAAAGGCGAAGACCAACAAGGCTATCGGTCAGGGTTTATTGATCTCGTGGAGTTAACTGCGGTACTTCGTACTGAGGCAGAAAATCAAACGACAATCGGCACGTCAACATTGTCACAACGATAATTCAACCTAAATACGTTGATAGACAAGCCTATTGTTGAATGTCATATTCTCAATAGGTTTGTTTATCCTATTATCAAAACAAGCTAAACTATCACTTTATTCAAGAGTATATCGTCGATTATATGCTAACCGAATTGTCGGATGAACAATTAATGCTTGCCTATGCAAACCAAAATTTGGCGGCATTCAATGAGCTATACGGTCGTTATAAGACGGCTTTGTATCGTTTCTTGCTTCGTCAAGTAGATGGACAGGCCACTGCAGAAGAAATATTTCAAGAGGTTTGGGGTAAGATCATTAAAGCGAAAGATCATTACAAAGTCACAGCATCGTTCCGAACGTATCTCTATCAAATTGCACGTAATGCACTCATTGATAGCTATCGTCGCAAGAAAATACATACCATTAGCGATGATGAACTTGATCCAGATACATCCGCAAGGCTCGCAGATACGAACAGTGATCCTTCCAATACCATTGATACTCAGCAACGGTATACTCGCATCATTGACGCTATCGCCGCACTACCAACGGATCAACGAGATGTCTTCTTATTAAAAGAAGAAGCCGAATTATCCATTAAAGAAATCGCGAGTGTTTTGCAGATAAATGAAGAAACGTGTAAAAGCAAATTTCGCTACGCACGCAAACGTTTGAGAGTAATGCTCGGTCAAGATAACAATGAGGCTGACGATGAGTAACGAAAAAGACGAACTTTTATCAAAGCAATATCAATCAGAAAGCAATGAACAAGTCCCAAGTGCCTTAGATTTGCAAATTCTTGATATGGCAAAAGCGGAGCTGGAAAAGCTCACTGAGTCAAGTAGTCAAAAACCCTTAAAAAAACCTAAAGTTTGGCCACAGATGTATGCCACCGCAGCTGTCATGATCATTGGTGTTGGGCTGGTGACTTTTATGCAGCGAGAGGCCCCTACGGAGATAAGCTTTCAAGAACCTTCTCCAGCATTACTCATTGAAAATGAGATCAATAGAGAAATGAAAGAAGAGAAGACCGCTTCACAACAAAAATTTGATAACGTAGAAGCGCCAGTAGTTATGGAGAAAAAGTTGTTGAAACAGGAAAGCGAGTTTGCACCACGAGTGAAAACTAACGTACTTCCTTCAGTCTCGTCTGCCCAACAAGGTGCAGCAATGCTTAGCGCTGATCAAGAACCAATAGCACCTGAGGTTTCATTACAACGCGAATTGCCGATGAAGCAAAAATCTGTCGCCGAAGAAATAGAGTTTAAAAAGCGATCGGAGCCGGAGAAAAATCGATTTGAATTTTATTCAATATTACCATCTCAGCGTGCTGATTCCATGGAAAGTGAAGAAATCAAATCAGCGCTGATTGCGCATAACACAGTTGATATCAAGCATGTTCCCATTAAAACTGCGAAACCCGGTGAAACTATTGTGCATTCCTTTTCCATTACCAATGAAGGTATAGCTGATGAGGTTTACTCCATTGAGTTGTTGAGTAATAACCCATGGTTTAATAAACGCGATATGCCCGAAACAGTGTCAATCTCTTCAAAAGAGACATATCATCTAACGATTAAATCGACAATCCCCACTGATGTTACCAAAGAGACAATATTTGAAATTAAGCTGAGCATCAAGAGTCGTCATAATAAAATGCTTTCTAAAGAGATTGTTACTAAAACGTCAATAATTAACTGATTAAGTCCTCGGGTCGACGGAATCGATGATTTCTTTTGCATCAATATTCGTTACTTCACTCAGTTTTTTAATATTCTCTGTTGCTTCGTTAACAAGTGCATTAAATTGTTCGATATCTTGTTCAGATATGTTGTCACATTTTTTCATTTTACTTCGAAAAATCTGCATTTTATGCAAATAATTATTTAATACGTGTTGAATAGCCAGTACTGTTGACTGAAATACTTCGAGTTTTTCTTGTTCTTTTATGATTAGTTTTTTCGTACTGTAATCAATATAGAATCCAAATAGTGTAATTAAAATAACGATGAGCGAACGCATCCATAATTCGTTTATATCACTGGGAATAAATTCAAACTCGTCTTCTCCAAATAGTAATTTATGTATTGTAGCGTCAAAAATCCAATAGGTTAAAGCTAAGGCCAAGCCGATATGCTTATAACTTAATTCCTTATTCATATCTATTTCCATTTAAAAGATGCTGTTGTAGAAGTATGCAATTATTTAACCAAGGAATATAACGGTTAATAGAGAAACTTGTGTGATTTGAGTATATTAAATACACAAGAATTTGTGTTTTGAATACGATAATCGTTTTATGGTGAAAGCGTTAATTGTCATTACGTAATAAGCACTTGAGTATCAAGCTTAGTGTATTTAGTTTAAAACGCTTGAAAAGCAATCTTTAACGATTTACAAATTTCCGTTGATCCGTACAGCTTTAATTTAATATTATAAATACATGATTTAACGATTGAATCTAATTTCATTTTTTCAGTTTTGACTCATCTTGTTCGATCAAAATTTTCATGTTTTAGATGATTGGGTTGTATTGCCTGATTTTTGTCTAATACATATCACTAAAACATAATGTTTTTCACAAAATATAATAAGTAAAAAAATAAACTTTTCATTCGCAGTTCGTATATTTAATCTACAGAGTAATTTTCTAAGCATTGCTGGATACGAGAGTGGATTCAACAAAATCTGGCTATCTAATAAAATCAAAATGTCAGGTATCAATGTTTTACATGGAGGGGTGACTATGAGTAAAAGATACAAGATATTAATTAATTTACTTTTATTAACGAGTATTGTTGTCAGTTTTACAGCTTGCAAAATCATTGAAGATAATAAAGATATATTTGATACAAAGGAACCGATTGACGAAGATATGGCCCATCCTGGTCATGGACATCCTGATGAAACAGATGCGTTTCAAACGGGTCATTTTGAACCGACACCAACTAACTTAAGTTACATTAAGCTCAACAATGAATTAATCGATGTTAGCTTAAACATGTCGGGTGATTTATTTAATGCGCGAAAAAACAATACTGTTGCTAAGACGACAGGTGCGAGTATTCAAACAATTGAATTCGGTTTTACACCAACGAATACTGTTCAAGATATTAAAAATTTTATTTCAGTGAACTTACGTTCCTTGGATGGTGAGAAGTCATTAAATATCAGTTACGAGACTTATCCCATGGGAAACATTAATGAAGTTACTCAGTTTGAAGAACATGTTTCTGTTAATTATGACGATTATAGAGGCCGTTATCACGCTTCGAGTTATGGGTCTCCTTCAGATGGTGCTAGTACGTTTTTTGAAGTTAACTCACAAAAACTTTCAATAGATGTCATACAGTTATTTCGATTCTTACAAGAAAATCAGCTTAGTGAAACTGATCGTCATATGCACATGCCTTCTCAACCCGAGCAAGGGGACTATGATATTGCTTCAAAGTTTTTTGCTGATGAGTTATTTTCCTTACAAATTAGTATGGGTGGTGAACTAATTTATGACAATCAAGTTTTTTGGGCCTTGAATAATTGTGTTTTTGCCTCTTCCGAGCCTTCGCCGTCAGATGTTGGCGATATCTGCAAAGCTTATTTGGCAATGTATTAATTATGAAAGGACTCAGGAGCATAAAAATGAAAAGATCATTTATTAAATCAATTTGTATCATTACTCTGGTGGGTATGACTGCGGCGTGTGGTAAATCACAAGAAAATAATTTTGTCCAAAATTCTGAAAGGTTAAAGACTCAAATGGATTCAGGTGTCTCTAGCCAAGCTATTGCTTCAAATCATTTTGGAACGGGCACGGATTCCCATAGTGTTTCTTTGGATGTTTTTGTTGAGAATCCCGAATTGCATGTGGATAGAATTGGAAGTTATGTCGGAAATAAAATAAAAATCACTGCTAATCACATTTCAGGTGGCATAGAGGGAGCGCCAGGAATGGTTTCAAGTTGGCAAATTATGAATGGTACTGAGGTGATTATTGATGAAGAAGGCGGAGCTCAGTTAGAATGGACGCCCACGGTCGCTGGTACTTATTCTGTTAAACATACAATGATTGAAGGAGAAGTTGAAGTTAGTGTCACTGAAATGTTGTATGTGTTGAATGATGTAAATCAGGAGACAGATCTTATTGATAGATTTTGGACACTTGATGAGAAATTAGTCGGCACTTGGACTGGAGAAATAAAAACTAATTATGGAATTGCAGTTCATGTTGATGTGATTTTTTATGCGGATGGAAGTTATGTGATATCTCGTATATCACAAGATGAAATATATCCTATGTATCCATTTGATCCTAATATGCGTTTACCCATGCCATTTCCATCTATGTCGCATGAAGTCATGCATCACGAGATATTTCCTATCAGTAATGTGAGTTCATTTAGTAAGGAAAAAGGAAGATTCGAATTGCTGGATATTTGGGCTAATGGTGAAGTTGTTGGTAATATGCAGCTAGAAAATCATCCACCTTCATCGAGCGAAAATATGAAGCGCATTCGATTTAATGATGATTACAGTATGTTGTTTTTTGAGTTGTCCTTTGATCCGTTCTTTATGGGTGATGCAGATACGTATGTGCTTACTCGAATAAGCGATACCGCAGAAGCCCCGAGCCTAGAAGTGATAAAAGAGCAGTTGGTTGGCGGCTGGCATGGTAATGTAATATCGCCGTGGGCAATGCCGTATGAGGTGAGTTTTCAATTTAATACTGATGGCACTTATAGTGCGAATAGTCTGACTGAAACCGTGTTACATGACGGCGAAAAGCTTGGTTTAGTTTCTCCTTTATTTTTTGGCGCTGTAGAGCCTACATCTGAAGAAACTCAATACACTATTGATAGCTATACGGATGAGCTTGCTTCTGGTGATATTAGTTTGGCGTTAAAGAATGGGGAGATAGTAACGGGTACGATTTCTCATTTAGAAATGTCCATTGATTACTCTATCCTTACTTTCACGTTTAGTCACTATGGGAAGTATGGGCCAATGCGTTATGTTCTAGAAAGGCAGCAATAAGAGTAAGGTTGAAACTCCCGATCATTAAAATCGGGAGTTTTAATAGTGAATATAAACCATCGTATTCATCTCGAGTTAATCCCAATTAGCCCATAATTTGTATTAAATTCCTCTAGTCCATGGGTTACTATATGTGCAAGTCATTTAAGCACCTGATCTTGCTCTACATCTGTTTCTGTAGCACTACGTCATACGCCAAAACACTGAATGTAGATATTAAAAATACTGCTTGTAACGAGCAATATGGCCAGCCTTTTTGCCATATAAATTCCGCGATTAAATTTTCAAGTCCTGATGATATTATTCATGTTGCCAGTGGTACCTATATCGAAACATTAATTATTGATAAGAATATAAAAATTATTGGTAGCGATCGACAAAACACAGTCATCGATGGAGCAAGAAAATCCAGTGTTATCGAAATCTTGCCTGGGGTTCGTAGTCAATTAAAATCTCTCCGTATTCAAAATGGCTATGCGACTAATGGTGGGGGTATATTAAATTACGGTTCGTTATTATTGGATGATATTCAAATTAGTTATAATTTTGCACAATTCAGTGGTGGTGGAATTTTTAATGCCAGTTCAATAATTGGTAGTCTTTACATCAAGAATACAGTAATCGAACATAATCAGGCGCTCGGCAATGATAAGCAAAATATAAAATATGGCGGCGGCGGTATTTACAATAGTTCACCGTTAATATTGGAGAATAGTAAACTCCAGTTTAATCGAGCAGTAGATAATGGTGGTGGATTATATACCATTCATACTGGTCGAAAAAAATCTAGCGAAGGCGAAATCATTGCTGAAAAACTGGGCATTAACTCAGCATCCAAGCGTATTCGTAGTTTACGACGGATTAAAGATTTAGGATCTGTTTATATTAAAAATAGTTTAATTCATCAAAACTATGCAGAGGCGGGTGGCGGCATCAATGTTCATGGGGTATTAAATATTACCGCTAGTATTATCAGTCAAAACCAAGCGACCAACGGGTTTCGATCAGCGGGTGGTGGGTTATTTGCGCATTTTGATACGACGCTTAGCATGAGCAACGTCATCGTCAATTTTAACAAAGCAACTTTTCGTGGTGGGGGAATACGTTTTTATTCTGTTGCCTCCGGCAAGTTTTTTAATGTATCTATTATTGATAATGAGGTGATAAAGGATTTTGGCCAAGGTGCTGGGTTATTTGTTATTAAAGGTGAAAATAACCTCGAAATTCAAAACTCTCTTATTGCTAGAAACTATATTAATAGTGAGTTAGTTGATGATTGTTATGGTGCTTTCAAATCAATTGGTCATAATTATTTAAGTAGTATTCAAAATTGTAGCAGTTTTAATCCAACAATTGATCTACATCAGCCATTGACTGGCGTAGATCATCTTTATCAATGGGACGAATCTCAGAGTCAATATAAAACCCTTTCGTCCAGTTTATTAAATGATGCAGGCCAGTCAACCGGTTGTAAAAATGAAAAAGATAAATTGTTAACTACCGATGTTTATGGCAACCAACGTCATGTAGATTCTGATGCCAATGGGGTCCCTCAATGTGATATTGGTGCGATTGAATATATTCCTAATACATAATACTATTTTTTACTTACCATAAAGTATAACCAAAGAAAGCCCGAAACACCGGCTACAACTGAGCAAGCAGAACGCCACTTTTAGCCAATAGAAGATCTTGTGCATTGTGTGCAAAACCCAATTCCGCAATAAAGATCGACATGGTAAAACCAATGCCTCCCATCTCGCTAACACCCACGATATGTTTAAAATTCAAACCAGCTGGAAGTGAAGTTGACCCCAACTTTACGGCAACCCACGAGAAGCAAGCGATGCCAATCAGTTTTCCGAAGACTAAGCCTAGTGCAATACCAAAAAATACGTCGTAGTTTGACGGTGAAAAAATTCATCTAAGGGCGTTAAGACGCAATCCAATGCTTTTTCCCAAGGAGCAGTATATTCTTTGTGGGTACTTTTTTTATAATAAATAAAACAATTTGTAGTTTTTTAAATTAAATGGATTTAACGGAGCGAAATCTATTTTGATGTGTTTACGAGTAACCACTCTCGCGCTGTTTCAGTAATTGCAACCACAGCTGGATGAGAGATTTTTCTTTCCACAGAAATGGCATAAAATTTTGCTCGTACTTTATCTGTTTGCCCGATTCCAATAACACCATATTGCTTCTCCACTTCTTCTGAAATCGCTGTCGGTGCCATAAATATGCCAGAACCTGTCTGACCGAAAGCTTTCATTAAAGCGCTATCATCAAATTCACCAATGATACGAGGGTGTATATGGAGTTCATCAAACCATTTTACAAGTTGATTGCGCACCATTGTTTTTTCGCCGGGTAATAATAATGGTGCGCCATTGAGGTTTTCAGGAAAGTTATTTCCGATTTGTTTTGCCAAGTGAGGAGTGGCAAAAAAAGTTGTACCGCAATCACCCAGCGGGTGATTAAATCCACGCACATTTACACCTGACGGAATAGGTTCATCTGCAATGACTAGATCAACTTTATGAACTGCTAACTCGCCAAGCAGCGTGTCAGTGGCGCCTTCACGGCAAACAATACGCACGGGTTCTGACAATTGGAGTGCAGGGGCTAGTAATCGGCAAGCAATGGATTTAGGTACTACATCAGCTACGCCGACTTTAAATAAAAAAGGTCTATCACTGGGCAGGTTGCGTAACATTTCTTCTAATTCGCCACCGAGTGAAAAAATTTCGTTGGCATAACTTAATACTTGTCGACCAGTTTCAGTAATTTCCAGATTACGGCCAACTTTTTTGAATAGTGCTTCGCCTAAATTCTCTTCCAAAACGGTCAATTGCCCACTAATAGTTTGTGGGGTAAGGTGCAAACGTTCACTGGCTCGTGCAATGCCACCTTCTTTTGCTACTACCCAGAAATAATGTAGATGTTTGTAGTTAATCATGGCTTTTAGATGCTTCGAAATATACGAATAGTATAGTTGATATATTCGACTTTTCCTACCTTTAAAATAAATTTAATCTGGTACCCATAAATATAAAACATAAAATAAATTAAGAGGATGGTTGATTCAAATATTTATATCCGAAAGAAACTGAAGCAAAGGAAAAGGAAGAAATGAAAGCTAGGCATAGATAATTAACTTAAAATTGGGAAATAGAATTGCTGGATCAAAAAGAAAAGACAAAGACAATGCCAGCTGAAAAAAAACTGGTTAAATTTCTGCTGACATCTGTGTTCTTTTTGTTCATTGGTACTGTTCACGGCGTGTTACAAATTCAGCCGCCCATTCGTGCTTGGCTTGATTCTATCGGTAGTCCCTATGGTGGGCCGGGACACATGATTGATCCATTGGCACATGCTCACATTAACCTGGTTGGCGGAGTGGTGTTGTTGTGTATGGCAGTAACCTACCACCTATTACCAAAATTTTCAGGACATGAGATATGTTCTCAGCGTTTAATTAATCATACATTTTGGTGGACTACATTAGGTGTCTGTGGTTTTTATAGCACACTGATGGTATTTGGTTATATCGAAGGTACTTTATTATTACAAAACGATATCGAAGGTATGACTAATGTTCATAGTATTTATACACCTATCATTGCCATAGTTTCAACGGTAATGGGAATTGGGTTCTGGATATTTTTTATCAATATATTTTTAACGGCTAAAAACATCTATAAAAAATAGTGTTTTTCATTTTAGATGTCTAATAAAGGGGTTACAATGAACCAAGAGTACTTATTATATTCCTTCGCCATACTCAGTGCCTTAGCTGCGCTTGGATTTACGCTTTCAGAATAAATTTTGTTGCACATTTATTGGAAAGATATTCTATTTTTGAAAAATAGCGCTTTCTAAAAATTGTTTTTGTTTATTTCACGCCTGTCTTGAAAACAGTAATTGTAGATCTAGAAAGACCATAATCTCATCGTTATTTGATCTCATCATCAATGTAAGAAATTGTTTAAAAAATATTCATCGATAAATGAATAATTACGATTTATTTCAATTAACTCTTACTCATAAAATTGACGAATATCATCCAGCCTATCATTAAGTCTATCGCTTAAGATGCTATGAATAATAACCGATACGGTTAAATGGAAAACGATTGCCGTTATTAGCGATGGATTGGTTGTATTATGTTCAAATAAAGTGTGTTTCAACTTCAATGGTTACATTTTAAGCCATGGAACTCAAATTTGAACGAATCTCTTTGTTAAAGACTATAAAGCTCATTGGTCAAATCTTATTAAAGGACCCACACATTGAATGTGACGGCTAATCGTCTGTAATTTTTTAAGCAGAAATTGGACGCCGTAACTTAGCTAGAATTACACTCGAGCAATAAGTCGATATATCAAATGATACGATTAAAAATCACAAATAAATTTCATTATTCTTTATCTCTGGTGATAAGTTTAATTTGTTTTTTCGTGATGTGTTTTTTCATAACTCCCATAGGATTTGCCAAAGAGCCTTCGTCTGTAGAAAAAATTAAGGCTGTTTATCTATATCGAATTTTTCAGTTTGTCACTTGGCCAGGTGATTCACCTAAAAATACAATAACTAAACGCACAATATGTGTTTTTGAGTCTTCAGAGGTAACAAAAACTATAAGATCATTGTCAAAAAGTAAAATGTATCAGCCAGACGTTCAGGTATCATTAATTGATGATGTGAAAAAAATCAGTCATTGCCACATGCTTTATATAGAAGGCGTGTTTGCGGGAAATTTGGATAATATTTTTGACGCTTTAAAAAAGTCACCAGTACTGGTTATAAGTGACAATGAAAAAATATTTAAACATGGAGGTATGATTGAATTTTTTACGATAGATAATAAACTAAAATTAAATATCAACTTAACACGAATTAAAGCAGTAAATATATCCGTAAGTGCAAAGCTACTTCGCTTAGCTAATGAGGTAATTGATAATGAATAAGTTATCAAGTAATCAGAGCACTAAAAATTCTATATATAATAAAATCAGTAATCTATTTTTAATAAATACTGCTGTTATTATGATAACTATATTAACAATATTTACTATTAATATTATATTGGATTTCCATGAGCGACGGATTGATAATTTAAAGAGTACGGCAAAAATTATTGCGAATAGTGCAGAGGCTGCTGTCGCATTTGGTGATTCTGATTTGGCAATGGAAACGTTAAATAATCTAAAGGTTAGGATACATATCCAGTCTGCCATTCTTTATAATGCCGACACATCAATATTTGCGCAATATAGTGCGATTGAAAACCAGCAAATAATGTCCGATTTTCCTTTAAAATCGGTTAAGTTCAAATATTTTGGAAATGGCTATATTTCTGTCTTAGAGCCAATATTATTAAACAATGAGTTGATAGGCTATGTGTTACTTAATTCAAACATCGATGAATTATATGAAAGAATTGAAGGGTTTATCTATTTAATTCCATTGATATTGATGACAATATTTTTATCCTCTCGATATTTATTGAGAATGTTAAATAAGAGTATTACTGAACCTATACTCTCTCTCGCACAACTAACGAATAGTGTTACAAATTCTCAAAAATACTCATTGCGAGCAAAAAAAATAAGTGATGATGAAATTGGTTTATTATCTGATAATTTTAACCATATGCTCGAAAAGATGGAAAATCTTGTTGATAATCTGAATTTTGAAAAGAAAAATGCAGAACAAGCTAATGTGTCAAAATCAATCTTTCTTTCAAATATGTCTCATGAATTGAGAACACCAATGCATGCAATTTTATCGTTTTCATCAATGGGAAAGCAGAAGATTGATACCGCAGATAAGGAAAAATTATTAAAGTATTTTACAAATATTCATTTGAGTGGTGATCGCCTATTGACATTGCTTAATGATATTTTAGATTTGTCAAAGTTAGAATCAGGAAAAATGGATTTCAATTTTTCTGAAACAAAAATTAGTCACGTTTTGAATCTCACAATATCAGAGATTAATGTGTTAGCAAAGAATAAAAATGTTGAAATTAATTTTATTCCACCATCATTTAATGATGTACTCACCATAGATTCGATTCGGATAGGACAAGTTGTATTAAACCTGCTATCTAACGCAATTAAATTTACAGAGCCTGGAGGAAAAATCGATATCACAGTTAAAGAAGATGAAATGATAACGGGAAATCGTAAAACGGATACTAATACCATTCCAGCAGTATCGATATCAGTGATTGATAATGGTGTGGGAATTCCAGAAGGAGAATTGGACACAGTATTTAATAAGTTTATTCAAAGTAGTAAAACAATCACTAAGGCTGGTGGCACTGGACTGGGATTGAGTATTTGTAAAGAAATAATGAATAATCACCAAGGTAAAATATTTGCCAAAAATAATAAAGAGAGAGGGTCGACTTTTACATTGATAATACCAAAATATCAGTCACGTATTTTTTAATGTAAAAAAACAATTCATATCACTATTTACACCGATTCAATGTTTTGTATAGTGAATTAGATTTTGTACAGTTTGCATAAGTTCTGTTCAAGAATTTTGTTTTGTTTAAAATTGCTTCATAAATTAGTCATAAGTGTCGTTAATAAGCTTACTATTGTCACAATAAAACTACACCGTTTTAAATTTAGTATAGATTATGTCGGACAAAACAAAATTACTTGCACAACTGGGCTTTGGCTCAATCTATATACTTATTCTAGTATTAAGTTACTTTATGTTGTCACATTTTTCAAAATTTCAGGAAAATATGACTAATGTTGTGGAAAATAATAACACCAAGTCAGAATTAGCGAGAATAATGCGAGATTCCATTCGCATGCGCGCAATAAGTTTAAGAAATATGCTAGTCGAAGATGATATTTTTGAACGCGATCAAGAACTGCTACGATTTGACACTTATGCAGCACAATTTAGTGATGCTAGAGAGAAATTACTAAATTTGCCTAAAACGGATGGCGAAAGAAAAATTTTTGAGGATTTACGAAAAGCGATTCATTTGGCGCAACCACTTAATAAAAAGGCCTCCGAACACTTACTTTCTGAAAGTTACAGTTACGAAAAAACTAAGTTAATTGTGAATCAAGCTTTTCAGGGGCAAGAAAAAGTGTTGGCGTTATTAGATGAATTAGTGGAGTTTCAAAAGCAGTCATCTGCAAAAGCATTACACAGCGTTAGTGAAGAATATCAAGGTACTAAGAAACAATTAGTCGTCGTTGTTTTAGCGGTAGGTTTTATGATCTTTTTTATTCTTTTTACGATTAGTCGTTTTATAACGCAGAAAAATCAAGAGCTACAAGTTGCTACTGAAACAAAATCAATGTTTCTTGCAAACATGAGCCATGAAATTAGAACGCCACTCACTGCAATTATTGGTTTTACCAAATTATTGCATGGTAAACGCATTCCTGTGGATAAACAACAGTCTACTTTGGAAACGGTGGTCAAAAATGCAGAACATCTATTGAACATCATTAACGACATACTTGATATCTCAAAAATTGAAGCGAATAGGCTCGATTTAGATTTGACCGAAATTTCTCTTAGTGACTGTATCAATGATGTTAAAAATATGGTTGGAGGACCTATTAAGAAAAAAGGATTGAAGTTTGTAGTCAATTATAAATTTCCTCTACCTACTACTATTACCTCAGATGAGGTACGTTTAAAACAAATATTGGTTAATTTGTGTAGCAACGCTACAAAATTTACTGAACAAGGTCATATCATTATTGATATTCTTTTTGATCGGAAATCAAAATTTTTACATTTTTCGGTCACAGACTCAGGTATTGGATTGAGCCAGAATCAGATACAGAAAATATTTTCAGCTTTTCAGCAAGCCGAGTCTTCAACTACACGAAAATTTGGGGGGACTGGATTAGGTTTGTCTATATCACGTCAGTTGGTAAGTATGCTTGGTGGTGAGTTAACTGTATCAAGTAAAACGGGTGAGGGTAGTACGTTCAAATTCTATATTGAACTAGGCGAGAGTGATCACAAGGATTTATGTTATTCGACAAATGATTTTAAACATGTCGAGACAGACAGTTTCGAAATAATTGATAATATTAATGTGAGGGGACATATTTTATTAGTCGACGATACAGTGGATAATCAAGTGTTATTGAGTACATATTTATCAGATATGGGGGCAGAGACTATTGTCGCGGAGAATGGAAAAATTGCTGTTGAATTAGCGTCAAAAAATAAATTTGATCTAATTTTAATGGATATGCAAATGCCAGTTATGGGAGGATTGGAAGCTGTCAAACTGATTAAAGAGAAAGAAATAAATGTTCCTATAGTCATGTTAACTGCGAATGCACTCAAAGAAGAGCGAGATCAGTGTTATGAAGCGGGCTGTGCTGATTTTTTAACTAAACCTATCGATATTGGTGAACTTTGTAGAGTTGTCAGTGAATATTTGCCGGCAGCGGAAAAACCAAATACTAACGAAACTGCAGACATTAAAAAAATTAACGCTGTTATAGAGGCTAGTCCTGCTAAAATAGAGATTGAAATTGATGATCAAACAAAAATCATTTCAAGCGTTATGGGAACGAGTGAAACCATTGACAAAATGGTGGTGAATTTTGTGGCGCAATTACCAAAATATGTTTCTGATATTGAAAGTGCTTATCAAAATGAAGATGTAGTAAAGTTGTCTTACGTTACGCATCAATTTAAAGGAGTTGCTGGAAATTATGGTTTTCTTATGATAACAGATACCTGTGTGAAAATAGAAAAAGCCATTAGCAGTGAAAAGTTAAATGATGTAAAAGAATATATAGTAGACTTGAAAAGTATTATCACTAAAATAGATTTAGGATTAGACAGTTATAAGCAAAGGACAAAATTGGCTTAAATCCCAATTTTGAATATGGATAAGGGTGATAAATAATGAGTTTGATCAGTAATGCACCTAGAGTTTTGATTGTTGATGACGACCCTCTTAATTTGGTTTTGCTAGCAGAATATATTAATACCCAAGGGTATGAGTCATTATGTGTTGAAAATGGCACGTTTGCCTTGGAGGCAGTCAATAGTTCTCACTTTGATGTTATTTTGTTGGATCGAATTATGCCTGACATAGACGGTATTGAAGTCTTAAAAAAAATAAAGTCAAATCCGGAACTTGAGTCCTTACCCGTTATTATCCAAACTGCAAAAGTAGATAAGCCTGATATACAAGAAGGGCTGAATGCTGGTGCAAATTATTATGTGACAAAACCGTTAAATAAAGATGTCTTATTATCAATTGTAAAAACCGCAATTGAGGATTATCGGCGATTGCTTTCATTAAAAGATGAAATTCAACGGACAACAAATGCATTATCGTTACTTGAAACTGGAACGTTTGTTTTTCAAACGATTGAGCAGGCACTGCCACTGGCAACAATATTGGCTAATGCTTCAAATGAACCTGAAAAAATTGCACTCGGTTTAACTGAATTATTCATTAATGCCGTTGAACATGGCAATTTAGGTATTACCTATGATGAAAAATCAGTTTTAATTTCCGAGGGAAAATGGCGCGAAGAAGTGTCCATGCGTGCTTCTTCACCGAAGTATGCAAATAGAAAAGTCACCGTAGAATTTAGTCATCATCAAGGAAAACTTCACTTTTTTATCAAAGATGAAGGCGATGGATTTGACTGGCAAGAATACATGGAAATCAGTTCAGATCGAGTGTTTCATACACATGGTCGAGGCATTGCTACTGCAAATTCGTTTTCATTTGAGTCTTTAGAATATAAAGGTAAAGGAAATGAAGTTTTGGCAATAGTGTCGTGTAATGAGATTAATTAAAAAAACCGATTAATGCGTCAAACTTTATTTACTCTTAGCACATCGAAAACCTTGACCAGCTTGAACTGTATCTGGGTGTAAACGGCTTCGATAGGCCGCCCGTTGATAATGAATTAAAAAATAGTGCCCATCTTTTCCGAATCCAGAGCCGCGTACAGATTTATATTTTTTACCAAAATCCTCATGTAGATAATTTGAGCCTGGATAAGCTTGATACCAATCACTTACCCATTCGTAGGCATTTCCAGCCATATCCATCGCACCGTATTGTGAGCGATCTTTAGGATACGATCCTACGGGTGCGACGCCATCATCCCAATATTCCTCACCAACATTACTCCAGCCGGTTTGCCATGATTTTCCAAAAATGAATTCATTGTTATCGCTACCGCGTGCTGCTTTTTCCCATTCTTGCTCTGTGGGTAGCCGTTTGTTACGAAATTGACAATATTTATTTGCGTCATACCAACTCACATGTGTGATGGGTAAGTTGTCTTGGTTGGTCCATTGATCCTTTATCGCTGCCAATAGTTGTTGTGCGTTCATCTTCCGTGTATCCAAATCTAGGCGCATAACATTGACTACAATTTCTCGAAGTGTTTTTTCATCAAGCAGACCTAATTTCTTCACTTTTAGGCTAAGCGCATAGCCATTATTTAGCCAATTTTTTGGAATAGGATGATTTGTTTGTTGAGTAAATTGGCGATAAGCCTCATTGGTTACTTCAAATTTATCGATCAAATATTCATCTAAAAAAACTTCATGTTCAGGGTGTTCATTTAAATACCAGGGTTCACGCGATCCATACGCTTTCCATTGCTCCTTGCTGTCAATTTTATTGCTTCCCATGATAAAACTGCCTTTATCAATGGTGATCATTGGGTGATCTGCAGAAATTGCCGGTGCCATATTCCCACAGCAAAAGGCGAATATAACAATAAGATTTAGGCGTTTATGAAAGCCAGAATTTAATATAGTGCGAGACATGAGTTTTCGATTGCTTTTGTTGTTAGCCATTGTGAATTAGATAGCTTGTATGTCATGTAAAAGCAACTGATTTTAACTGTTCTGTATAATAAGTGATCTAATTTGTGGCTTTGAATCGATGGTTGTAGGTTGTATATAGTCATATATTATTCATTTTTTTACTAAAATAACGTAAGCTGTAACTCACGTCACACATATTAACGCTTAATGATATTAGACTGTTTATTATTGTTTGATACACAGTGTTTAAAACGCGATTAATAAAAGAGAAGAATAATGCCAGCATTAACACAAGAGGGAAAATTTATTGCCATTGAAAGCTCATTGGGATCGGATGAACTGATTCTTGTGTCTTTTTCTGGTAACGAAAGTCTATCAAAACCTTTTCAGTTTAGATTAGAGTTACTTTCCTTAAATCACGACATTAACGCTAAAGATATCGTCGGACAAAAAGTTGATATAAAACTGGAGTTGTCAGATCGATCCCCTCGATTTTTCAACGGTTATGTGATGCGCTGGACTGCTGGTACTGTTCAGCCCAATGGTTACCGAGAATATCATGCAGAAGTCGTTTCTTGGTTGCAATTACTCACCTTAAATAATGATTGTCGAATATTTCAAAGTATGGATGTTAAGGCAATTTTAGAAGAAGTATTCAGTTCCCGCGGTTATACCGATTTTACTATTTCAACAACACTTAGTTTTAGACAGCGTGAATATACAGTGCAATACCGGGAGTCTGATTTTGATTTTGTCTCACGATTAATGGAAGAAGAAGGTATATTCTATTTTTTCGAGCATATACAAGGTAAACATACCTTAGTTATTGGCGATGCTGCTAGTAGCTATGTTGATTGCACAGAAACTGATGCACATTTTATTGAAGGTGGACGAAGTGCAGACAAATTAACTGAGTGGGTTAACCAATATCAACTAATTACAGGTACTTGGTCACAAACCGATTACAATTTTAAAACGCCGAGTACGGATATCAGTACAACAGTAGATACGATTGTTGATTTACCTGGTATAACCGATTTTGAACAATATGATTATCCAGGTCTATACATAGATCGTAGTGCTGGTGATGGCTTAACAAAGGTGCGGATAGAGGAAGAAGAAACAACTTATAACATTATATCTTCTTCAGGGTCGTATCGTAGTTTTACGGCCGGTGGTAAATTTACGCTTGCTACTCATGAAATTGAAGCAGAGCAGGGTAAAGAATATGTATTAACGAGTGTATCTCATTATGCTCGAGAAAATAGTTATGATTTAGATCAAGGTGGCGGTCATGATTATAACAACAGTTTTCAGTGTATACCTTCTAATGTCGCGTATAGACCTCGCCAAGAAACGTTGAAACCCCGTGTTCAAGGACCACAAACTGCTGTGGTTGTGGGACCCTCGGGTGAAGAAATATATACTGATGAATATGGCCGTATAAAGGTTCAATTTCATTGGGACCGGGTTGGAGAAAATAACGAAAACAGTTCTTGTTGGTTGAGAGTTTCGCAACAATGGGCTGGAAAAAAATGGGGCGCGGTATATATACCTCGCGTTGGTCACGAAGTGATTGTTAGTTTTTTAGAAGGTGATCCTGATCATCCATTGGTTTCTGGATGTGTATATAATGCTGAAAATATGCCTCCTTATGATTTACCGGCGAATAAAACGCAAAGTGGTTGGAAAACGCGTTCAACAAAAGACGGTGGAACAGCTAATTTTAATGAATTGCGTTTTGAAGATCTTAAGGGTAGTGAAGAAATTTATATCCATGCTGAAAAAGATCAAAATAATGTAGTAGAAAACAATGAAACTACCAGTGTAGGAAACGACAGAACAGAAGAAGTCGGCAATAATGAAACTATTACTATTGGAAATGATAGAACAGAAAGTGTGGGTAACAATGAAACGATTTCCATAGCTAGTAATCGCACTGAAAGTGTTGGGAAAGATGAAACGGTTTCTATTGGAGACAATCGCACACTCAGTGTTGGTATAAATGAATCTATTGATGTGGGTGGCAGTCAATCAATTAATGTCGGTAAAGATCAATCAGAGAATATTGGAAAATCTTTAGCTTTATCCGTTGGAACGGATAGAGGTACTGAAGTTGCGAAGAGTGATACTCTCAGTGTTGGTAAGAAACTCACTATTGATGCTGGTGATGAAATTACGCTAAAAACGGGTAAAGCAAAGTTAATTATGAAGAAGGACGGGACTATAACTATTCAGGGCAAAGATATCACTTTAAAAGGCTCAGGAAAAATTAATGTCAAAGCATCCAAAGATATTATTATGAAAGGCAGTAAGATTGCACAAAATTAGGTGTGAGAAAGAATTATGATTAAACAGCAAGAAAATAATATTACTAGCAATACAGACTTTGATACTGAAATCACTTTAGAGAATATTATTGATCATTCGCCTAGAAAGGTTAAAAAAACCAAAATCGCTGGCGTAGTGAGTTTGATTCTCCATCATGACGTTGGGACAAATAATTTTTTTATTCAAAACCCTTTAGATAATACCGAACAAATATTTGTGAGTAAATCAACAGTTGAAATTAGTCAATCAACCATTGGAAATGAAGTACTTGTGAGTTTTGAAGAAGAAGACGTTTACCGCCCAGTTATTACTGGGATAATTCAACAATTAAAAGCACCGAATAAATGCACAAGTAATATCAAAGAACAATTCAAAACTAAACTTGACGATTCAGACCGTTTGGTTTTTAGCGCTGAACGAGAAATAGTACTGCAATGTGGAAAATCAAGCATTCATCTTACTAAGGCGGGTAAAGTCATAATACGGGGAAACTATGTATTAAGTCGTTCTACAGGTTTGAATAGCATGAAGGGTGGATCAGTTTCCATAAACTAGAATAATAATGCTAGAACTTAGAAATAAAACCCCATTTGAAGCTATCATTGCGCCAGCAATGGATAAAGATTGTAATGAATTTATTGTGCTGGTTGTTAAAGCAACTTACGAAATAGCGAACACCCAAGAAGCCTTAAAGTTAGCGGATGAACAAGTGCCAATTTTGTTAGCGGATGAATATTTTGATGAACCTGATGTGAGTAGTATCAAAAGTGCGGCAGATACGGCCATGAGCAAATGCGGCACTGATATATTACTTGAAGGTAGTGCTTATAATATACATGGTACGGGTTATGTCGATACGTTTTTAAGAGTAGGGCCAGTTGGTAAGCAAATTAGAGTATTTGGAAATCGTCATTGGGAGAAGTTATATGGCGGGTGGCAAATGTCTATGCCAGAAAAGTTTGATACGATGCCGATGATTTTTGAAAATGCTTACGGTGGTATTGAGCAATCTGATGCTGAAGGTTTAAAGAAATATGATGATAGAAACCCTGTCGGTAAGGGTTTTTATCAAAGAAAAGATGAAAGAGGTCTTGAGGGGTTCTCATTACCAAATTTGGAAGACCCAAGACAGCTAATTAGCAATTGGCGAGATAAGGTTATGCCAATGGCCTATGGGCCTGTAGCGCCACACTGGGCGCCAAGAAAAACATTTTCAGGCACTTATGACCAACACTGGGAAAAAACACGAAAGCCTTATTTACCACAAGATTTCAATGATAAGTACTTCAGTGTGGCGAGCAATGATTTAATTTCACCCAAGTATTTACAAGGTGGTGAATTAGTGGAGTTCAGAAATTTGTCGCCACAGGGCCAAGATCAGTTCTTGCTGCCGACGCAAAAATTTAATCTACGCTATTCTATGAAACGCACTAGTCATGATGCTCCACCAATGAATCTAGATACTGTCGTTATAAAACCAGAAGAAAATATCATCAGTTTGACATGGCGAACCAAAATACCTTGCAATCGACAATTTCTCTATTGTGATTGGATTTCATTGAAGATGGTGCCCTGATGGAACCAGAAAAAATAGTTATTTCAGCCATTGCTGGTGTGACACCCATTGGTGGTAATATCGATCAAACTTGTTGCGCCATTCGAGCAGGTATTAATTTATTTGAAGAACATGAATTCTATCAGTGTGAACCTCATGACCCAGAATGGGATCCATCATTACCTTTAGTTGTATCCGCATATCCATTTAATGATGTACTGGCTGATGGATTTACTCGAATGGTAGACATGGGAATCCAATCTCTTAAAGAAATTGTGAGTAATTTAAAAATTGGTCGAAAAGACTTGTCTCGATGTGGTCTTTTTGTCGCTTTGCCAGAGCAAGATAAAATAACAGATTCGTGGCAATTAAAAGAACAATTTATTAATACTTTGTGCGGCAAAACTGGCTTAGGTGGTTTTACAAAAAAGGAAATCATTTTTCAAGGCCGAACGGGCGGTTTGCGACAATTACAATCTGCCATGTCTCACATTGCTAGCGGGCAGTTAGATTATTGCATTATTGCTGGTGTGGATAGTTTTCTTGCAGATGATCGTATTCAACATTTTGATAAACACTGGCGAATAAAGAGCGATCGAACCGCAGATGGTTTTATCCCCGGTGAAGCAAGTATTATGTTTGCCATCGAAAAACATAGAACTGCTCAAGAACGAGGCTTAGATTCGCTCGCCAGTATTGAAGCAATCGCATTTAATCATGAAAGTAATCCGATAACTGGGGACAAGCAAAGTACTGGCGTCGGTTGTAGCGAAGTTTTAGAGAGTGTAATTTCGCAAGCAGCTGCTACATCAGTGGTTGATTGGACCATATCCGATATGAATGGTGAAAGTTATACGGGACGTGAATGGGGTACGGTTTTGGTGCGTAATGGGGAAAAGTTTTCACCCAGTCATCAGTTAGACCATCCGGTGGATTGTGTTGGTGAGCTGGGTGCAGCAATGGGCCCGTTGATGGTTTCTATGGCCGTACATGCATTTAAGAATGACTATCAGAAATCACCTGAAGTGCTTTTGACAAATTCAGCTGATAATGGCGATCGTGCTGCCGCTTTATTAAAACAAATATAGGATATTATGATGCCAGCAACAGTTAATGTTAATATGCGCACAGTTGTTCATAAGGGTAGTAGTGGTATGAGCATTTCATTCCCAGATGTATGTAAAACACCATCACCCGCTGGCCCAATTCCTATTCCTTATCCAAATATTGCGCAGTCTACAGACACGGCTAAAGGTAGCAAAAAAGTCAAAATGGATGGCAATCCTATTATGTTAAAGGATTCAAACTTCAAAATGAGTACGGGTGACGAAGCCGGGTCTGCCGGTGGTGTAGCTTCCAGTGTCATCAAAAACATTGCCGAGTTTATGATGTTTTCTTTTGATGTGAAAGTCGAAGGCAAGAATGTTCCTCGTTTAGCAGACCCAATGTTGAATAATAAAAAAAATACCCCACCGATTCCCGAAATTCAACCACCACTTGTTGTTATACCTGTGATGGATGATGACGAGGAAAGTGAAAATGAATTGAAAGAAGTTAACTACACCGAATAGGAGTATATTATGCCAAATATATTACAGTGGGTTAATTTAATTAAACACGATACCTACGTGGAAGATGAAATAACGAGTCAACATCGTATCGGCCGATTTAAAGTTAAATGTACATTTAGCAATGCAGAGCCTGAAATGGTCAAATTGCGAATCGTCGCTGATGGAGGAGATAATACTACTTATACAACAGCTGAAGAACGAAGAAATCTAAACTATAAACTTGTAAAAACTCAACCCGTAGTCACTACAGGCGAATCTGAATCAGAAATTGAACAGGATTTTTGGTTGCCAGCGGGCGGAGGGAATAAATATAAAGTGGAAGCAATGCATAATGGTAATGTGGTTGCAACCTCGCAAATTATTGAAACACGCCGAAAATTGTATTATCAAATTATTACCATGACAGGGTTAACAATTCCAAGTAGTTTTTCGGCCTTTGAAGATGAGTATTGGAATGAGGCAAAAAAGTATTACATTAAACTAAAAAATATTGGAAATGCTGAAATAGCCCTTATCGAAAACATTGGTAGTAATGCAGATACTGCAGTGCTACGGCAACGTGTACGAGCAGTATATGACCGCACTTATGATTATGGAACACCTGGATCACTAAAGACATTTACCACTTCCATCGTATTCACGGATCATTTGGCTGTTAAAGATGCTGGGAAGAGATTGCGTTGGAGGGTGCGTGGAAATTTGGTTAAAGGGAGCAGTAAGAATTTAACCATTAAGTATGCGGCAACTGGCCAGGCTAGAAAGAAGCATTATTTATGGAGAGACTTGGTTACAGGAGAAGGACCAAATATTTCAGCAACTTTTACCGATCAAGCTGGTGCTAATCATAATATTACAGCGGATGTTTCTTTAGGCGCTGTTGAAGTCGGTGCCAGCGGTATATGTAAGTTAGTGGTTGATACTAGTAATTTCCCGGATAGTTTCTTTACCGATGCTGCTCACACAGGTTTTATCAACGTGACATTTGATGCTGTCAATCGTATGCGTGCTGGAATTGCATTAGGCGATAACGTTATTGTTATCTGTACCAAAGCGTGGTGGAGAAATACATCAACAGCAAAAATGCTCGACGTTATGGTGCATGAGTTAGGGCATAAAGTGGGTATGGTTTCAGATGGCACCGGTAAAAAAGTTGATAGCACAGCAAAGCAATACACTGGACAAGGTCATCGTGGTAGTCATTGCAGCAACGGTTATTCTTATGATGCAGCAACTAGAGCCTGGTCTAACGGTGGGGGTACGAAATGCGTTATGTACGGGTCCACAAATGGTGTGAGAGAATTCTGTGATGTATGTGAACCCGCTGTAAGAAAAACAGATTGTGTTGTCGAGTGGGGAAGTATTGCGAGTTAGGTTCAAATCGGTACCTATTATAATGAACTATCACTATATAATCTGTGTTTTTCTGAGTATTTTATTAATCAGTTGTAATGTTGAATCTGTCACAAATAAAACGGAAAAAATGATGAGTGCAAAAATCGACCAGGACTGTGATTTTAGTAAAATCGATCTTAATGTTCCTTCAGGAAACACTATTTGTTCACCAGTAGTTACAGATAAACAAATAATGCAGGGTGTGACAGGTATATTTATCAATATGCCTGACAAAATACCTTTTAAAGATATCAAGGAAATTAAAATCTGTATGCTTACCATTATGGATTCCACAGATTCTAAAAAACATGGGGGTTCTGAGTTACTGGTACTAAAAAGTGATCTGACAAATAAAGTCTTTAATGGAAGGTTTATTAATGATGATCGTGAAGCGCCTTTACCGGAAGACTTTGATAAAGATGAAGAAGATTTAGATATGATCGAAGAAGGGTACTTTAATTTTAATTTAAATACTTATCTGGATTTTGATCGAAAACCGGGTGTTTATCATTTATATGTCACTATGGGGCCGTTCAGTTCCAATGTGGTGACTTTTGAAATTATGCCCGATAAATGATTCTAATAACTAAAAATATTTATTATGAGTAATTATATTCCTGTATTTCAAGAAGATGAACATGGGTTAAAAATTCAATTTTTTAAAAAAAATAATATGCCATGTGTTGCGGGAAGATTTAAAGTTCCTATCGAGTTATATGAAAAAAATGATAAACAACTCCATCGTATATTGGTATTAGTGGCTCAATGTGGTGGATACGCGTATTCTGATACTTTGTTTTCTGATATTGTCAGTTTTGAAGAAGATATCTTAATAAAAGATGATTTTGCTATCGGGGTTTTCACGTTCAATATATTCAGTTACTTGGAAAATATCCATGGAACCTATTATCTTCATATGAGTATTGATAAATACATTTCAGAATGTATTGAGATAAAAAATTAAAGTGAAAAGTATTTATTAATTATGCCTAGTTTTCCCGTGATAGATAAAGTTCTTGAGATCCACGCAGATGAGATTGCATTTTTATATGCACAACGAAAAAATGCTATCCGTTCTCCAGCGTTTTATCTACAAGATATTGCACATATCGATAATCGACTATCCGGGCACATAGCCGGATTATTGATAGGCGGAGAAAGTTCATGGAAGTTTTGTGAGCAAGGTTTAGATTTTGAAGAAAGTGGAGAAGTATTTACTGCAGCAAATTTTTCTATTGCTAGCAAAGACTTCAATAAGCTTGATGCAGTTTTTGAAATAGCAGGAGAAACCCCTGCTTTACTCGATGCTATTTCTGATGCATTTATTTGGTCTCACTACGAAGACGTTAAATTGCCTTTATATAAATTGCTTCAAATCGATGGTGATGCAAAACATTATGTGGCATTGAAAGCATTATCGGGTTTTCGAGCAGACCCAGTTCAATATAAGCAATATATTGTTAATTCACTAAATTCTGATAATGTCATGTTGTATCAGAATGCGTTAAATAGTATTGGTTTATTGGGATTATCAGAGTTGAAACCCCATTTAGAAAAAGCCATGAAATCAGAAGATGATAATATTCGATTCTCCGCTAGTTGGGCAGCGACGCGTTTTGGTGACGCCTTAGCGATGGATAAACTTAAAGATTTCGTAGATCATCCAAATTTCGGTAAACGAGCCTTGCAATTGGTCGTTCTACAAAAAGACATGGATAATACAATTGAAATCCTCAGAGAGTTATATAAGCAGGATGAGACCAAACGCCTATCCATAATCGGCTTGGGGTATATTGGGAAGGCAAATTCAATTCAACGTTTAATACAAGTAATGGAAATTCCGGCTCTCGCACGAATAGCAGGTCATGCTTTTTCAACAATCACCGGAGTTGATATGGAACAAGCAGGATTAGTTGCTGATCAACTAGGGGTAATCACAGCTGGTCCGTCAGAGATGCCTGAAGAAGATAGTATTGATTTAGATCCAGATGAAGATTTACCCTGGCCAGATGTTGAAAAGTTTAAATATTGGTGGTCTCTTTCTCAAAATCAAAATCGATTTGTAGCTACTGAACGTTATCTCGCAGGTAAGCCATTTAGTAAACTGCAATTACAAAGGATACTTCGAACTGGTAATCAGCAACAACGTATATTCTCTGCGAATTGTCTAGGCGCTTATGATCGTAATAAACCAATTTTCAATGTATTTTCGCCAGTTAATTATCAAACTGCTTCTCTTTCACATTATACTAATTAAATAATTGTAAATTTGTACTAAACTCATTAATTGGCTTAGGTATATTTTCGATATTATTATTGGTTAGTTAAGTGTTAAAAATGACTTAATCGTTTATCGCTTTAATAATTTAAATTGCTTCCGATATATAAATTAGTTGAAAAATTTAGTTAGATTATGCATGGTAGAAGAACGAAGAAAAAAATTACGAGCGACGATTACACGCCCCGTTATTATATATTTGAGTGACGGAAGTAAAGTTCATGCTTATATTGTCGATTTGGCTGAAAATGGTATCGCTATAAAAACGGCTATACCTGCAGGAGTTGGAGCACAGCTCATATTTAAATTTTCATTTCCCCTTAAAAACCAAACTCACGATTTTACAATTAAAGGCAAGGTAATCTATTCTCATTTACGAGCAGATAAGTATGTGAGCGGTATTCAGTTTGTTAACATGAAGAAAGAATATGTAGGGTTAATTAAGGCGATCATATTGGAAATTAATGGAAAACGTTCTTAGTTGTTAACTTTAGTTTGTCCAATACTTATTAAATGGGTGAGCCTGCAAGTTTTGACTCAAGATCAGTAAAATTCTTATATCGATTTGATACTGATATTAGCAGAGGATGATCTGCCTGAAAATGTGATTTTAGTATGGTTATCGCGTCAATAAAATGTGTTTTTGCTTTTGAAAATTGCTTTTGCTTTACAAATAAATCTGCTCTATCTGCGATAATCTGTGCAACCTCTGGGTGGTTACTTCGATACACTTCTTCTAATATAATTTGTGCTTCCAGAAAATGTTGATTGGCTGCATCATATCTTTGTGTAGCTGCGAGGTATGTTGCCCGATTTATTAAGTTATTTGCAATAAGTGGGTGCTTAGCGTCAATGAGAATCATTTTAATGATAGACGATGATTGATTGTTTATTTCATTGCCTTTTATATAAGCGCCAATTTTAAAATTGGCTCTAGCAATATAACTTAGCATTGTTGCGATTTTTAGACTGTGGGATCCAAACTCTTCATGATAGATTGATGAAGTTTCGTTTAATAGGGGGATAGCTAAAGCTGCCCGGTTATTCATATTCATGTGAACTGCCATGTTTGTTAACGAATCTGCGACTAATACATTATGGCGGCCATAGGTCTTTATTTGTTTATCTAATATCACTTTATCATATTTATTTGCAAGACCAAAACTACCCTTTGCTGTGGCTAGTTGGCTTTTTTGTCGTAATAATTGAATATACAAAGAATGATCGTTACTAGATTTTTTGTTTATAAGGTCTTCTGCGCGACTTAGATTTAAATTTGCATTTTCATAAAAAGCTAAAATAGCTTCCAAATTAGCAATTTCCAATAAACTTTGTGCTATTAAAGCATAATTATTTCCAGTAGAAATTTCTCTTAATTTTAAGACCTGTTTATGCTTAATGAGTGATTCTTCGAATTTTGCTTGAGATTTTTCTATCAATGCTAAACCAAATAAATTTTCTGTTAGAACAATATTTTTTTTACTAAATAATTGTTTTCTTATTTTTTGAGATTTTAGAAAAAATGTTTTAGCTCTTATGTATTGGTTTTGTTCGTATAAAATTTTTGCTAATAGTGTTAAATCAGAGGCGGTTTGATGATGACTGAATCCGTAGATTTGTTTATCTATTTCAATGGATTTTATAACTAATTTGTGCGCCTTTCGATATTCACCAGCTTTTAGGTGAAGCTGAGCTTTATAAATATAATCCTTTACTATACTTTCTTGTTTATTATTATCTGGAATGTTTTTATTATTTGAAGGTGTTTCTGCATAAATTGCAGAATTCGTTAAAAAAATGCAAAGCAAAAAGTACTTTAGTAGAAGGTGTTTATTCATAGTTATCCTAAGTTGTTGGTTAACTTGTTATTAACGTATGTTTTTCAAAATTTTGCTACGCTGTTTCATAAAAAAAGCAGAACGTTGTTTGGGGTTGTGAGAACTCGGTGCAGGCAATGTGGCTGCTAATTCAACGGCTTGAATCTCATTCAATTTGGATGCGGGAATACCCCAATAATAATTTGACGCAGCTTCCACACCAAAGATACCTGGGCCAAACTCCGCTATATTTAAGTATATGTTTAATATGCGACTTTTCTTTAGATTTTGTTCCATTGCAAACGTTAATAAAAGTTCATGCCATTTTCTTAGAGGGTTTCGAGAACTACTTAGAAACAAATTTTTTACAGTTTGTTGTGAAATCGTAGAAGCACCGTAGATAAAACGTTTTTTTTCCCAATTGTATTGCATCGCTTTTTTAAAAGCTTCAGTATCAATTCCTGCATGTCTGTAAAACCGAGAATCTTCAGCGGCAAGTACCGCATTAATCATTGTGTTAGGAATTTTTTTCCATTCAACCGGTTGCCAACGTAATTTAGGAATTTGTCTGTTTTGCCAACTTTTTCGCTCATAATCTTGAATAAACTGCGATTTTATAAAAGGACCATCAGCGTACCATTTCCAATCAGGCCATATGGCTATCATAAAGCCGATATCCAAGAGTAAAACTGTTATGACTATACGGCGCAGCCAGATAATTGATTTTGCAATTTTGGGGAATAATGATAAAAATTGAATATATTGCTGTTTTGATTGTTTTAATAAGGAATTTTGAGTTTCTTGAGTAGCTTGGGGCATTTTTAAATAATTCTGCTAAGGATAAATACTTTATTGGAGTTTTAACACTACAAACAACGTGCCGGAGATTTGCTAATTAAGTAATAAACAGAAATTTAAATTGCGTCTAAAGATAATGCTAATAAGTACGTACACATGTGGTGATGTTAGGCCAATATAGTGGACTAGAGAGATAGTAAAAAATACTGTTATACAGTGATCAAGGTGCAAATATATTTAAGATTCTTATGTATTTGCCGTTGTTTATAGAAATAGAATTAAATTTGCTTGTTGTGGTTATAAAGTAACCATATTTTGATGAAGATAACGTCGAATTAGGATATTAGTATGAGTGCAAATGCTGGAGCAGGAAATCGCGATAACCTTATGAAGTCAATTGATGATCGTACCAAGCTTGCTGGTGCGAATCGATTGGAGGTATTGTTATTCAGTTTAGGCCACAATAATAATACGGGAAGAGAAGAAGTCTTTGGTATTAATGTATTTAAGGTACGTGAGGTATTAAATGCCCCATCAATAACAAACGCACCCGATATGCCACCTGCGGTAGAAGGGCTAGTAAGCTTACGAGGTGTGATGGTTCCTGTAGTAAATGTTGCTAAATTTTGCGGAATGGCTGTTGAAAAAGAACCAACAGTATTGATAGTTACGGAATATAATAAACAAACACAAGCATTACTGGTAGATTCTGTAGAGCATATACTACGGATGGAGTGGAACGAAATTAAAGTACCACCGCCAATGTTAGCACATCAATTTGGCGGTTTATTGACTGCGGTTACAGAGATACAAGATGGGCGTATTGTAATGATTCTTGATGTCGAAAGAGTGCTTGCTGAAACAGATCGGTTTGGTAAAGATATTGATGATTTGAAAGGGATTGAAAGAATTGATGCTGATTTGACAATCTTATATGCTGATGACTCTTCTATGGCACGAAAACAAATAGAGAGTACACTTAATCATTTGGGCATTAAATTCGTTGGCACACGTAATGGTAGCGAGGCGTGGCAAACATTATTGTCATATAAAGATCGAGCGGATAGTTTGGGTAAATCAATATTTGAGTTTGTTTCTGGCGTGCTGACTGATGTGGAAATGCCAGAGATGGATGGATACGTATTGACTAAAAATATAAAAAGTGACCCTATACTCTCGCAATTACCAGTTTTGATGCATTCTTCATTGTCTGCTGAAGCTAACATTAACATGGGAAAAACCGTGGGCGCTGATGTATATGTTCCAAAATTTAGTGCTAAAGAATTATCTGATTCTGTTCGGATTTTACAAAAATTATGTCTTGAAAGAAAAGAAAATCCTAAAACGGAGAAATAGCACAGTTTTTTAAAATAACATAAATGATCAAAAAGCCCGGTTTATCTGGGCTTTTTACATTTTTACCCCTATAATTCCTTTCATATTTGTCGGAATATGACCAGTCAAAGAGTTGATTTACTTCTTTTACCAATGACCAAACTAAGTGGCGGCTTTGAAATCTAGCAATTAATCATTAGTTGAATTGAGTTTTGTTAACATTTAATTCGAACGATTTACAAAGACTAGTGCGCTGGAAATGATGTTTTAAAATTTCTCAGAGTGAGTGATAAAAAATCAATTATGGAAATTGAAATAAATTTCATTTTCATCGTTAATTAACCAGGGTATTAGTATCAAACTGTAAACAAATGTTAAATCATTGTTTACTCTCTTGTTGCGTCTGTATTAGTAATGCACAATCTAAAAACGATATACTTATTCCTTAATTACGTTAGTAATTCACGGTGTCTTGTATGTTGTGTAAAAAATAATTAGTTAGAGAAATTTAACATATTTTCGTGTTAATACGTCAATTGAATAATCGTTCTATACTATTTAACACATGGAATGAACATATTAGGGAGATGCCATATGAATAAATATGCAGCAGAGTTTATTGGTACATTTTGGTTGGTATTAGGTGGATGCGGGAGCGCTGTGTTAGCCGCTGCGTTCCCCGATGTTGGTATAGGTTTGCTTGGCGTTTCTTTGGCATTTGGCTTAACTGTGTTAACGATGGCATATGCCATTGGTCATATTTCAGGATGTCACTTAAATCCTGCTGTTTCGATTGGATTGTGGGCAGGTGGTCGTTTTCCTGCAAATCAACTTTTACCCTATATTGTTGCACAGACTATTGGCGCTATTATCGCTGGTGGCGTACTTTATCTTATAGCCAGTGGAAAAACAGGATTTGATGTGAGTGCGGGTTTTGCATCTAATGGATATGGTGAACATTCACCAGGAGGTTATTCTTTGACTTCTGCATTAGTGACTGAAGTCGTGATGACAATGATGTTTTTAATCGTCATACTCGGTGCAACTGATAAAAAAGCACCTGCTGGCACCGCACCAGTTGCAATCGGTTTATGTTTGACGTTGATTCATTTAATTAGTATTCCAATAACTAATACATCGGTAAACCCTGCACGTAGTACTGGAGTTGCATTGTATGTTGGTGATTGGGCTGTTTCACAATTATGGTTATTTTGGGTTGCTCCAATTTTGGGTGCTGTAATTGGCGCATTAGTGTATCGTTTTATTAGTCAAGAAAAACCAAGTGTACTTTAAAGTAAGCGATAACGTTTTAAATAAATAGAATGGGGAAAGTGTAATGAAAGTATTATTAATCATAGGGTTAGTTTGTCTGGCCGGAACATCATTTGCGACGGAAACAATGGGTGAGAAAGCGCAAGCGGTTGCGAAAGATGTGAAACGAGGAGCCACAGAAAAAATACATCGCCTTGAAGAAGCAGCCTGTATGGAAAGTGATGCTAAGTGTTTGGCTTTAAAAGCAAAAAATCGCATTAAAGAAACTGCGGAAACAACTAAAGACAAGGCAGTTGAATTTAAAAATGCAATGACTGATTAAATTGCGTTTATAGTTTGACGTAATGTGTAGTAATGTTATGAATGGCTATACTGAAGTCTCTTAGCCATTCATATCTGAATATTAGTGAGAAATTCCTTTTTTTGTAGTGCCACCCATTGATAATGAATTCTTAGAAAGCATATTAGTTATATCATCTACTGGAATGGGTTTGCTTATGTAGTAGCCTTGAATAATATCGCACTTAAGCTCAACAAGTTGTTTTGATATTTCATTTGTCTCTACACCTTCAGCAACAACTTTCAAGCCCATGCTGTGTGCTAATTGGATAGTGGATTCTACTATTGCACGATCATCTTTATCTTGTACCATATCCATCACGAAAGAACGGTCAATTTTTAACTCATTGACAGGCATTTTTTTCAAATTACTTAAAGACGAATACCCCGTTCCAAAATCATCAATGGAAAGTTGAACTCCCATGCTAGCAATTTTCTCAAGTACAGACATTACACTTACTGGATTGCTCATAATCGTACTTTCAGTAATCTCCAACATAAGTTGATTTTCATTGACTTGATTTTTTTCCATGATTGATGATAAGAGCTCAGGAAATTTTTCATTTTGAACATCGTGCATCGATAAGTTAACAGCCATTGAAATATTAATGTCTTGTTTGTTCCATATAGATAGTTGTTGAATCGCCATTTTAAGCACTAAACTTGTTAGTGGTTTGATCAACCCAGTTTGTTCTGCGAGTGGGATAAAATCATCTGGAAAAACTAATCCCCGTGTGTGATGATTCCACCTAACCAGTGCTTCTACGCCTATAATATTTTGACTTTGTGTATCAACCTTGGGTTGATAATATAAACAAAGATCCTCATTATTAATGGCATCTCGTAGTTCACCCATAATGTTTAGTTGATCTGGACTTCTGATATCAAGACTATCATGGTATACGCAATGTCCAATACGTGTGTTTTTGGAATGATACATCGCGACATCAGCGGCTTTCATTAATGCAGTAGCATTTTCACCATGTTGTGGATAGCCAGCGATACCTATACTTACTGATATGGAAAGAGGGTGGTCTTTTATTATAAACACAGGTTCAATATTTTTTGTCAGTTCATCAGCAACTTGTATTGCGCCTTCCATAGGTGTTCGAGGTAATATGATGGCAAATTCATCACCGCCTAAGCGACCGATTACATCAGTATTACGTAAACTATTTGATAACCTTTCACTAACGGCTATCAATAAACTGTCTCCGAAATCATGCCCAAGTGTATCATTGACTTCTTTAAAGCGATCTAGATCCATCATAAAAACGCAAAACTCTTCGTTTTTTATTCTTGAGAAATGTATGTTATGTTTGAGACTATCTTGGATAACGGTTCGATTGGGTAGGCCAGTAAGGGTATCATGCAAGGCAAGGTGTTCAAGTTCTTTATTGACCTCGATTAGCTCGGCGGTTCTCTGTTCTACTCGGTTTTCCAAATTGCGATTCAAATCCTTTATTTCAACTAATACTTCATCTTTTTCTTGAATACTTTGTTTTAATTTTTCCATCATTTTATTAAAACAGCGTGCTAACAAACCAAGCTCATCTTCAGAGAAGACCATGACTTCTTTTTCCAAGTTTCCGTCAGCTAACCGAATGGATCCTTCGATTAATTGAGTAATTGGCCGTAAGGTGTATACACGAAAGATGGAATATATAAATGCACATAGTATTATTATTATGCTCAAACTAACAATAATTTGTTGAACAAATAAATTTCGTGTTTCTGATTCAATTCTACCAATATTTATTCCTACATGAATGGTGCTTAGCAATGTATCTTCAATGATTACTGGATAGGTTTTTTGAATTATATCTGTGCGATTATTAACTTCATTAATTAAATTGAGAATACCGAATTTATTTTTGTGTTGCTCATAATTTTGACTAGATACAAAGGGACTTTGTTCGTCAAAATAGGATGTCATCGCATTCCCTTCAGGTGAAATCATGACAGCATAAACAATATCTTGTGTCAGAGATAAACTCTTCATGTAATCATTTAACATGTCAAAATCGTATGAATAAATTGCGTTAGGGCTAATTTCAACAACTAAGTGACTTAAATTATTTATTTCTTCAAATAAAGAATCATACGCAGAATTTTTGTCCAAATTATAAGTATACATAGCACTACTACCTAGGGTAATAGTTAAGATTAGAATTATTGGTATGACAAATTTCCCACCTAGACTATGCAGCCAGATTATTTTATTGTTTGGTGAGAGGATTTCTTTGTTCACTAGAATATACCTTAGAAATTTTTTCCAATGACAAAATTCGATACTATGATTGATTTTTGGTTGTTATGTTTATTATCTGGTAGATTAATTAAAAAGCTTTGTAATTTGAAACTCACTTCAGGAAATGAAATATTTTTTATAGTCCATAGGAGTTGCGAAATTGCTTCGTTTTCAGTATTAACAACATGATCGTATTTCTTGTACAATTTTACAGAGTGATATTGGTAAAAATGAACAATGTCATTATTTTTACTTTTGATGCTTTGCCAAAGAATTGCGAATTCATTGCTTGTTTTGAGAGTAATTTCTGCTCCTAATTTGATTGTTAAATAAGTTGCCAAATCGGTAAAATCCTGGATGGTGACTTGATGGGTCGAACTGGGAGGAACCCCCCCCATAATTAAAGGATCTTCATTCGCAATAACTGGTAATTGGAAGCATGTTGATATTATGAGAATTAGAATAATTCCGATTATTTTTATTGATTGCTTCTTTAATATCATCGTTTTTCCATAATTAATAGGTAATGTTTTCCCTAACTGCTTTGTAAAACTAAATCAGTAATTTATTACTATTTCATATATCGGCTTTAGTGTGTGAATTTTGATAGTTCGATATGTAAACTTTGAATTTAATGAATTTTAGAGTGAGTTTAAATTTTTGAGTAAGCCCTAAGAAATATAGGAGATATTATTCGGATTGGAAATTTACATAACCCGACAAAAACGATGAATTGCGCCATATCTTTTATGTTGTACAAATTTAGTCGTATTTAAACTTGATGTAAAAATACTTCCTCTGTCACTTGTGCTGCATATAATATTCTACATATAAAAAAAGAAGTAAAATTCCTTCTTGATAGAATGTCAGCAGAGAGCATATTTTGTTGATAAGTTAAACCAGAGATAAAAGCTCTATTTATTGAGTTAATAGTGACAGATAGCTTTCTAATTCAATGAGAATTTTGTGTTGTGCTGGTGAGGTTGATTCATTTTTCTTTAGATCAGTTAAAAGTGTTAAATATTGCTCTTGACTTAATAAGGAAGCTACTGCAGGTTTTGATAAGCGCTGACTTCGAAATTCATTCCAAATTGTTTTTTCGGATTCTAGTAAAGTATCAGGGTAGTTGCGCGCTCTAAATCGGAAAAATAAAGTGTCCAGTCTATCATCTTCAAATTTAAAGGATTTTAGTGCGAGTTGAATTGGATCAAGGCGATGAATCTGTTCCATTATTTTTTTATCTGCTGCGGTAAAAAATTCACCGCCATACAATGAAAAGTCTGGATCGGTTTCTTCTTCGTAGGGGTTCACTTCGAAAACGTTAATCAATTTTTGTTTTAGATTTTGGGCATCTCGTAAAATTTGAAGATGTTGATGTGACTTTTCTTTATCAATATTCAATCTTCGTTCGGTGAATACATCAATTTTAGCCGGAACAATGACTGGACATTTATTAATATGAACAGTTTTAAGCGGAATTCTTTCTACACCTTCTGGTAAATTATCATTTCGAGTATAGAGTCTTTCTCGAATCTCCTCAGCACTTAGGTTGATGAGATTCTGCGGGTTGTATCGCAAATCATAGACTATAACACCGTTACTGTTGGTAGGATGCTGTACTAAAGGTGCGACTAAGGCGGTGCAGCAATACTCAGCAGGAAACATAGATGATGTGTGCAATACGGGTTTGATATTTTCTATATCGAGTAAAGATGAGATGAGTCGCTTATTGCGATGTTGGAAATAATAGTCATAAAGCTTTGGTTGTTTGTTTTTTATTAACTTGGCTAATGCAATAGTAGCTGTGACGTCAGACAGAGCATCATGCGCTCCTTCATGGCTAATATTGTTTTCAGCAGTTAGTTGCTCAAGACGAAAACTCGGCTTTCCATCTGGATGTTTTGGCCAATTGATGCCATCAGGACGCAAAGCGTAACACACTCGAACCAGGTCTATGATATCCCAGCGGGAATTTCCGTTTTGCCACTCTCGTGCATAAGGGTCGAATAAATTACGGTATAAACTGTATCGCGTAATTTCGTCATCAAAACGAATACTATTATAGCCTGCAACACATGTATTAGCTTGACTAAACTCCTTTAAAATACGCTGCATAAACTCGGTTTCTGGCATTCCGTGAGTCAAGGCATGTTGCGGTGTAATGCCAGTGATTAGACATGCTTGCGGATGTGGTAAATAATCGTTAGCAGGTTTTGCATATATCATCAGAGGGTCACCAATGATATTTAAGTCGAGGTCAGTGCGTATTCCTGCAAATTGCACTGGGCGATCTGTTTTTGGGCTGGCGCCAAACGTTTCATAGTCGTGCCAGTAAATACTGGGCTTATTTTTGGATTTGTATTTATTCATACTTGCTATAATAACATTTGCGTTTGAAAACAAACTACTTACAATTTAAATGCAGATGAACTGTATTAATAGAGTAAAAAACAACCAGATAATGAGTGAAGTTAGGTATATATGAGCGAAAAACGCGAGTCAATTCATGGTTTATGGTCAAGTCGCTGGGCATTTATCCTCGCAGCTACCGGTTCTGCGGTTGGATTGGGTAATATTTGGAAATTTCCTTACATAGCAGGTGAGAATGGTGGGGGCGCATTTGTTCTAGTTTATCTTGTTTGTATTGCTGCGATTGGTATTCCGATTATGATGGCTGAAGTAATGATGGGTCGTCGAGGTCGAAGCACACCCATAAATACGATGCGTCATCTATGTGCAGAAGCCGGTGCACATCCCGCTTGGCAGATTGTTGGATGGTCAGGCATGTTGGCGGGTTTCCTTATCCTTTCTTACTACAGTGTTATTGCTGGTTGGGCCTTATCTTATGTTTTAGACAGTATTAGTGGTACCTTTTCTGGCGCAAGTGCAGAGCAAATTGGCGATCATTTTGGAGAGTTGCTGGCTTCACCTGGTACATTATTATTTTGGCATACCTTGTTTATGGGTATGACCATGTTAGTCGTTGCACGAGGTGTAAAACATGGCTTAGAGAAAGCAGTTCGATTCCTAATGCCAGCCTTATTTGTTTTGTTAATTATCATGGTCGGATATGCCATGAGTATGGGTGAATTTGCCCGAGGTGTGGCGTTTTTATTTGAACCCGATTTTAGCAAGCTCACTGGTGATGGAATATTGATAGCCATGGGTCATGCTTTTTTTACCTTGAGTTTGGGTATGGGGGCGATAATGATTTATGGTGCTTACCTACCAAAAGAGGCATCTATCGCTAAAACCAGTGTCATCATTGCTATAGCTGATACGCTGGTAGCCCTGCTTGCTGGTCTTGCCATATTTCCCATCGTTTTTTCCAATGGATTGGAGCCTGGCTCCGGGCCTGGTTTAATATTTAATACATTACCGATTGCCTTTGGGCAAATGCCCGGTGGTATTGTATTTGGCACTTTATTTTTTATTTTATTATCCTTTGCTGCATGGAGTTCTGCAATTTCACTCATCGAACCAGCTGTCACTTGGTTAGTGGAAAATAAGAATATAGAAAGATATAAAGCTTGTGTTGTTGCAGGATTTCTTACATGGGCTGTTGGTGTAGGTACAGTGTTATCTTTCAATGTCACAAGCGAAGTCAAATTATTCGATAAAACATTTTTCGATTTGTTGGATTACCTCACTTCCAACATTATGTTGCCCCTAGGTGGTCTGGCGATGGCAATATTTGTTGCTTGGTTAATGCCACGTATTGTTTCAAAAGATGAATTGGCCATGGGTGATGGCCCAGCATTTCATCTTTGGCTGTTTTTAGTTAAGTATGTAACGCCTGTCGCAGTGATTATTGTTTTTTTGAATGCAATTGGGTTAATTGGGTAGTTATATGACAGTTATTAATCGCAGTGCAATTGTGCCATTTTCAGCAGAAAAAATGTTTAAATTAGTGGATGACATAGCTTCGTATCCGTCGTTTTTGCCATGGTGTAAATCAACTAAAGTCTATAGTCGAGATGAGAATGAAGTAAAAGCCAGTATAGAGATGTCGAAAGCAGGTATACACAAAAGCTTTACTACCTGCAATCAAAACCATAGTTATAGTTCTATAGAACTCAATCTTGTGGAAGGGCCTTTTAAGCGTTTAAAAGGTCGCTGGTCGTTTGAGGAGTTGCAAGAACATGCCTGCAAAGTGTCATTAGAAATAGAATTTGAATTTTCAAATAAAATTCTGAGTATGACAATCGGGCCTGTATTTAGTCAGATTTGCAATACCCTAGTAAATTCATTTGTGAGTAGAGCGCAGGAAGTTTATGGTTGAAAAAATAAATGTAGAATTAACTTATGCGAAACCTGAAGAACAAGTATTACTTTCGTTAGAAGTTGAAAAAGGCACTACAGTTGATCAATTGGTTAAGATGTCAGGTATTCTTGAGCAATTCCCTGATATAGAGTTAGGGAAAACGAATAAACTTGGTATATTTGGTAAAATTACCAAGGGAACTACTGAGCTGAGAGAAAAGGATAGAGTGGAAATCTACCGTCCATTGATTGCAGATCCGAAAGAAGTCAGAAGACGACGTGCAGCAGAGGGTAAACAGATGAAAAAGGGTGGAGGAGATATCAAAGCATAAGTCACTAAATTGATATTAGTATAAGCTGACATTATTAACAGGAAAAACCTATTCAATATTTCTATTGGAATTTGTCAACTTTACTGAGTTTATCTTGGTCAAAATAGACGGTCACTCGTTGATATTCCGTCACTTTCCGCTCGGTTCCTGGTTGCATAGTAAACACATAATCCCAGCGATTATCATGAAATGGATCTTCGATTAATGGAGTACCCATAATAAATCGTACTTGGCGTTTACTGATACCTATTTTTAGTTTTTCAACTTGCTCGTCTTTAATAATATTACCTTGTTGAACATCTAAACGATGAATGGTACATGCGCCAAGAAACACACTGAAAATTAGAACAATAAATAGACGATTAAGCATGAAAAATTACCGAAACTGTTATAGTGTGCGTATTGTAATCGTATTTCGGCGAAAAATCAGTATTATCCTACTTAATTTTATCTAACAATTCTTCAACCCATAGTGGTCCAGTTTTTTTGCTCAGATGGTTTGGATGTTTTTGTTGCCAATATGGTGCAAGAATCAGCGGTATCCAAGTTGTGGTGTAATTAGGATCGTTTTCTCCAAGGGCCGCAAATGCGTTGGATATTCGGGTGGGAATATCAACAGTGACAATATCTTTTTCATTTGGGTTAGCACAATACTTGGGAGGGGAGGTGACCAAAAATTCTCGACAAGATAATGGTCGGATTGGGTGAATAGAACATGCACCATCTTCGAGAAATGGACAGGGAATTTGCTGAGAAAAATAATCATGTCCGAGTGAGCGAGTCTGGTCATCAGTAATTTTTTCCGGATGACTAAGAGTTTCCCATAAATTGGAATCCACTAATTGTTTTTTAGCAGTTTCAAATCTACTCATTAGTGCCTTTTTCTTGGTTTTAGGATAGGTTTTAATTAGTTTTGAAATTTCTCTTGCTTCAGTGTCAGAAATTGGCACCAATTGTACACAGCACGCACCACAGCCCTTTTCACAAGAAATTTGCTTGCCATCCTTGGTAAATTCCTTAACAGCAATGTCAACAGCTTTGTTTGTCAGTTCTCTAGCAAAGGGTAAAATTGCGTTAGGTCCAGAATTTTCCTCTGGTACCGAGATATTTATTTCGCAATTTTCTCCGCCAATGTTAAGTTTAAGCTGTGCATCAATGATTTTATTTGAAGTTTTCTTTTTTTTCATTGTCTTAATGTCATAATAGATTTCGTAATAGTTTATGCGACTAGTAATGGGTTTTCAAAGATTAAATGACGAATGTTTGAAGATATAGATAAATATTGCGAACGTCTTACACCCGCTTTATGGGGTGAGCCAGTTAATATTGCCAGCAATTTTGCTTTTTTAATCGCAGGATTTATATTGTTACGTTTATATCGGCGTAGAATAAATGTTCGGGTTGGGAAAGACTGGGATATTCAAGCATTAATCGTACTATTATTCATTATTGGTGCGGGGAGTAGTTTATGGCATATTTATGCGAAGAGCTGGTCTTTATATTCAGATGTTATTCCAATATTGCTTTTTATTAATATTGGAATCCTTAGTTGTTTGTATCGCTTAGTGCGGTGTTCATTTTCTCTGACCGCAGGTATATTCTTACTATATCAATTGTTCAATTACAGTTTACAAAGTGCTTTTGATGAAAATTTTTTAAATGGCAGTATTTTTTACTTACCTACGTGGCTATTATTAATAGGTATGAGTCTTTTTTTAAGGCGTGGTGATATCGCACTCAGCCAGCAATTTTTAGGAATATGTGTCATCTTTACATTTTCTCTAGTTTTTAGAACCATTGATTTGGGTGTGTGTAATTCGATTCCTATTGGTACACACTTTATCTGGCATATAATGAGCGCTTACATGATGTATTTATTGGTTCGTATATTAATTATGAATACCTATCAAATCAATCAGAGTAATTAATTTATTGTGATATATCAAACCTTGATTTATTTAGTGATTGCACTACTCATTCTTGGCATTTTATTTATGTTAGGTCCACGTTTGAATATGGATGTGCAAATAAAGCCATTAAATTTACCTGACGATCTTGATACCTTTTTACAACAACAAGAATCCAATTTCGACGATATAAAACCAAATACAGAAAAGAAAATTTTTTGGGTTGATCAAAATAATAAAAATTCCACAAAGATTTCGATAGTTTATGTGCATGGGTTTTCAGCCAGTCGTCAGGAGATGTCGCCATTATTGGAAAATTTGGCTGGAGAAATGGGAGCCAATATTTTTTTCACCCGATTAACAGGGCATGCACGTAATAATGATGCCATGTCAGAGGTGACACTAAATTTTATGTTAAATGACGTACTTGAAGCATTGGAGGTCGGTAAGCGTATAGGAGATCAGGTTATTTTAGTTGGTAATTCCACAGGAGCAACATTAATAAGTTGGTTAATAGCAACACAAAATACTAAAGAAGTTACCGCCATGATTTTACTTTCACCGAATTACGGCTTAAAAGATTCCAAATCAAGTTTGTTGAAGTTACCTTGGGCGCGTTATTTTTTGCCGATTTTGGAAGGACCCAATTATCGATTTACACCTGACAATGATATTCAGAAGCAGTATTGGACATATGAGTACCCAGTAGGGGCTTTATTTCCCATGATGGCACTTGTGACTTTGACAAATTCTGTTGAATTAGAAAAAACAAAAGTGCCTTTGTTAATGATGTATTCCGAAGAAGACTCAGTTGTTGATGTAGAAAAAATTAAAAGCACCTATCAACGATTTGGCTCTAATGAGAAGCGATTAGTTATTGTTAAGAATGCTCAGGGGAGACAAAGTCATGTATTGGCAGGTGATGCATTGTCACCTGGAACCACAGAATTTGTGAGTCAGGAGATTAAATTATTTATAGGTAAGCTAGGTTTGTAGTTTGATTTAAATGGATTAGAATTTAAGAGCTTTGAGCTAGTTCTAACATTTCTTTTGCATGTTTTTGAGTAGCGTTTGTTAATTTTATGCCACCTATCATTCGAGCAATTTCAATTTCTCTTTCGGTGTTTTCAAGGTTAGTAATAATAGTACGCACTGTTTTTGCTTTTTGTTGTTTCTCTACTAACCAGTGGGTCTGACCTTGTGCTGCAACTTGAGCCTGGTGAGTGATGCAAATGATTTGTTTGCTTTTACCGAGTTCATTAAGTAGTGTCCCGACCACTTCAGCAATGCCTCCGCCAATGCCAACGTCTACTTCGTCAAAAACGAGAGAGGGAATTTGTGTAACGCTTGCGGTAACTACTTGAATAGCTAAGCTAATCCGCGATAATTCACCACCGGAAGCCACCTTATTTAAAGGCTTGGCCGGACTACCTGGGTTGGTACTTATCTGAAAAGATATTTTTTCATTGCCATGTGGGCTATTTCTCTCAGATTCGAGGGGAACCAAATTGATTTTCAGTTGTGAGGTTTCCATACCTAATTGCTTAAGTAATTTTTGACAGGCACTTCTGAGTTTTTTTGCGGTTTTAATTCGTGTTTCAGTAAGCTTTTCTGCTGACAAGTTATATTGTTTTTTAGCGGACTTAATTTCTTCTTCTAAATGACTTAAGTTTTGTTCGGCATTTATTAATGGTGTTATTTCAGATTGCAATTGATTCAGGACGTCAAGCAATTGATAGGGTTCGCAGCGATGTTTACGTGCCATGTCCAATAATGCCGTCATTCGTGATTCTATGAGCTCAAAATGATTACCATCAAACGACTCATCCGATTGTTGCACTCGTAGATCATTGACAGCCTCATTAATATTTATTAATCCATTATCCAACAATTCACAAATTGGCTGAAAAGCAGAGGAAAATGGCGTCAAATTATTTATCTGTTGTTTTACGCTTTCGAGTTGAGAAACAATTGCCGAATCATTATTAAGTAATAGGTCCATGCTTTCATTGACATTGTTCTGAATGGTTTCGATGTTTGCTAATTTCTTTTGTTCTAGATCAAGTGATTTCCATTCATTCGTTTGGATATCGAGTGCTTCAAGTTCATTAATTTGAAATTGTAAAAAGTCAATGCGAGAAGCACGTTCTTTAGCAGCCGCATTGAGTTTATTTAATTCACTGCTGAGTTCATGTAGATGATGATAGTTTTTCCGAACTTCCGTTGTTAGTGTTTGATGTTGGCCATAAAAGTCTAGTAGATCTCTTTGAGTGTTTTCTCGTAACAACGATTGGTGTTGATGTTGGCTGTGAATATCAATGAGTTTTTCACTGAGTGTTTTTACCATTTGCAATGGAACAGGGCGGCCATTGATATAAGCCCGTGAGCCGCCTTCAGCAGAAATAGTACGGCGTAATATACACTCATTATCGTTATCCATTTCCTGTTCAACTAAAAATTGTTGCACTTCATTTAGTTTGGATATGTCAAAACGTGCAACAATTTCACTGCGTTTATGGCCGTGCTTGACCATAGACACATCCGCGCGATCACCGAGTGCTAGACCTAATGCGTCAATAGCAATAGATTTACCTGCGCCGGTCTCACCAGTGATCACGGTCATTGCCTGTTGGAAATCGAGTTCCAAGGAATCAATGATGGCAAAATTTTGAATGACGAGTTGAGAGAGCATAGGTTTTACACTGTACCACAAAAATTAGTTATCTAAAGAGGGCTTTAAGTGTCGTTCATTTTCAGCAGCGCGGTCATTTAATGATCAGTCATTGGCCCGGCTTTTAAAATTATAGGCGATTTTCCTTAATAATGGATAGATTTTGCTAAATAGGAGGTAATTAGAAAATGCTATAGCACGAGGTCTATAATAATTATTATAATACCTGATTAATATGGTAGGAAATAACATGCTTGTATTATTGCCCTTTCGGCATGTATTTACATTATTTCAATCAGGATATTTTTCATAATATTCTAAGGACATATATGAAACAAAGTGCAGATGTTGGTAAAAAATATCCTCGTGCGTTGTTGGACGAAGTGCCTATTGGATTGGCATTGTGCGATATGTCTGGAAGTATTGTTGATATTAATGTTGCTTATGCCAACATTATTGGTCGAGATATTGAAGAAACCAAAAAGCTGACCTATTGGGAAATAACTCCAGAAAAATATGCTCATCAAGAAGAAGAGCAATTAAAAAAACTACGCGATACCGGTCGATATGGTCCATACGAAAAGGAATATATTCATAAGAATGGTCATTTAATTCCGGTCAGATTACAGGGTGTTATTTTAAGTCTAGATGGCGAAGACTATATTTGGTCGAGTGTTGAAAATATTACTGAGGTAAAAGAGACTCTTGAAAAACTAGAAAAAGCCAAAGATGAAGCTATTAAAGCAAATATGGCCAAGTCGGAATTTTTGTCTGCAATGAGCCATGAATTACGGACTCCCTTAAATGCCATTATTGGATTTTCGCAGTTATTAAGCCTAGACAAGGATCTCTTTACTGATGATCAAAACGAATCTATTAACGAAATATCACTGGGCGGAAAGCATTTATTAAAATTGATTAGTGAGGTGCTTGATTTTGCGAAATTAGAATCAGGTAAATTTACTGTTAATATGCAAAATGTCAATTTACAGAAAATAGTTGATGAATGTCGATCAACAATTAGTCCACTTGCCGTTGAAAAATCCTTAAGAATTAACTTCGAGTCCGCCAAAGACTATACGTTATTTGCTGATGAATTTCGGCTTAAGCAGGTTTTGCTAAATTATTTGTCTAATGCAATAAAATATAATAAACATAATGGCAATATCGATTTGAAATTTTCTGTCCTTGATGGTTCACGATTGAAAATAACAGTTAGTGATACGGGGTTTGGATTATCAGATATTCAATTGGATAAATTATTTATCCCATTTGAACGTTTGGGAGTTAATGATAATGTAGTCGATGGGGCAGGTATTGGATTAGTTATCTCAAAAGAGTTGTCTGAGTTAATGGGGGGGAGTGTTGGTGTTGAGAGTCAAGAAGGCGTTGGTAGCAGTTTTTGGTTTGAATTGGCATTAGCAAGTAATCAGTTAGAAACAGAAACTCTCTCAACAGCATTTGAGAAAAAAGATGTAGCGCAAACCTTAGCAGACGAGGAAATAAAGGGTGCACTTAAAACACTGCTTTATATTGATGACAATGTCACTAATATTAGGATGATGCAGTGTGCTTTTGAGATTTCTGGGTTTAAGTATGATTATATTTCGAGTACTAAACCTGAGCAAGGTTTAATTATCGCAAATGAAACGATCCCTGATTTAATTTTATTGGATATAAAAATGCCGATTATGGACGGGTTTGAGGTATTGCGTCTGCTTCGTGGCAATCCGAAGACAAAACATATACCAGTGATAGCGGTGAGTGCGAATGCCATGCCTGAAGATATCGAAAAAGGTTATGCCGTAGGATTTGATGTTTATATTACTAAGCCAATTGACATGAATAGAATGCTGGTAAAAGTGAAGGAGCTGCTCGCTCAAAAAACAAGTTAATAATGAGCGAGATGCATAATTTTAATTATGGCCACCCCAATGCAATTTAGCGCGTAAAATTTCATAATAATTATAATCTTCAGGGTGTAAAATTGTGATTTTTGTTTCGAGCTTTTTGACGCAAATTGTATCACCACCAATAACACCTAAATTAATTTGACCATCACATGTGACCTGGGCGCGCGCATGGCCGCTGGTACTTACGGTAATTTCAACGTAACTATCACCGTGTACGGCTAAAGGTCGTTGACTTAATGTGTGTGGGCAAATTGGTACTAGCAAAAATGCATTTAGTGTCGGATGAATGATTGGGCCACCGCCTGATAAAGCATAAGCTGTTGAGCCAGTTGGTGTTGCGATGATTAATCCATCGGATTTTTGCTTATTAACATAGCGTCCATCAATAGTAGTATCAAACTCCAGCATCCGTGCTTCTTCCCATTTATGGACAACGACATCATTAAAAGCGATGCTTTCATTGATTTGCTCTCCATCACGCATGATTTTTACATCGAGTAGAATACGTTCTTCTTCAAAATATTTACCATCAAGAATATCTGATAATTTTTGATTTATTTGAGAGGCGGGAATGTCAGTTAAAAAACCTAGGGTGCCTAGATTGATCCCAACCATTGGGACTTCATATTTAGCGAGTGAACGAGCTGCGCTAAGCAGTGTGCCATCACCTCCCATGGCGATAACTAGGTCGCATTGCTCACCTAATTTTTGGCGAGAAAGTGATTTTAAATTGCTTGAGCTAAAAACTTTCGCTGTGTTTTCGTCAACGAATACTTCTAAATTCCTTTCTTTTAGAAAATTATTCAAATTGGTCATACATTCGCCGATATCGGCATTTGCGTATTTTTTTCCAATTAGTCCAATGGTCTTAAAATTACGCGGCATTTCTTCTGCTCCGGTTTGATTATCGACGCTATCTGGCGAATTATCGTTCATGTTTGAGCCTATTTTTATTTAAATCTTAAATTTAAAAGATTATATCTTTAGAACAATCCGTAGTTTAGTTCGCTTTTATGATTTAAGTATTTAAATTTGCGTGATCTGCCCCCACTATTAGCAGATGATGACAAATTAGCACGAACTACAATTTATGCCAAGCGCCCATAAAAACATACATTTACACGTAAAATTGATTGGCGTATAAATTTATTTTAACAAGACGATGATTGCTGGCCGCTAAAAAATGATTTGCCAGCGTCAAATTATCATAAACTCGATGAATATAAAATGAACAATTCTCAGGTGTCCGACAATCAAAAACCGCCGCTCAGTGAACGTGCGCAAATTCTTCTCAAAACGCTTATTGAAAAATATATTGATGAAGGGCAACCCGTTGGTTCGAAAACCTTAGTTAAAGAAGCTGGTTTAGATGTTAGTGCTGCGACAATACGAAATGTCTTGGCCGATTTGGAAAACATGGGTTTACTCATGTCTCCACATACGTCGGCTGGTAGAATTCCTACGGATTTAGGTTATCGAATTTTTGTCGATTCTCTGGTATCTGTCAAACCTTTAAATGATCGAGAACTTTTCACTATTGAGCAGCAATTTACCAGTAAACCTAATGCTAAAGACCTCGCTTTATCGGCAACTGGTTTACTGTCGGGTATAACGAGCATGGCAAGTATCATTATGTTGCCTAAACGAACTTCAAATGCTTTTCGCCATATCGAGTTTTTGCCGTTATCAGACAATCGCGTATTAGCCATCAATGTGGTGAATGAATGTGAGGTAGAAAATCGAATTATTCAAACCAATAGGACGTTTACTGCACAAGAATTAGAAAAAGTCGCGAATTATTTGAATACAGAGTTTGCTGGCAAGGATGTTCAAGCAATAAGAGAGAATCTATTGCTTGAGCTTCATAAGGCTAAACAGGAAGTGAATATCTTTATGACATCTCTGTTAGAAATGGCTGACCGCCTTTTTCCTGATGAAGATGAGACAGATGATGATGAGTTGCTAGTTTCGGGTAAGACAAATTTGTTGGCATATCAGGAAATGGGTGATACAGAAAAACTGCGTCAGTTATTTGATGCTTTTAAGGGAAAGAAGGATATCCTCGAAGTCTTGGATCAATGTTTGGTTGCTAAAGGAATGCAGATTTATATTGGTGCTGAAACAGGAAATAATTGCTTAGAAGAATGTAGTATCATCACATCCCCTTATGAAGTTGATGAAAAAATCGTAGGTGTTCTCGGTGTAATTGGTCCCACTCGGATGGCATACGAAAAAGTTATCCCAATTGTTGATATTACTGCAAAATTATTTGGTTCGGCATTGCAAAATAAACAATAGTCCCCATATACACCTAAAATTTGTATTGTAGCGAAAGATAGATATACTTGTTCAGGAGAAATTAATGAGCAATAACAATGATATAGAAAAAGAACTTGAAGTAGAGGGTTCAATCGTAGATGAGGTCACTGATCATGATGTTATGGATGCAATTGATTCGGATGATGTCAGTGTCTTAAAAGCAGAAATTATCGCATTGAAAGAGTCATTAGCTATTGAAGAGAAAAAAGCGTCGGACAGTTATGATCTTGCTCTACGCACTAAAGCTGATGCTGATAATGTTAAACGTCGAGTAGAGAACGACGTGAGTAATGCCCGTAAATTTGGGGTAGAAAAATTTGCTAATGAAATGCTCCCCGTAATTGATAGTTTGGAAATGGGCCTAGCTGCTGCGTCTGATGAAAATGCTTCCGTGGAAAAGTTTCGTGAAGGCAGCGAAATGACCATAAAAATGTTTATGTCTGCTGTTGAGAAGTTTGGTGTGAAGGTTGTTGATCCACAAGGTGAAAAATTTGATCCAGAATTTCACCAGGCCATGAGTATGCAAGAAAGTGCGGATGTTGCACCCAATACAGTATTAAATGTTTTCCAGAAGGGATACACATTGCAAGGCCGGTTGATGCGTCCTGCAATGGTTATTGTCTCAAAAGCGGCAGAAACGCCATCAGATAACGTATCTATTGATGAAACTGTGTAAATAAACGTAAAAAATGTCTTGAATTATTGGTACTAGACCCAATATTTACAAACAATACAGCTTATTAGCTATTTTTTAAAGATTAAGAGAAAGAACGGAGAGTATCCATGGGTAGAATTATAGGTATAGATTTAGGCACAACAAATTCTTGTGTCGCAGTAATGGAAGATGATGGTGCACGCGTTCTTGAGAATGCCGAAGGCGATCGCACTACACCATCGATTGTTGCATTTGCAGATGACAACGAAGTATTGGTAGGTCAACCTGCAAAACGTCAGGCAGTCACCAATCCTAAGGATACTTTATTTGCGATTAAACGATTAATTGGTCGTAAGTTTTCAGAAGATGTTGTTCAGCGTGATATTGATCTTGTTCCTTATAAGATTATAAAAGCAGATAACGGCGATGCATGGGTTGAAGCTAAAAGTAAAAAAATGGCTGCGCCTGAGGTATCTGCTCGAATTTTACAGAAAATGAAAAAAACTGCTGAAGATTATCTTGGTGAAGAAGTCACAGAAGCGGTTATCACGGTTCCTGCTTACTTTAATGACTCACAGCGCCAAGCAACAAAAGATGCAGGTAAAATTGCCGGTCTAGAAGTTAAACGAATTATCAATGAGCCAACAGCTGCTGCGCTAGCGTATGGCATGGACAAAAAGCCTGGCGATAAAAAAATCGCGGTTTATGACTTAGGTGGAGGTACATTCGACGTATCTATTATCGAAATTATTGATATTGATGGCGAGCAACAATTTGAAGTATTAGCCACTAACGGTGACACCTTTTTGGGTGGTGAGGATTTCGATACACGTTTAATTGATTATTTGGCTGAAGAGTTCAAAAAAGATAGCGGTGTGGACGTACAAAATGATCCATTAGCTTTGCAGCGTTTGAAAGAAGCCGCAGAGAAAGCAAAAATTGAATTGTCTTCTACACAGCAGACAGAAGTGAATTTGCCATACATCACTGCTGATGCCAGTGGTCCTAAACATTTAAATATTAAAGTATCTCGTGCGAAACTTGAATCTTTAGTTGGTGATTTAGTTGAACGTACAATTGATCCTTGCAAAGTAGCTTTAAAAGATTCTGGATTAACACTATCTGAAATTGATGATGTGATTTTAGTTGGTGGTCAGACACGTATGCCTAAAGTTCAGGAAGCCGTTAATGAATTTTTTGGTAAAGAAGCACGTCGCGATGTGAATCCTGATGAGGCAGTTGCCGTAGGTGCAGCAATTCAAGGTGGTGTCCTGGGTGGTTCTGTTAAAGATGTCTTGTTACTTGATGTAACACCGCTGTCTTTGGGTATCGAAACCATGGGTGGTGTCATGACTAAGTTGATTGACAAAAATACCACGATTCCAACTAAAGCGAATCAGGTTTTCTCTACTGCAGAAAATAACCAGACAGCAGTTACTGTACATGTCTTGCAAGGTGAGCGTGAACAGGCAGCAGGCAATAAATCTTTGGGACGTTTTGATTTGCAAGACATTCCACCAGCAGCACGTGGTGTTCCACAAATCGAAGTGACATTTGATATTGATGCGAATGGTATTCTTAATGTATCCGCTAAAGATAAAGCAACGGGTAAAGAGCAATCTATTATCATAAAAGCCTCTAGTGGTTTGTCTGATGATGAAATTGAAAACATGATCAAAGATGCTGAGATACATGCTGATGAAGATAAAGCGTTTCATGAGTTAGTTACTGCACGCAATACTGCAGAAGGCATGATTAATGCGACTGAAAAATCTTTGGAAGATTTGGGTGACCAGGTTGAGGCTGATGAGAAGAAAGCTATTGAAGCTGCGGTCGCTGAATTGAAAGAAGCAATCAAAACTGATGACAAAGCAGATATTGATGCTAAAACAGAAAAGCTTACAGAAGTATCTGGCAAATTAGCTGAACGTGTTTATGCCCAGCAAGGTGGTGCTGCTGGTGCAGAAGGTGCGGCGGGTGCAGCAGAAAATGCTTATGATGCCAGTGGTTCAGGCTCAGAAAGTTCATCTGGTAGCACTGGTGATGATGTTGTCGATGCGGACTTCGAAGAAGTTAAAGAAGACAACAAGTAATTAATTTATTAGTGTTAGCTTGCTAGCATTTGATCAATAAAGCAGGCGCGATTCTTATCGCGCCTGTTTGCTATAGACAAGATAATGGCAAAGACAAATGGCAAAACGTGATTTTTATGAAGTATTAGGTGTTGCTCGAAATGCGAGTCAGGCTGAGTTAAAAAAAGCTTATCGCAAAATGGCTATGAAATATCATCCGGATAGAAATACTGATGATAAAGACGCTGAAGAGAAATTTAAAGAAGCCAAAGAAGCGCATGATATTCTAAGTGATGAGCAAAAGCGTGCGGCATATGATCAATTTGGCCACGCTGGCGTTGATCAAAGTATGGGTGGCGGCGGTGGCGGTCATGGCCAAGGTGGCTTTGGCGATGTGTTCGGTGATATTTTTGGTGATATTTTCGGTGGCGCTGGTGGGCAACGTGGTGGTCAAAGAGTTCATCGAGGTGATGACTTACGTTATAACCTAGAAATGACTTTAGAAGAAGCCGTTGCAGGTAACTCTGTAAAAATACGTGTGCCTACTATGGTTAAATGTAAACCATGTAATGGTAGCGGCGCAAAAAAAGGCACAAAAGCAAAAACATGTGATACTTGTGCCGGTCATGGTCAGGTTCGTATGCAGCAAGGGTTTTTTTCAATCCAACAAACTTGTCCAAAATGTCATGGCAGCGGTGAAATAATTGCAAATCCATGTGGTTCATGCCATGGTCAAGGTCGGGTTCAAGAGCATAAAACCTTATCAGCAAAAGTGCCTGCAGGTGTTGATACTGGTGATCGTATTCGTTTGTCTGGTGAAGGTGAAGCAGGCGAGCAGGGCGGCCCAGCAGGTGATTTATATATACATATTAGTGTAAAAGAGCACCCAATTTTTGTTCGTGAAGATAATAATTTATATTGCGAGGTGCCACTCAATATTATTACGGCATCTTTGGGTGGTGAAATGGAAGTTCCTACACTCGATGGTCGTGTTAAATTAAAAATCCCAGCTGAAACGCAAACAGGTAAAATGTTTCGTGTTCGTGGCAAAGGAGTTAAACCAGTACGCGGTGGCCCAATTGGTGATTTATTCTGTAAAGTTGCTATCGAAACACCGGTCAATTTAAATTCTGATCAAAAAGACTTATTAAGACAGTTTGAAGATTCGTTAACAGGCTCAAAGCATAGTCCTCAGTCACACTCCTGGTTAGGAAAAGTTAAGAGCTTCTTCGACGAAATGAAAATGTAACTACTTAGCGCTTGGCTCACCTTTGATTTGCCCGATTACGGCGTCAAAAGTGCCTATTCATGATGAACAGGACATTTGAGTGGGTCGCATAGACATGAATGTATTAGAGCGACCAATCGTGAACTCCGCGCTTTTTCCTTGCCTACAGGATGTAGGTAAGGGGCGTTAGCAGGAGCGGAAGCTTTGTACTCGAATATATCAAAGGCAATCTAAGCAGTTACATACTAGTTAAGAGCTTTTAAAACGAGAATGCTATGAGCAAGGGAAAAATCGATAAAAACCGTCGTGATTTGATGGGTAAACTACTGGTAGGTGGTAGTGCAATCGCATTATCAGGTAAAACACTTGCGGCTACAGAATCTGAAGAAAATTCTGCAGATGACTTACGCTTTCCAGGTGAAGAAGCTAAACATAATTTGATTTATCAGTTTAATAAATCTGATCAAGATTATCACAAAAGCGTGTTATTTTCCGTGGGCGCTATGTTACGAAAATATGGTGATGATATTCATATTGTTGTCACTTGCATCGGTCCAGGTTTGCACATTCTCGCAAAAAATCCAACTCGTCTGGTTTCTGAAGAAACAAAACAACGAGTGTCCAGTTTAAGTCAATATGGTGTGGAATTTCACGCATGTGGAAATACTATGAAATCGCTTAAATGGACGAAAAAAGATATGTTAGATTTTGTTGATATTGTTGAGGTTGGTGCAGCAGACTTAATGGAATATCAAGAGCAAGGCTACAGTTACATCAGCTGGTAAATAACAGCACAGGATATTCTTCGTACGTAAAAAAGCTATAAAGACAAAATCTAAATAGCCTGAGCAGTTGTTAAAAATAGAGAAACATTTATTATGATTAGAGTAGCAATTACCGGTGCAGCGGGGCGCATGGGTCGTAGTTTATTGGAAGCTTGTGCTAATACTGAAGGTTTAGTTATCGGTGCAGCCATTGTCAAAAAAGGTAATAGTCTAGTTGGTAGTTCAGCGGGTGATTTGATTAGTCAGCCTGCCATCAACGTAAAACTGGTTGATGATTTATCATCAGTGTTAAATGATTTTGATGTATTAATCGATTTTACAAACCCAGAAACTACCTTAGCAAATCTGAGTGTCTGCAAAGATGCTGGTAAACAAATGGTGATTGGTACTACTGGATTTGATGAAAGTCAGAAAGAATCCCTGCGTGACGCGGCTGATACAGTTGCAATTTGTTTTGCGCCAAATATGAGCGTTGGTGTGAATTTGTGTCTGAAATTACTCGAAACTACTGCGAAGATTATGGGCGATGATGTTGATATTGAAATTATCGAAGCTCATCATCGGCATAAAAAAGACGCACCATCTGGTACTGCTTTACGTATGGGTGAAGTTGTTGCCGATGCCTTAGGGCGAGACTTATCAGAATGTGCGGTTTATGGTCGAGAAGGCATAACCGGCGAAAGAGATCAGAAGACCATTGGTTTTGAGACCATTCGAGCTGGAGATATAGTTGGTGAACATACTGTGATGTTCGCCGGGATTGGCGAACGTGTCGAAATAACCCACAAAGCTTCTAGTCGTATGACCTTTGCAACAGGTTCAATGCGAGCCGCTTTGTGGTTAAATAATAAACAAAATGGATTTTTTGATATGCAAGATGTGCTGGGACTTAATTAATCTTCATTTCAGACTCCTAAATCTTTAATTCCCATAGACACTAGCGCAGTGAATTAGTAAAATCCACCCACAAAATAGATCTTATTGTTTCATATTATAATAAAGCGAGAATGCATCAGCCTTCTCGCTTTATGTACATTCAGCGGGGGATAAATTGACTCAGAAAGCCTTGTTAGCACTAGCCGATGGTAGTGTATTTTATGGTGAATCTATCGGTGCAGAAGGCCAGACTGTTGGCGAGGTGGTATTTAATACCGCAATGACAGGGTATCAAGAAATATTAACAGATCCTTCTTATAGCCAACAAATTGTCACGTTAACCTATCCTCATATCGGAAATGTCGGGATTACACCTGAAGATGCTGAATCTTCCAAACTTGCAGCCAGTGGTTTGATTATTCGTGATTCTTCTTTAGTTCATAGTAACTGGCGCAGCGAATTATCGCTCAGTGATTATTTGAAACAAAATAATATTGTTGCTATTGCGGGTATAGATACTCGCCGCTTGACTCGAATATTAAGAGAAAAAGGGGCGCAAAATGGGTGTATTGTTACCGGTGAAAATGTTGATGAATCTAGTGCATTAAATGCAGCCAAAGAATTTCCTGGCCTTAAAGGGATGGATTTGGCAAAAGAAGTGACTACTAAGGATACTTATACTTGGAATCAAGGCATCTGGGATCTAGAAACTTCTTATAAAAATGCAGATTTAAAGTCGGAAGATGCAAAATTTCACGTGGTTGCTTATGACTTCGGTGTTAAGACTAATATACTGCGTTTATTAGTCAATCGAAAATGTCGCGTTACCGTTGTACCCGCTCAAACGTCCGCAGAAGATGTGTTGGCAATGAATCCGGATGGTGTATTTTTATCAAATGGTCCTGGTGATCCAGAGCCGTGTGTTTATGCAATTAGTGCCATTGAAAAAATTCTAGAACAGGCGGTACCGACGTTTGGTATTTGTCTTGGACATCAATTGTTAGCATTGGCTAGCGGTGCAAAAACGGAAAAAATGAAATTCGGTCATCATGGTGCAAACCATCCAGTTAAAGATTTGGAAACAGGGCAGGTAATGATTACCAGTCAGAATCACGGATTTGCCGTAGATGAAAAAAGTTTACCTACCAATTTAAAAGCAACTCATCGGTCTTTGTTTGATGATAGTTTGCAAGGTATTGAGCGAACTGATAAACCTGCATTTAGTTTTCAAGGCCATCCTGAGGCAAGTCCTGGTCCTCATGATGTGGATGGACTATTTGATCGCTTTGTTGATTTGATGCAATAAATCCGAGTTAAGTGATAACCTAAAACTAGCATAGCTAAGAGTGTTTTAAAACAGAACATGCCAAAACGTACAGACATAAAAAGTATTTTAATTATTGGCGCCGGCCCAATTGTAATTGGCCAGGCTTGTGAATTTGATTATTCTGGAGCACAAGCGTGTAAAGCGTTAAGAGAAGAAGGTTATCGAGTTATTTTAATAAACTCAAACCCAGCAACTATTATGACGGACCCTGGCACTGCGGATAGTGTTTATATTGAACCGATACACTGGAAAACCGTAGAGAAAATAATTGAAAAAGAAAAACCCGATGCTTTGTTGCCAACCATGGGTGGTCAAACTGCGTTAAACTGCGCTTTAGATTTGGCACGTGAAGGCGTGCTACAAAAACATAATGTGGAGATGATTGGCGCCTCTCGTGATGCAATCGATAAAGCGGAAGATCGTGAACGTTTTAGAGAATCCATGGCGAAAATTGGTTTATCTACACCAAAATCTGCTGTTGCCCATAGCATGGAAGAAGCAGAACAAGTTCAAGCACAAATTGGTTTTCCATCTATTATTCGTCCATCATTTACAATGGGTGGTAGCGGTGGAGGAATTGCTTATAATCGCGAAGAGTTTGTTGACATTTGTACGCGTGGTTTAGATCTCTCTCCAACTAACGAATTATTGATTGAACAGTCCGTTTTAGGTTGGAAAGAATATGAAATGGAAGTGGTGCGAGATCATAAAGATAATTGTATTATTATTTGTTCCATTGAAAACTTTGATCCCATGGGTGTACATACCGGTGATTCTATTACAGTTGCTCCTGCACAAACATTAACGGACAAAGAATATCAAATTATGCGTAATGCCTCTTTGGCGGTATTGCGTGAAATTGGTGTTGACACCGGCGGTTCGAATGTTCAATTTGCGATTAATCCAGAAAATGGTTTTATGATCGTTATTGAAATGAATCCACGTGTTTCGCGTTCGTCAGCTTTAGCGTCAAAGGCAACTGGGTTTCCTATTGCAAAAGTGGCAGCAAAGCTTGCCATAGGTTATACCCTCGATGAATTACAGAATGAAATTACTGGCGGCGCGACACCTGCTTCATTCGAACCAAGCATAGACTACGTTGTTACTAAGATTCCTCGTTTTACTTTTGAAAAATTTCCACAGGCTAACGCGGTTCTAACCACACAAATGAAATCTGTGGGTGAAGTCATGGCTATGGGGCGTACTTTTCAGGAGTCCTGTCAGAAAGCCATTCGCGGTTTAGAAACCGGTTATAACGGTTTTAATGAGTTAGTGACTGCCGACAATGAAAAACGTGAAGAAATTATTAATTACGAGTTGGCAGTACCTGGACCCGAACGTCTTTGGTATGTCGCCGATGCATTTCGTGCAGGTCGAAGTTTAGAAGATATTTTTAATCGAAGTAAAATTGATCCCTGGTTTTTAGCTCAAATTGAAGATCTGGTCAAAGAAGAAGAAACCATCCGAACAATGTCTTTGTCGGATGTTGATCAATACACTATGTTTCGTATCAAACAAAAAGGATTTTCTGATGGTCGTTTAGCAGACTTATTAGCACAATCTGAATTGGCTGTTCGGGAACATCGGCACAAACTTGATGTTCGTCCGGTTTATAAACGAGTAGACTCTTGTGCAGGTGAATTTTCGACACCAACCGCTTATATGTATTCAACATATGAGCAAGAGTGTGAAGCTGAACCAACAGATAGAGAGAAAATAGTAGTATTAGGTGGTGGACCTAATCGTATTGGTCAAGGTATTGAGTTTGACTATTGTTGTGTTCATGCAGCATTGGCCATGCGCGATGACGGTTATGAAACCATCATGGTGAATTGTAATCCTGAAACGGTTTCCACAGATTATGATACTTCAGATAGATTATATTTTGAACCATTGACATTAGAAGATGTATTAGAGGTCATTGACAAAGAAAAACCAAAAGGTGTGATCGTGCATTATGGCGGTCAAACGCCTTTGCGTTTAGCTCGAGCACTGGAGAATGCTGGTGTGCCCATAATCGGTACGTCGCCTGATGCGATTGATCGTGCCGAAGATCGCGAACGTTTTCAACAAATGATTCAAAAATTGGGATTGATTCAGCCTGAAAACGCGACAGCTCGAAACCCACAGGAAGCAACCGTATTAGCGGAAAAGATTGGTTTTCCATTGGTTGTAAGGCCATCTTATGTACTCGGTGGACGAGCTATGGAAATTGTTTATAACAATTCAGATTTGCAACGATACATGAGAGAAGCTGTATCAGTTTCCAATGACTCTCCTGTTTTGTTAGATCGTTTTCTTGATGATGCGGTTGAAGTGGATATTGATGCGATATGCGATGGCACTCGTGTGCTTATTGGCGGCATTATGGAGCATATTGAGCAAGCAGGGATACACTCTGGTGATTCAGCCTGTTCGTTACCACCTTACTCGTTAACCGAAGCGATACAGAATAAAATCCGAGACCAAATTGCATTAATGGCTAAAGAATTGGGTGTTGTGGGTTTGATGAATACCCAGGTTGCCGTTAAAGGGGATGAAATATACATCATTGAAGTAAACCCACGTGCATCTCGTACGGTACCTTTTGTTTCAAAAGCAACAGGAAGAGCACTAGCTAAAATTGCAGCACGTTGCATGGCCGGTAAAAGCTTAGATGAGCAGAGAATTATGTCAGAAATAATTCCTGATTTTTATTCAGTAAAAGAAGCGGTTTTTCCGTTTAATAAATTTCCAGATGTAGATCCAGTTTTAGGGCCTGAAATGCGATCTACAGGCGAAGTTATGGGTATTGGTAAAGATTTTGGCGAAGCTTTCGCTAAAGCACAATTGGGTGCAGGTGAGATATTGCCAGAAAGTGGCGTAGCATTTCTCAGTGTTAAAGATGGTGACAAAGATAAAGCGGTGGAAGTTGCCAAACAACTTGTTTCCCTGGGTTTTGAAGTTTGGTGTACAGCCGGCACCGCAAAAATTATTAAGGATGGGGGTGTCGAAGTGACGATCGTTAATAAAGTTACTGAAAGTCGACCTCACATTGTTGATAAATTAAAAAATGATGAAGTAAATTTTGTAATCAATACTGCGCAAACTAAACAAGCTGTAGAAGATTCATTTGAATTAAGACGCGCTGCAATTCAACATAAAGTCACTTATACCACGACGATATCAGGAGCTTTGGCAACTTGTCAGGCTTTAAAAAAATTGGATAATAGAGAAGTTAATCGTCTGCAAGACATACACAAGGAGTTAAGTATATGAATAAGGTGCCACTCACCATAAATGGGGCAGAAAGGTTAAAAAAAGAATTAAAAGAACTCAAATCTGTTGCTAGACCAACAGTTGTAGCTGCTATTGCGGAAGCAAGGGCACATGGTGATTTAAAAGAAAACGCTGAGTATCACGCAGCAAAAGAACAACAAGGCTTTATCGAAGGTCGAATAGCAGAGATTGAAGGTAAATTAGGTAACGCTCAAATTATCGATGTGCGTGAATTAAATGCTAATGGTCGAATTGTTTTTGGTACAACCGTTGAATTGTCAGATGAAGATACTGGCGAAGAAGTTACTTATACAATCGTAGGTGATGATGAGGCGGATATAAAACAAGGTAAACTTTCTATTAATGCACCAATTGCTCGTGCACTTATCGGTAAAGAAGAAGGTGAAGTTGCTGAAGTTCAAACTCCGGGTGGATTAAAAGAATTTGAAATATTAGCTGTTCGTTACGAGTAAAGCAAAATTAGACGTAACCGAAAAGGTTTAATCAATTGCGAATAATAACTATATTATTATGTATGGTAACATTGTTGCTGTGCATTATGAGTTTTTCAGTCAATGCGAATAAAGCTAGCATATTACCACCTCCGCAAAAAATATCAGAACATGTGTATGGCTGGATAGGCCCTTTACCGGGACCCAGTAAAGAAAACCAAGGTTTTCGGATGAATTTGATTTTTATTGTTGGTAAAAATGCAGTTGCAGTCGTTGATACGGGTTACACCGAAGCCATGGCCCATGAGATGCTCGCTCACATTAAAAAAATTACTAATGTACCCATTAAATTTGCGATAAATTCAAACTCTCAACCTCATCGATTTATGGGTAATCCTGTTTTTCGTGCAGCCGGTATTACAATAATTGCTCACAAAGATTCTGTTACTCGAATGAATTCGATGGGTGGTAATTTTGCAGGAACCATAGAGCGAATTCTCGAATTATCTAATAATAGTGTCACTATTCCTAAAGCACCTGATAGAGTAATTAATGCTGATACCAAGTTGGATTTAGGTGATTTAGTCATTTCCTTGAAAAACCAAGGTCCAGCGCACACACCTGCTCAATTGGTTGTTGAAGTGGCCAAAGATAAAGTAGTTTATACAGGCGATATATTATATGTAGAAAGACTTTTAGCAGTGTTACCCGACAGTAATATTAAGTCTTGGTTGAGTGCATATGAAAAGCTTAAAGAATATGGTGATGTCACCTTTATACCAGGTCATGGACAACCGGGTAAATTGAAAACGTTTGAATTTTCGACGCAACAATATTTAACACTGCTCTTTAATCACATGAATAAAATGGTTGAGGAAGGTGTAGATTTACAAGAAGCTATTGAGAAACTAGATCAATCACGTTTTTCTAAACTGACTAATTATGAAGAATTATCAGGTCGTAATGCAAATTTGACTTACGTTGAACGTGAAGCAGCATCGTTTGAGTAAATAGTTTGCATATAAGTATTAGGTAGCCTAATGTTAATTATGCTTGTTTATCTTCAAGCAAACTTAGGGAATATTCTATGTACCAAGGTTCAAAGTCCTTCACAGGTAAGGGCCTACTAATGTAGTACCCTTGAATGACATCGCAACCCAAGCTATCTAATATGTCCCAACTTTCTTGATCTTCCACACCTTCAGCTACCACAGATAAGCCAAGATTATGTGCAAGTTCAATGGTAGACTTCACGATGGAGATGTCACTTTTGTCGGTAACGATATTCATGACAAAGGACCTGTCGATTTTTAATTCATGTACGGGAAGGTTTTTTAAATAAGCCAATGAAGAATATCCCGTACCAAAGTCATCGATCGCTACTTTTAATCCCATGTTACTTAACATAGTTAGTACACTGGCCGCTAACTTTGGGTTTAACATCATAGCGCTTTCAGTCACTTCTAATATAAGTTTATTTGAATCAAGTTCAGAACTATCGAGTAAATACTTAATAATGGTAACTAAGTGAGGGTTTTGTAAATTGTAAGCAGATAAATTGACAGCTACGCCAATATCAATTCCCATTTTTTGCCATGTAGTGATTTGGTTTATAGCTGTTGTAATTACCCATTCAGTTAAAGGATGTATTAGTCCAGATTGCTCTGCTGATTCAACGATTATTTCTGGTGAAATAAATCCCTTTTCAGGATGAATCCATCGTAATAAAGCTTCTGTTTCCAGGACTTTGCCAGTTTTGGAATCCACCTTCGGTTGATAGAACAACTGCAGTTCATTATTATTAATCGCATCTTTTAAATCCGCTGACAGGGAGAGATCATTTATATTGTGGTGATCTTCGTCTGGGTTATATATGTTGTGACCAAAATGACCACGCTTTGCGATATACATTGCAACATCAGCGTGTTTCAAAAGCTCTGTATCATTTTCACCATGGTCTGGATATAATGCTATACCCTGACTGCATCGCACCAATAACTGATGATTTTCAATTAGAAAAGGTAGTGATAATGCGTTGGTAATTTTATTCGCGACAACTTTAGATCCTTCTAAATCTACATTATGTAGAAGTACAGCAAATTCATCGCCTCCTAGTCGTGCTATTGAATCCAAATTTCGTAAAACATTACTTAATCGTTTACTAACATCTTGTAAAAGCATATCTCCAATATGATGTCCTAAGGTGTCATTTATTTCTTTAAAATGATCAAGATCTAATATAATGATACCTGGACTGCTTTTATTTCTTTGGGCATCCTTAATCAACTGTTTAATTCGGTCAAGTAATAACAATCTATTTGGTAGGCCAGTTAAGCCATCATGTAAAGCTTGATGTTCCAATTGAGATTGACGAAGTTTAACTTCATCTTGCATATTAACAAATGCATTGATTAATTGTTGCATTTCAAAATATTTTGGCGGTAATATTTTTTCAGTATCCTCACCTAGAGCTTCTTTGTTTAGAGCCAATGTTAGTTTTTTTAACGGTTTTAATAATATGTTGTTAATACTGAAATATAAAAATACAATGACTAGTAGTCCACATGAAGCTAATAAGACGATAGTTTTTATAAGACTATTTTTTGAATCTGTTAAGCGTACTAAGTCTTGTTTTGAAAGATTGTTAATATAGTTTTCGGTGTTATCGATATTTTTTAAAGTAGACTCTAGAATGGAGCTAATTTTATTACTCAAAAGTTGAATATTGCCTTTAGCAATATTAGACGATTCATTTGATGTGATATTTTCAATTTTATTGATGGATTCTAATAAACCCAATAGGTCACTTTTAGTTCGAGTAGTTGTGTCCCAATTGAGTTCGATTAATGCCGCAGTTGTAATACTTGCTTGTGACAATGAATTTTGAAAAGACTCTAAATATGAATTTTCATTTGGAAGTAAAAGTAAATCCTCTAGTGCAGTGTGGCTAGTCCACAAGTTAGTACTAATCTCATGAATAGTTTGTGTTATTTTTGCACGGTCCTCACTAATTTGAAGGTATTGCTTGTGCTCATGTTCAATGTACGAATTTCCATACCATGTCGTAATGATTACTATAATGGCTATAATAATTGATAATGTAGTATGTAAGTGTTTAAGACTTTTCATTACGCGTAAGTGGGTTAATCGATAGTTACTAAGCTATCGGCAGCTGAAATAAATAGTGAAGTTTTATATTTTTGTAAATAAATATATAAGTGGTTGAATTTAGTGAAGAACTAATTTGTATCATTATGTGTAATTAAATTAAAATGACAGGCGACTAAATGCCCTTGAGATACACTTTTTAAATTAGGTTTCGAGTTTCCGTTTGTACAAATATTAGGCTCTCCCATGCGTTTATATTGCTTACAACGAGGGGCAAATCGACAACCGTGCATAGGTCGTTCAAAATCATGCAGTCCTGACCGTACGTTATGTTTTTGGATTTTTTTAATTTGACCAGGAGCTTGCCTAAGATGAGAGTTCCACAGTAGTTGAGTATATGGATGTGCGTGATTCTCAGTTATTTGCTTGGTATAGCCAATTTCTACAATATTACCCAAGTATAAAACAATAATGCGTTGACAGCTTTGTTTTACGAGTTGCAAGTCATGGGAAATAAAAATTACGGACAAATCTTGTTCTTTTTGTATTTTGCGAATTAATTGCATTACGACAGTTTGTGTATAGCTGTCTAAGCCTGTTGTTGGTTCATCCGCTATGATAATTTTTGGTTTTATAGCTAATACTGCTGCAATCGCGATACGTCTTTTTTGTCCACCAGATAATTCAGTAGGGAATTTATTTAAAATATTGATTTCTAGATTAACATCATACATGAGTTGATTTAATCGATTGGCTAAATCTAGCTTAGATAATGTGTTATGTCGTTTCAACATTTCTTCAAGTATTTGATGAATGCGCATATTGGGATTGAGTGCGGCATCGAGATCTTGAAAAATCATTTGAATATCTTTGCGAAAAGAGCGAAATCTTCTTTCGCTTAAGCTGCTGACATCAGTACCAAATAAATTAATTTGTCCGCTGTTTATATCCATTAATTTAATGATGCATTTGCCTAAAGTTGTTTTACCTGATCCAGATTCACCGATTAATCCTAATATTTCACCTTTTTTTAATTCAAAACTCACATTATCTACACTGGGTAAAACTTCATACTTTGGTCGGAATCCTGGAATAAATCCGCTAGATTGGAAAGATTTGACAAGATTCTTAATTTCTAGGGGTAATTTAGGCACTTTGAAACCTCCAACAACGTATTCGATGTTGATTACCTATTTTAAAAGAATCTGGGATCTCATTTTTGCATAAACTACTGTCAACCTCTTCTTTACATGGGCACATATCATAGAAATCACATCCACTATGTAGTGTACTATTCGTTTCTGGGTTTGCTGAAGAGTCTGTATAACCTTGCAAATTGGCCTCTAGCAAACGTTTTGTATATGGGTGGATGTTATTGCGTTTCGCATTAAATATAGTATTGGTAAGTCCCTCTTCAATAATTCGACCTTTATAATAAACAATAACTCTGTCCGTAAGTTCTCGCATGACATTGAAATCATGACTAACTACAATCATACTAATGTTTGATTCTTTTTTAATGCTAGAGAGCAAATCAACAATGTTGGATTGGATTGTAGCATCCAATCCCGTGGTTGGTTCATCAGCGATTAATATTGATGGTTGAGAGGCAAGAGCCATGGCAATCATTGCTCTTTGGCACATACCGCCAGATAAACCGTAGGGGTTGTTATTGTAACGCATGACTGGTGCTTCCATTTTTACTCGCTCTAACCATTCAATTGCCATTTGTTTTGCTTTTAGCTTATCTTTTATATCGGTATGAAGGCGTATCATTTCGTTGATTTGGCTGCCGATGCTATAAAATGGATTAAATGCAAGTTTTGGGTTTTGAAATATCATTGAAATTTCATTACCTCGAATATTTCTGTAATTCTGCTCGCTTTGTTTTTTCCATTTTTTTTGATTATGGAGTTCTGGTAAATTATCGTCGTAGGTTATATACTTTTCGATATTTTCTAATAAGTTTTGTTGTTTGTTATTTTTCGTTAGTGTAATTGAACCAGAGACGATGCCTGGATTAACATTGATTAGTCCTAATAAAGATAATAAGGTTACACTTTTTCCACTACCACTTTCACCAATAATTCCCAGAGTTTCACCTTGATTAACTGAAAAACTGATATTTTTTATTGCTGGTACAGTTTGCTCTTCCGAAGGGGAAGGAAAGAAAACAGATAAATTCTTAACTTCTAATAGGGGTGAAGTCATGTCTTATGACTCTCTATCCATAATTTGGATGATCGTGTTACTTAGTAGGTATAAAGCTGATAATACTAACATTATCGCTAATGCAGGAATTGTTGAAGACCAAATATCGCCTTGTAACAGATAGTTTGAGCCTGATTGAACCATGTTACCCCAGGAGGGTGTGGGTTCCTGAACACCAAATCCAAGATAACTGAGACTTGATTCCATCAGTATGGCTTCACCCATGGCTAAAGCAGCCTGAGATATGATTAATGCACGGCAGTTATACCAAAGTAAATGTTTAAAAATAACTGTGTGTAGGGGAGCACCACTAGACTTTGCAAAATCCACAAAACTTTTGTCGCGTAATATGTCAACCCGTGCGGCTATTAAATTAGCCACAGAGGGGATATTACTTATACCGACTACTATCATAATGATGTATATACTGGGTTCGAAAATCGCAATGACTAATAAAAGTAAAACTAATCTTGGCATAGTTTGTAGAAAATGATTGGAAAAGTTCAAAATTTTTCTAACACCACTGCGTGCATAAATAGAAAAAGCACCTAGTAAAGAACCAAAACCTATGGAGATACTCACAGCAAGTAAACCTGGCAGGAAGTAAGCTTGAACACCGAGTATTAATCTAGTTAATATGTCGCGACCTAAGTAATCGGTGCCTAACCAATAAGGTGTTTGAAAAGGCTTTGTTAAAATATCATCCAGTGCCATTTCGTCAGGATCATGAGGCATTAAGTTAAATAAGGAACATAAATAGGCAATGATAACTAATGTTAAAATTGAGATAGTATAAGTTAGCGTTACTTTGTGTTTAAATGTTAATAAAGTAAGCCATGATTTAAGGGCAGGTCGTGGATTATTTTGTTTAGTTACGTTTGTATGTGTAATAGCTCGCTTATTCATGAGAAGCCCTAGGATTTAGCATGATGTATATTATGCGCATACAAAAATACGAAGCCCGAATAATTATAGCTGAAACCAAGACTGCAGATAAAAGAAGAGCGATATCACGATCCTGTGCTGATCGCCAAAGAATTCTTCCAATACCTGGCCAGTTAAATATTTGCTCGACGATGATACTTGCACCAAATAAATACGCGACACGATTGCTCGTTAAATTCAGTATTGGAAAAATAATTCCTTCCTTAAGAGCATGATAAAAAACAGAGGCTCCTTTTGCCCTTGCGTAGAGTATGTACTCTTCATTCATTACTCGTTTTAATTCATTGCTAATGAGTTGTATCATCTCAATGAGTACACCACTACCTAGGCTTAGTAGTAATACAGGCAATACAAATTGTGCGAATGAAATTTCTTCAAAATCTGATGCTAATGGAAAATAGTTTAGCCATACACCAGACAAATAAATACTGATATAACAAAGCCAAAATATGGGCAAGGTGGATAGTAAATTTAAAAAAAAATAAAGCGGTTTATTGATTGAACTCAGTTGTTTTCTAGCGTTAAAGAAGGCCATCGGTAACGCAATTATCAGACTGATGAAAAGCGCTGCCATAATGATGGCTAGCGTATTTAAGGTATATTCGAATACTTGATCCATAACAGGCATGCCATTGCTCGATGATATACCAAAATTTCCCGTTAGAAATGATCCTAGCCAAATTATATAGGTGTCAATAAAAGATAAATGAGCTTCAATTTCGTTTTCATTCAAGAATTCTTCTTGAAGTGATAGCATGTATTCTTCGAGTAAATAACCGCCAGGCGCTAAATAAAGTAAGAGTAAAACAAAAATGCTTAGCAAAAATATCAATAATACTGATTGAATTAATTCCCTAATTACAGCGTAGGATATGGGCTTCAGTACTGCGAGTCTGAGCATGACTTGTTATCACCTAAAACTAACGTTTTTCCCAAGTTTCTATATGGTTGAAAAATTTGAAAGGGTGTATTTTGACGTTCTTTAATTTTTTATTGTATGCTGCATAATTACTGAGTGACCAAAGAAAAGTATAAGGACTATCCTCTGCAATAATTTTGTGAAGCTTGTGGTTTATGGTCCGTTTTTCCTCAGCGTCAAGACTTTGCTGATTTAAGTCGAATAATCTATCGACTTCCTTGTTATTATAAAGGACGAAGTTATTTTGCCCTGCTGTTTGATAGCGTGAATGGAATAAACTGGATATATCGGATGCATCATCAAATGACCACGAGGCGAATGTAATATCGTAACGATGATGTGAAAATATAGCTTTCTTCCACGCTTGACGTTCCATAAAGTCGATATTTACTGTGATGCCAATTTTTTTCAAATAGTTTTTGTACGCTAATATTACTCGTTTAGTTGTTTCATCATTTTTGTTGATAGGAACTCTCAACTTGAATGACAGTATACGCCCTTTATCATCCATCATACCTTTGGCAGACTTTGTATAACCAGCTTCTTTTAATAATGCAATAGATTTATTCGGGTTATAAGCGTCGGGCCTCACATTTAGGTTATAAGCCCAACTGCCGGGTGCAAATGGTCCAGATATTATTCGACCTTGACCATTAAAGAAGGCACGGAGCATTTCTTCTCGATTTATCGCGTGAGATAAGGCTTTACGTACTTTTTGTTTGGCTAAATGAGGATTGTTGTGATTGTATGCGAAAAACGAATAGGATAGGGTGTTGTAGGAAACGAGTTTGAAATTACGATTAACTTGTAATTCAGCAATATTCCTTGGACTAACATTTACTATGAGATCCAATGCATTAAAATTTAGCGCTTGAGTCATGATGTTTTTATCGGCGAAAGGTTTAGCAATAATTTTTTGAATTTTTGGTATACCGCCAAAATATTCGGGATTGGCAACTAACGTTACTTCACGATTATGATTACTACGTAAAAACTTATAAGGCCCGGTTCCTATAGGATGATTAACAAATGAATTTTTTTTGTTTAGGAACTTGAAATTTGACAGTATATGTTTAGGTAAAACTTTAAATTGAAACAGGGCTAAATTACCAATTAAATTATTTTTAATATTTATTTGAATTGTATAGTCATCTAGTTTACGAATATTTTCAAAGTGTTCAAAGATATTCTTTTGATTAGAATTTGTTTTTTCATGTGATATTAGATTAATGGTAAAGATCACGTCATCAGAGGTTAATGAATGTTTTTTAGACTCCTTATCATGCCAATAAACATCTTTTCTTAAAAAGAAAGTAAATGTACGATTATTATTTGTAATTTCCCATCGTTCCGCAAGATCAGGTGCTATTTCCTGTTTCTCGTTAATACTTATTAATCCATTAAAAAGCAATTCAGTCAAACGTAAAGAAGATAATTCTCGACTCGTGTATGGATCAAATGTATCAGGCCGAATAGTTTCTCCGTAACGTAATGTATTAGTAGCTGATGTAGCAGCTATTGCAGGACTAATAAAGCTTAAGAGCATTAGGCAAGCTAGCAGTGAATTAAGCTGTTTCATGAAATCTATTAACCTTATATATCTAAAATACGTTAGTAGTACCGTTACTACGTTGTCTAAACAAATACTCACTTTGAACCGCATCTTGAATTTGACGCATAATTGGAAAATTTTCACCCAAAGAAAATAATATTTGCAAACTGTCTGAAAAATTCTTATTGAGTCTTAGCGCTTCAGCATAGTTTAATAACAAAATAGCTTCATTGGCTAACATACTATTTGTATTGCTTCTGTCCATCGCGCTTTCGAGTAATCTAAGTGCTTTAGTGTTGTGATGTTTTGATAAAAAATAGCGTCCAACATTTGTACTTAATGCTTCAAAGCGTTTACTTCGTCCATTCTCTGCTGATAATTGGGCAGTCTGAACAATTTTGGGACAGTTGGCGCTGAGATAAAGACACATCAAAACAGCATCTGCACTTTGGCTAGGGTCATTTTTAAAATTGTTGACTGCATCTTGCCATGCTTGAAAGGCTCTGGTTGTTTGTCCTACCAAGTAACCATGAGTCGTAGATCGAATCTCTGTTAGAGTAGTAATATTTTTTGGTAAGCGCCTTAATTTATCCACAGCTTTCCAATACTTTTTAGCAGATTTTTTGTTTAGTCGCACTAAATCAAGTTCAGATAAATAAAATATGGCGATATCATGATATTTATTATTTTTACTAACATCTTGAAGCAGTGATTTGCTTAATTCATAATAGAATTGGGCAACAGTATCTATTAAAGTTACATCGTAAAAGCGTATTATTTTTGTATCACTGAGTTTTTCTACAAGAGAAGGTCTTCTTTGATCTAATCTTTTTAGTATATTTGCCGCTTCTAAAATATTATTTTGGCTTAAATAATGACGCATTGCATAGTTTGCATATCGACTTGAGACAATCTCATTGCCATTTATGTAGTTCAACTCGTGTTTAGGAATGTCTCCAGTTATGTCATTTGTTATACCAGTAAGAAGTACTTCAATAAAATGGACCCCTAAGTTGATTATAGGATTACTTCTATCCAGATTTCCAATAATCGTATTATATTTTGATTTATTGTTATTTAGATAGGCGATCCAACCCAAATATAATTCGGCAATTTGATAGTAGGTATTTGTTGAAGGTGTATTAGATAAAAAATTTTCAAGTAATTTTTTCGATTTTTCGAGTTCATTGTTAAGTATATGTACTTCTGCTAAATACAAATTTGCATATTTACTGCTTTGATTCAGGTCTTCATTCACTAGTGTTTCTAAATAAGTTTTTTGGTTTGTTTTCGTTTTTATATAAATATCTTGATACAACTTTAAGTTTTTAGAGAATATTAATGCTGTTTTTAATTTATTAACAATTGATGTCGATTTTAAATCATCTACGCTATTTAAAATAACATTTGCGGCATGATCATATTTTTGCTCTTTATAGTGTTTCATTGCTGAGTTGATATCTACATCAGCAGAAACAAGTGTAGGTACTATAAATAGTAGAACTAATATGCAGTTGAATAATTGCATAATATTAGCCCTTAAACCCAGGGAGTTTGGCGATAAAAATTCTACTCCACTGCTCATCTTGGCTTTGGAATGCTAGAGTGCCGTTTGAAGAACAGCTCACGTCACGATTCATTTTAGTGTTGGTTAAAATTAGTCCTTGTTTCTTACTATGAATGTTAACTAAATGAATGGGATTATAATGATCATCTATGTGTTGCACATAAGCGATATGGGTATTGTCGGGCAACCAACTTGGTCCGTTAAAGGAATTTTGAATAACATGATTACTGATAACATACTGGTCGATGGTTGAATCAGAAATTGATGCTCGAGAGTTCGCGTCTATTACAGCAATTTTCCAGTGATGTTGTGATTGCTCGAGATCTAAAGTGAAGAATGCGATTTTACTACCATCTGGAGACCAACTTGGCCTTATATTATTATTATTTGGTAAGTTTGTTATTCGCCGTAAAGATTTAGTAGGTTCACTAATATCATCAATTACATAAATTTGATAAACATTACCTTCACCATGCATGAATGCAAGTTTTTCACCGTTGGGTGACCATATAGGATTAAGAGTATCTGAACTGAGCTTGGTTAATGAACTTACTTTTTTTGAATTTATATCATAAATATGTAAATTTGCTCGACCTTGTCTAGAAGATACAAATACTAATTGTTCGGAGTTCGGAGACCAATGAGCTTGATTGTCAATTGCATCATGAGTAGTAATTCTGGTAATGCTTTTATCTGCAATACTCCCCAAATATAAATCAAAATTATTTGTCGAACCATTACTAATGAAGACATAATGTTCATTGTCAGATGACCAACTAATATTAAATGCAAAATAATGTGACTGCTCTATTTCAGGTAATAGTAACGCTAAATCTTCATCTTTTGATGTATTTGTCGTTACCCGTTTTAATCTTTGCCCAGTAGAATCAACCAATACTATTTCATGAGTTAATGTGTCAAAGCGTTCATAACTAATTACCTTACCATTTACCGACCAATTTGGGTTGATATCATTAAATTGTTCGTAAGGTGTTGTGATAGGTTTAACGTATGTAGGTGTTACATAACTTAACTCAGCACTTATTGTTGGTGAGCAAAATGAGCAAAGAAATAAACCTATCGATCCAATAATCATTAAGTTTTTTTTGTTAAATCCTTTGCAAGAGTCATTCATGATAGTTTTATTAATTTTCTGCGTGATTAGCAAGTGTATGTGATTTCAAATACTCTAGGCATTGATCTGCCGCTAAGGGGCGACTGAAGTAAAATCCTTGGGCCCATTCGCAACCCATATCGGATAAGCATTGACTCTGTTCTTGTGTTTCTACACCTTCAGCGATTACGCTAAGATTTAGATTGTGCCCCATAGAGATAATGGTATTAATAATTGCAATGTCTTCTTTATCATCTGGAATTTCACGGACGAAAGATTGGTCTATTTTTAATACATCAATGGGAAAATGTTTTAAATAACTTAAAGATGAATATCCAGTACCAAAATCATCAATGGATATATGAATATCTGTGTCGTGTAAATCTCGCAAAATTGATATGACTTGATCCATTTGATGCATTATTGTGCTCTCAGTGACTTCAAGCTCAACAAGTTTAGGGTTTATACCAGTTTCTTTGATAATGTCTTTAATAATGGTGTTGAGATTTTTTTGACTAAATTGCTTTGCTGATAGATTTATAGCAACTCTAGGAACCTTAATGCCGAGTTTCTGCCATTCCATACTTTGATTACATGCCCTGCGTAACACCCAGTCACCAACTTCTTTAATAAGGCCAGTTTGTTCAAGCAATGGTATGAAGTCAGCAGGTGAAATGAGACCATTTTCGGGGTGTTGCCAACGAAGCAATGCCTCAAGACCTATTATTTCCTTATTAGCCAAATCAATTTGTGGTTGATAGTGAAGTAAAAACTCTTCTCTCTCAATAGCCTTGCGCAAGTCACTTTCCATCAAAATACGATCTACACCATAAATTTGCATATTATCTGCAAACAATTGAAATCCATTGCCTGTTGATTTTGCTTGATTTACAGCTTTTTCAGCACATTTTATTAAATTTTCCATATTTGTAGCATCATCAGGATAATGTGATACGCCTAGACTAGCACTTAAATATATTTCCTGATCGTTAATGGTTATTGGAGCACTTATGGTGTACTTGATAGTTTGAATAAAAGCTTCGTTTTCACTAATTATTTTAGTGTCTTTGAGGATAACTAGAAACTCATCTCCACCCATACGACCTAAAACAGAGTTATCTGGAAGACTATCTAGAATTCGGTTTGCGATTGTTGTTAAAGCTTCGTCAGCCACTCGATGGCCAAGGCTTTCATTTATATTTTTGAAACGATCGAGATCTATGTAGAGAACTGATACATTTGTATTATTGCCTTCAGCATCATCAATAAATTCATAAAGTTTTTCTTGCATGTGCAATCGATTGGGTAGGTTTGTTAAAGAATCATAATAGGCTAAATGATGTATATGTTCTTGGGCGCGTTTTCGTTCTGAGATATCAGCAAAAATAGCGATATAATCTGTAACTTGTTTTTCATCGTTTAAAACAGCACTGATAGTCATATAAGCTGGGTATAACTCACCGTTACGACGTCTATTCCATATTTCGCCTTGCCATCGATTGTCTTTGTTTAAACAAGTCCACATGTCGTTAAAAAAAACGTCATTGTGTTTTTCAGATTGAAGAAAGCAGGGGTTTCTTCCAAGAATTTCTTCTTCTGTATAACCGGTAATAAAATGAAAGGCAGGATTTACACGGGTAATCTTATTTTCTTTATCTGTCATCATAATTGCTTCGATACTATTATCGAAAACTTGTCCAGCTTGACGTAATTCTTGTTCAGCTTCACGTTGCTTGGTGATATTTCTCGCGTAACAATTAACAAAATTAGTATCAGTTGATGGGGAAAGTAACCAGTGATAAACTTCATTTCCTTCTGATACTTCTAGTTCATGGACTTTATTTTCTGACAAACATTGATGGATTATTTTTTTCCAAGTATCTGGAGCTCGCATAGTAGTATTGCGAGTCCAGTTTGTCACAATATTCTGGCTGGCCGGGTTTGCATATATGAGTTGTAATTCTCTATCTAACCTTATTACGGGAGAAGGGTTTTCTCGAGGAAATTTTGCAAGCGTTTCTATCTCCGCGTTGGCTTTTAAACGTTCGGTAATATCAAGAACGATTGCATAAAATACAGGTTCACCATTACTTAAAGATAACTGCAATCTAACATCTACTGGATAAGTGGTCCCATTTTTACGGAGATGAATTGTTTCAAATTGAACATGTTTAACTTTATTATCTATAAGTGGTTGTATTAAACGAACAAATTCTTCACGGCAGTATTCAGGTTTGATATCATCTGCTGATTTTTCTAGGATTTCATCCAGTGTATAACCTAGATTTTTAAGCGCACCTTGAGAGACGATTTTAAATTGATATGTTTTCGCATCTATAAAATAAATTTCGTTCTGAGAGTTATCCAATATGCTCCACAATCTCTCAGTTAGTGCTTCAGATGCTTTGTGTAATTTTTTAGTTTTGGATTTATCTAATTCACGCTGAATCGCTGGGCACAAACGTGAGAGGTTATTCTTATTGATATAGTCGTTACAACCATACTGCATTAGCTGGACAGCAATCTCTTCACCGACATTGCCTGATATAACGATAAAAGGGATATCTATTGCCGAATTTTTTAGCACTTTTAAGGCAGCGGGTGCACTGAAGCATGGAAGGGAATAGTCAGAAAGAATTAAATCCCATTCTTCTTCTAATGCTTCTGACATTGTTTCGGCAGCTTCGACTTGTAGATAATCTGGTTCAAAACCACCACGCCTTAACTCACGTAAAACGAGCATTAAATCGTCTTCAGAGTCTTCTATGATAAGTGCGCGTAATGGTAAAAACATTCAATATCCGGATTAAGTGTCCATTGCTTTAAAATATTTAGTTTTATAGGTCTATAACAATATCGGCACAAGTCTACATAAGTTTGATATTATTAGTGGTTAATTTACCTCCTTTTGTCTAATATAGTTAATTCGAATATAAATCCAGAATTCTCGAAATATCAATAAGATATTTTATATTTCTCATGTTTTATTCGGTTAATATATGCTCCCACCCTTGGTCTGGTTTGAAGCTACTACCAAATTTTTCTTCCATGGAAATCAAACGATTTTTATAGTTGTTTAAGCCTTCTTTAGAGGCATAGTTCATAGGACCACCTCTAAATGGCGCAAATCCAGTTCCAAAAATGACGCCCGCATCAAGCAATTCTTTGTCTGCAACGACATTTTCACGTAAGCAAGCGACAGATTCATTGGTCATGCGACCAATGAGGCGATCCGTTAGCGCTTGTGCGTCAACATGACTTTCTTCTGTTTTAGATTTCACTTTTTTACCAGTTTTATATTCGTAAAATCCTTTTCCTGATTTCGCACCCAAGTTACCTTGATCCACCATTTTTTTCAGGCTTTCTGGTACAGTAACATCGAGTTCGTTTGATAAAATACTAGCAACTGAAAGACAAATATCTAATCCCACTGTATCTGCTAATGTTAACGGTCCCATAGGCATACCAAATTGAAGAGCGATTTTATCAATCACGGGAGCAGGGACACCTTCCTCGTGTATTCGTACTGCTTCAAGCATGTAAGGCATCAAAATACGGTTGACGAGAAAGCCAGGACCGCTTTTGACAGGTAGTGGCAAACGATCAATTTGAGTCGCAAATGCGGCAGTTCGTGCCGCAACTTTTTTGTCAGTTTGATCAGAAGTGACAATTTCAATTAAAGGCATCTGAGCAACGGGGTTGAAAAAATGTAATCCAACTAAACGTTCTGGCGATTGCAACACTTCACTTAATACTTCAAGTGGAATACTTGAAGTATTTGTTGTTAGTAACGCTTCGGGTTTCATTTGTGGCTCTAATATTTTGTATAAACCTTGTTTAGCCTCGATGTTTTCAATAATTGCTTCTATAACAATATCAGCTTTAGGCACACCTAATCCACCAACATCGGGTGTCAAACGATCCATGGCATCAATGACTTTTAAAGGTTGTCCACGTAATTTACGTTGGAATAATTTATTAGCTCGTTGCAGTGCCTTAGCGATTGTTTTAGGATTTCGGTCTTGTAATGTAACTTTTAAGCCACGTAAGGCGCACCAAGCAGCAATATCACCACCCATAACACCAGCACCGATGACGTGAACGTGTTTTATATCCGGTCCTTTTTCTTCAGATTTAATTTTACCAAGACTTTTAAGTTTTTCCCTTAGAAAAAACACTTTAATCAAATTTTGTGCGGTATTACCAACAACTAAATTTGCTTCAGACTTTGCTTCTTCAAGCATCATTTTTTTCGGATCATCAAAATAATCTGCCCAAAGGTCAATGATGGCATAAGGTGCAGGATAATGTTCTTTACGTGCTTTCTTGGCTACATTTTTAATGATCATTTTTTTCAAAAAAGGCCGTACTAGCATATGATTCGTAAAGTTTTGCATTTTTGTTGCTTTGTGTACGGGAGGGTGATCCATGATAGTTTTTTTAGCTGCGGGAATGAGTTGTCTATCTGGTACTGCATAATCAATCATGCCGAGCTTTTGTGCTTTTCGTGCATTAATGGGTTTTCCAGTTAACATGATATCCATGGCTGCTGGAGCGCCAATTAAACGAGGTAACCTAACAGTACCACCGAAACCTGGATGTATTCCTAATTGAACCTCAGGTAGGCTCATGCGTGTACTTGGGCCGTCTTCGGCAATTCGATATTTACAGGCAAGAGCAAGTTCAAATCCACCACCCATGCAAAAGCCTTTAATTAATGCGACAGTAGGGCATTTTAATCCAGCGATGCGATCCATAATATGCTGACCACGCTGAACATGTTTAGTCGCTTGATCAATACTATCGATAACAGTAAATTCTTTAATATCTGCTCCAGCGATAAAACCATTGGATTTATCAGATATAAATACGATCCCTGATGGCAAATTATTAGATTCAACTGCATTCAATATTTCTTCGAGTTCTTCAAGAACTGCGACGCATAAAACGTTTGTACTTGAATCTTTTTGATCCATGTGCAACCACAAAATGCCTTCAGCATCTGTCTCAGGTTTCCAATGTTGATATTGTTTTTCATCAGTCATGGCTTATTACTCCATTTCATTTTCAATTAGCATGGCACCACCTTGTCCGCCACCAATGCAGAGGCTAGCAATGCCTTGTTTTGCTCTATTGCGTTGTAATACATGCAACATGTGTAAAACAATACGCGCACCACTGGCACCCACTGGGTGACCAATACTAATGCCTCCGCCATCAACATTTAAGCGTTCATGAGAAATCTCGCCGATTGCTGATTTTTTGCCTAAATTGTCACGACAATAATCACTGTCTTTCCATGCTTCTACACATGACAATACTTGCGCAGCAAACGCTTCGTTGATTTCCCAGTAGTCAATATCGTCAACTTTTAATTTACTTCTTGTTAAAAGGGGAGCCATTGCGTGTGCAGGTCCTAAACCCATCTGTGATGGATCTAATCCAGCCCATTGGCTATCAACAATTCGGCCAAGTGGTTTTAAACGATGATCTTTTACCGCCTTTTCACTGGCTAGAATTAACATAGCTGCACCATCGGTAATTTGCGCACTATTCGCAGCTGTGACCTTACCAAATCGACGATCGAAGTAAGGTTTTAACTTTTGCATACCGGTCATATCTGAGTCACGACGTAATCCATCATCATGCTCGTAAAAATTACCGTTGTTGTCATAACTAATTTCAATTTCACCCAAATAATTATTATCTTGTGCAGCAGCTAAACGTCGATGACTTTCTACAGAAAATTCATCCATGGCATTGCGAGAAATCTTAAAGCGATGAGCAAGTATTTCAGCGGTTTGTCCCATATTTAATCCAACAACGGGGTCGGTTAAGCCACGTAACAAACCAATTATGGGAGTTAAATGTTTGCCACGTAATTTTGATAATGCTTTTATTTTCGCACCTGCTGTTTTAGTTTTATAAAAATCAGCTAACCAATTAACCATGGTATTGTTTAATAGTAGAGGCGCATAACTCATTGCCTCAACGCCACCTGCTAGTACGAGATCAGAACGACCGGAGGCAATGTTAGCAGCAGCACAATCTAACGCTTGCATACCGGAAGCGCAATTTCTTTGTACCGTCCACGCTGGAACATCTTCTCCGCACCCTAATCGTAAGGCAATGACTCTGGCAATATTGGCTTCATCAGGGCCCGGAATCATGCAGCCTAAAATGACTTCGTCAAAGTCTGTCGGGGAAAAATCTTGTCTATCCAGCAAAGGACGGCCAGCTGCTACACCCAAATTGGCTGCGGGAAAAGGGCCAGGCTTACCTTTTGCTTTTAAGAAAGGCGTACGACTCCCATCTACAATATAAACGGGTTTGCTGATGGATTTTTTTCGAGATGTAGCCATCATAATACTCCTTCTAATTACGTTTAAATTCGTTTGCCGCGAAATCATCAACCTTGATGATCGCATTTTTTAACTCAATAAAACGAGCGAGTAATTTAGCTTCTTGATCAGTAATTAAAACCTTTTGATCTGCTTGTTTTAATAATTCACTAATATTCCTACCACTAATTTGCCCCTGTTTCTTTAACCCGTAAATGCGTTTTTCAATTAAATCAGCCTCATCTGCTATGATAAAGGCTTCCTCAAGTCTTGCGACTTGTTGTGAATCGTCTTCAGGTAAATATACACCCAGTGTTAGCCGGTCACGAGATTCAGAAGGGGACATCAGAATACTAGCGAGTTGATGTCCGGCCTCATCTGTCGGTGGTAAGAATCGTTTGCCATAAGGGAAAATGGTCCATTGTAAAATTTTACTGATAAATACATTCGGAAAGTTTTGTAATATTCCAGAGATTGCTTCTTGAATCTCATACATACTTTCGTCACAAACCCATTTAATCAATGGTAAATCTTCAACAGGTCGGCCCTGGTCTTCAAAGCGTTTGAGTGAAGCAGATGCAAGATATAGTGAACTGAGAATATCAGCAAAACGCCCGGAAAGCTTTTCTTTACGTTTTAGTGCGCCACCAAGAGTCAGCATTGCAGCATCTGCTAATAAGGCAAACGCACTACTAAAGCGTGTTAGATCTTGATAATAATGATCTAACTCTGGATCGTGCGGCGCTGAGATTAGGCGTCCATTAGTTAAACCCATACAGAGAGTTCGAACAAAATTACTGGTGGTGAAATGTATGTGCCCAGAAAAAGCTGCGTCGAAATCTATCGATGCTTTCTGCTTATTGGATTCTGTGGCAGCTTGCATTTCCTTAAATACATAAGGATGACATCGAATAGCGCCTTGACCAAATACGATTAAAGTTCGTGTTAATATATTTGCCCCTTCAACAGTAATACTGATGGGGATGGCGTGATAAAGTTTACCTAAAATATTGTTTGGACCTAAACAAATACCTGATCCGCCTTGTATATCCATGGCATCGTTAACCGATTTACGCATGCGCTCAGTCAATTGATATTTTAAAACAGCGGATAATACGGAAGGGCTTTCTCCATGATCTAATGCGCTAGCGGTGAGAATCCTAGCAGCATCCATCATATAGGCATATCCTGCCATTCGTGCTAGAGGTTCTTCTACACCTTCAAAACGTCCAATTGGCATTTTAAATTGTTTACGTACTCGTGAAAAAGAACCGATTGCGCGACTGGTAAATTTTACGCCACCAACACTCAACGCTGGTAATGAAATGGAGCGGCCAGCAGCTAAACAATTCATCAACATACGCCAACCATGGCCAGCTTGTTCAACACCACCGATAACCCAATCCATAGGGATAAATACATCATCACCTGAATTCGGTCCATTTTGAAAACCAATACCTGACGGGTGATGACGTCGACCAATGTTCACACCGGGATGCGTTACAGGAATTAACGCGCAAGTTATACCGAGTTCTTTGGTTTCACCAATTAAGCCATCAGGGTCACTTAATTGAAACGCGAGTCCTAATACGGTTGCCACGGGCCCGAGTGTGATATAGCGCTTTTCCCACGTTATTCGAATACCCAAAACATCTTTTTTGCCGTCATATTCACCTTTACAAACAATGCCGAAATCAGGTATTGAGCTAGCGTCACTACCCGCTTCTGGACTGGTTAGGGCAAAACAGGGAATTTCTTCGCCTATTGCCAGTCGTGGCAAATAGTGATCTTTTTGTTCTTCCGTACCATAACGTAGTAATAATTCGGCAGGACCCAGAGAATTAGGTACCATGACACTTACTGCTGCGGCGACACTACGTGTGGATACCTTCATTACTACAGCTGAATGCGCTAAAGCAGAAAACTCTAATCCACCATATTTCTTTGGAATAATCATTCCGAAAAATTTATTGCGCTTAATGTATTCCCAAACTTCGGGTGGCAAGTCATTTAACTCTTGAGAAACTTGCCAATCATCTATCAAACTACAAAGTTCATTTACTGGGCCATCGACAAAGGCTTGTTCTTCATCACTTAGTTTGGCCGTATCGTGTTTAAGTAGCTTTTCCCAATCAGGATCACCACTGAATAAATCACCATCCCACCATACTGTGCCTGCGTCTAAGGCTTCTTTTTCGGTGTTTGACATGGGGGGTAATATTTTTTTAAATATTTTTAGGATATGGTTCGTAATGAGTAGTCTACGCATTAGGGGAACATTAATGATTACCGCGTAAATGATAAATATAATCCATAGCGTGGTTAGGCAAGTTGTTAATCCATAAATGCTGCTAAAAGAAGCAAGATAAACTGCAAAGCTTCCTGTCCAGGTAAGCGCTTTTGCCCGGTGATACGCTAGAATGCCAAAAAACAATAAAAACACTAAAATAGCGATTAGCATTGAAATCTCCTAAATGGTCTTAAACCCATTGGGTGAAATGTTATTTAAAAACGATTTTGGGACGAAAGACTGCAGTTCGAGAATTGTAATTTGTAGTTTAATAGTGATTGATCTCATTCCGTGAAAATCGTTATAGTATTGTCGACAACTCAAAGAAAAACTCTAATAAATTTTTGATATTATTGAGTTATTACATTTTTCATGCCGTATTTATGAGTAATATCTAATCAATTATTAATTAGACATGTAAATTCTGCGTCCGTTACTGTTGTTGCTTATCAGTGATTAATTCTAGTACTTTGTCGAGCTGATTGCTTGGGGTGTAATAATGAGCGGATAGCCTTATTCCTTTTCCTCTTTTTGCGCAAAATATCTCATGTTTTGTTAAAAAATCAAACAATTGTTCGTTGTCGACCGTATTGGATTTGAAACATACGATACCAGTTCGATTTTTCTCGTTTGCTGGGCTTAGAAGTTCAATGTTAGAGATATTATCTAATTGTTCAAACAAATAGTTGGCATTTGCTTTAACCTTCGCTTCTATTATCTCCATTCCGACTTCAAGTAGTAAAGATAAGCTAGCTTGCAGTCCATGTATGCCTAGCATGTTAGGGCTGCCACATTCAAATCGTGTTGCATTTTTGGCAACATGCCAATCGGATTTATCATAATCTCCGGGGTTTTCGACCATATGCCAACCAAATTGATTTAGTTTAATTGAATCACGTATTTCTTCGCGACAGTAAAAAAGTGCCACACCTTCTGGCCCAAGCATCCATTTATGGCCATCTGCTACAACAAAGTCGGCTTGACATGCTTGAACATCAAAAATCTCTGCGCCAATATTTTGAATAGCGTCGACACAAAATAGTATTTCATTACTGCGACAAAATTCACCAAGTTGGTTTAGATCAACCTTTAAACCAGAAGAATACTGTACCGAGCTAATAGCTAATAAACGAGTTTTCTTGTCACATAAATCACATAAAGATTGTGCTGCTGTATCAGCATCTGATAAATCTGCGTAACGTACCTCTACACCTTTATCTCTTAGTGATTCCCAGACAATGTGGTTTGAGGGAAACTCTTCGTTACTTATAACAATGTTCTCTCCTTTATTCCAACTTATTCCATAAGCTACAACGGATAATGCTTCAGAAGTGTTTTTCAATAAGGCAATGTCGCGCCAGCTGGGTGCGTTGATCAAACTCTGCAATTGTATTCGTAATTTTTTTTCAGTATCTAACCATTTTAAATAATTCCATGATCCTTGATACGCATTATCAATGGCAAAATTTTGGATAGCTAGCTGTGTTCTCTTTGGCCATGGGCCAACGGCTGCATGATTTAAGTGAATAAAATTCTTTTTTAGTATCCATTCATCTTTAAATAGTGAATCATCCATGAATAAGTTTATTCCTAATATATGTTATAAGTTTTGTTTTTTAACACGCTGTAAAACCATAATAAAGGCGTTGTTTACCTTGCTATTTTCCGAGTGTATTACTAGACTTATGTATAGTAACGGGGAATTGCTATTATAAAAAAAATAGGTGCATAAGACATACTTATAACAATAAACATGAAAAAGCGCACTTAATTTCAATCTTAATTCAGAATTAATCTTTATTGTAAATTCCTTTTGCAACCCTTTAATCGTTTTCAGCACTCGTGGGGACTGTAGTGACGATTTATCATTTCTATTTTAAACTATTTTTTATCGTTGTCTTGCAATTGTGTGTTATGACGCCCGTCATTTCAGCTGCTGCAACACAAGATACTGCAGCTGATGGTTTAATTGTTAAATTTCGGGCTGAAACTAGTCAGTCCAGCCAGCTCCATGCATTATCGACTTCCGGTTTACGTAATGTAGAAAATTTTAAATTAGTACCGGGACTAACACATGTTCGTGCTGTTGCGGGTGAAACTATAGAAAGCACTTTAGCTGCTATTAGTACAAACCCCAATGTCGAATATGCCGAACCAAATTATTACGTAACTGCTTTAGGTATTCCTAACGATCCCGAATTTTCGAAACAATATGGCTTACATAATATTGGTCAGACCGGGGGAAGCAATGGTGCAGATATTGATGCGGTGAATTCATGGGATTTGCAAACTGGTAACAATATTATTATTGCAGTGATTGATACTGGCGTTGATTATAAGCATCAAGATTTATCATCAAATATTTGGACAAATATTAATGAAATCCCCGGAAATGCAATAGATGATGATAACAATGGTTTTGTTGATGATGTTTATGGATGGGATTTTAGTAACAATGACAATGACCCTCTAGATGATATGGGGCATGGTACACATGTAGCGGGTATTATTGCTGCCAATACAAATAATGGTATTGGCATGAGCGGTATTAATTGGCGGGCGCAAATTATGTCGCTAAAGTTTATTGATGCCGCTGGGATAGGCACTACTTCAAATGCAATTAAAGCCATAAATTATGCAGTGAGTATGGGTGCAAGAATCTCCAATAATAGCTGGGGAGGCGGGGCATTTACGCAAGGTTTGTATGATACATTAGTAGCAGCAAATCAAGCTGGGCATTTATTTGTTGCAGCATCTGGTAATAATGGATTGAATAGTGACGATCCGCTTAATAGTAAACATTATCCATCTTCTTATGAGCTGGTAAATGTTATCTCTGTTGCTGCGACTGATGAGCTCGATAACATAGGTAGCTTTTCTAATTATGGTGCAGTATCAGTGGATTTAGCTGCGCCTGGTAAACAAATTTTTAGCCTATGGTTAAACAATGGTTATATAAGTTTAGATGGAACATCCATGGCTGCACCATTTGTTGCCGGTGCCGCTGGAATATTACTTTCAACGTTACCTAATTTAACAATCTCTGAATTAAGGTCAGCATTACTAGATAATGTGGACCCTATTCCTGGATTAAATGGTTTGATGGTGACAGGTGGGCGATTAAATTTATTCAATTCACTAAATAGTATTACTGCAAGTATAACGATTACACCTCAAAGCAAACATATTGCAGTAAACGATAGTTTATCGTTATTTGCCAGTGGTGGTACGCTACCATATACATGGAGTGTTAGTAACCCTGCAGTAGCACAAATTGATTCTGCGAGTGGCTTATTGCTAGGCTTGCGGCCTGGTACAACTCAAGTGATAGTGCAAGACAGCAATAGATTTACCGCTCGTACATCTAATATTTCAGTTGATCAATTAACACTGAGCCCCTTAAGTGCGGTTTTAGATATAGGGCAAAGTCTTCAATTTACACCGGGTGGTGGTGTTCCGCCGTATACTTTTATATCTTCTAATACTAATGCTATCCAAGTTGATTCCGTAAGTGGAGTAGTGACCGCCATGGCGCCTGGCCAAGGTTTGATTATTGTTCAAGACAGCAATGGCTTAGCTCTTCAATCGGGATTGGTTGAAGTTATATTTATTCCTGACTTAGCTTTGTCTGCGCCATTGAGTCCTTTAAGTGTGGGTGATGTATTTAAATTTAATGCGGAAGGCGGAATTCCTCCTTATGTGTTTGGTTCTCTCGATGCATCGATTGCGACCATTGATACTAATAACGGTACTATGAAAGCTTTACGATCTGGTTTTGCACAAATTTATGTGGAAGATGCTTCTGGCACTCGAGTTACCCGTACGGATATTGAAATTCAATCTATTCAAGTATTTTCTACTGCAGATACCATGCGTATTAATGAAACACAGTCCTTAAATGTACTCGGTGGTACGCCGCCATACGAGTGGCGAGTAACGAATTCGTTGGTTGCATCTATTGATATTAATGGTGTGTTAACCGCATTAAGTGGCGGCTCCATAAAAGTTACCGTCATGGATATTGAGGGAAACTTAGCAGCAACGGATATTATTTTAATTTCGGAGTCCAGGGCACTAAACCTATTACCTATCGAAAGTATTTATGCTACAGGTCAACAGTTTCAATTAAGCGTGCAAGGAGGAACACCACCTTATAGCTGGACAGTAAGCAATGCAGCAGTGTTATCGATAAACCAAAGTACACAGACTGCTACGGCGTTGGGGGAAGGGGTGTCATTCATTTCCGTAACCGATGCTATGGGTGAAACTGTCACCTCGAATGTCATTGAAGTGAGAACTATTAACATTTTTCCTGAAACAACTCAGTATTTGGTTAACGACACCGTTCAATTTTCGGCGACTGGCGGTGTGGATCCTTATACCTGGTCAGTTGATAATTTGACACTTGCGAGTATAAATAGTACCGGATCTTTCAGAGCAATGGTTGCTGGTTTGGTTAAAGTAACAGTGCAGGATGCTGAAGGCATTAAAAAGACTGTTAATATTACAATAAATAGCGGTTCAGAATTATTACCATTTTTTGATATTACACCTCGAACTGCCATTTTATCCAAACGTTCAAGTAATGGTTTAACGTTTAGTGCGTCGGGTGGTATTCCGCCATATACTTATAGTTTAAGTTCACCTATTGGTACTATTAACAGTACAAGTGGAGAATATAGTCCTTTATCTGAATTGGGTGGAAATACCACAGTTATAGCGACTGATTCAACAGGCAATGTACGTGAAAGTGGTGTCATTTCAGTTCGATAAAGCTCAAATTTCATCTCTTTCAATACTTTATTCTACATGCATAAAAGTCTATAATGATATATAAAATATATCTTAATAGGCGCATGAATGGGGCAATCACTTTTTGATGCAGTAGGTGGTTTAGCAACGCTAGAACGTGTTCATAAAATATTTTATGACAAAATCTACGAGCATCCATGGCTAAAACAATTCTTCGAAGGATTTGATCAGCAAGTTATTGAAGATCGTCAAACATCTTTTATGGGTGAAAAATTTGGCGGCCCTGCCTATATCGGTAAACCCTTAAGACAAGTTCATGAGAATATGTATATTCCGCAAGAATTGGCTGATTTACGTCATGAAATATTGCGTGAATCGCTTCAAGAAGCAGGTGTTTCTGAAGAACTAACAAATCGGTGGCTTCGAATTGATGAAGCTTTTATGCAGCAAGTGATTAAAAAGTCCATTTCATCTTTTTATAAAGATTACCAATTCAAATATAAAGAACGCATTATCCACCCTAATCCAGAAGCTGAGCTTTAGTACAAAAAATTATTCCCTATGGGCTTTGCGCATAACTCTGCACATTCGCGACATCTTGATTATTCACAGGAGCATCCATTGCTGGCATTAGCTCTAACATGCCAGGCATGGGGAAGGCTAAATGTCCGGGAGCACCAAATCTCACAGTGTGGAAGAATCGCCAAGGTTCTGTTTTAGCTATTGTGAAAATATCACTTGTTAACAATAGCCCGTCAGCGCCATGACACTCTGCACAACTGAAGTTTACGCCAGCATAAGATATACCCGACAGTCCAAAATAGATATCGAATCCTTTCGCAAGATCCCCTTGTCTAACTTGACCACCAACAGAAAATAAATTTTCAGCGGTATTCATTATACCTTCCATCGCAAATGCAGATAGATCCCATAAGTCTGTGTCAGTCAGTTTTTCACTAAAATTGTGCACATTAATAAGCTCACCAGCATCGCCTGCAGGAGCGGTATAGCCTGTTTTCAATGTTTGAAAAACATCATTCACTTGCCAATTACGTGTTTCTTTTAATGCCAATAAATCATTCAGCGAATTAAATGCTGGACTACCTCGATAATCCCAACCATGACATAAACTACAACGCCATGAGTCTGTATCTTCAAGGACTGGTGTCAGTGTTGGTTCTGCCAAATTCCATAACGGGTTAGTTAATAAAGTAGTTGGATCAGTTTCCGTTTCAGAAACCCAATTGTCATATAAGCGACCTCCACGGACATGATTTCGCGATAAACCCGCCTGAGTATAGGAGAGTATGTCAACAGCTTCTTGAAGGCCTAAGCTTGGGTTTTGGTGATCTATTAATCCGCGCATGACACTACCTGGGTGACCAAAACGAATTTTGTGTAAAGTCTCCCAAGGATTACCTAAGGCATAATCTGCAACAAATTTATTCGGTTCAACACTTGGGTCACCGTCCTCAAAATCAATCAGCTTGCCATCGACCCCATGGCATACATCACCACAACCACCATTGTTAGATACAATGCTATATTGATTGAAACCGTTAGCCGCATTACCACCAGGTACTGATTTGCTAGTTAAGTCAATAAAATCTGCTGGTGCTTGCGAGGCCATAGCATTGCTTTGCATTTCTGTCACAAATCGGGTTAAAGCGTATAAGTCGGAATCACTTATTCTGCCATTGAATGCATGATCATCGGTATTAACAACCATACCATTATGTAAAAAATCATAAATATCCACGGGATCCATTCTGGTAGGAGGAATTCCGTTTGAAAGAACAAATCCTTTTATACCAGTTTCATAACTACCTCCCGGTGTTCCATAAGCGCCATCGGCACCCACATAGTCCCATCCGTGACAAGATTTACAACGCCACGTGGTTTCACCGGCTTTAGGTGTTAAGTTAGTTTCAGAGGGAGTCCACAAAGCGTGATCTATACCAACAATATCGGCAGGAACGGTTAATGGATCCGTTTCGTTAACACCAGTCCACCAGGTGTCGTATAAAATTCCACCTCGCGCTAAATCTAAATCTGTTTGTACAACTGTATCAGTGCCTTGATATACTCGATAATTAAATCCAGCAATACTAGGCACCAAACCATTTTGTGCATGGGCCACAATATCTATTGATGTTTGAATAATATCTTGTTCTGCGAGTGCTGCGTTATCTTCCAAGCCAAGCATCATGGGTACACTGCCAGGTTGGCCAAATCGAATTTTATGCAAAGTTTCCCAGGGATTGGAGCGCGCATAAGTGTCGACGAATGTATTTGGTGGTGTTGCAGGATCGCCATCTTTAAAATCCAATAATTTACCGTCAGCGCCATGACAGGTTTCACAACCTCCATCTGCTGTTGGTAATGCGTAGAACGCCGCACCTGTTGCTTCAACACCGCTGGTAAGCTTGGTAGTGTCGTTAATAAAATTTTGTGGTGCGCGATCTGCCGCAGCTTCTTGCTGCATTGTGATAACAAATTTAGTGAGTGCATAGAAAGCAGCGTCATCTGCGATCAAAGTACCAAAAGCATGAGAGACATTATCCACTAAACCATCGTGTAGAAAATTATAAATTTCTTCAGGTGTTGTCAACATAGGTTGATTAGCACCAGTAATGGGAATAATGCCTTTGATTTTTGTAAAGTAACTACTACTTCGACTTCCGTAAACGCCTTCGGTACCGCGATAGTCCCAACCGTGGCAGGATTTACAGCGCCAGGTTGTGTCCCCAGTTTTTGACGTATTAAAAGCTGGCCAAAGTTGATGATTTTCTAATGTTTCTGGAGGCGCAGGATCCATGGCGCCATCGAGTAAGGACCACCATTTGTCATATAAACGTCCACCCCACGCTAAATCAGCAGCGTCATAAATCGCTTGATCAAAGGGATCGGATGGAACGCCGCGGATTTCTAAATGAGGTTGGGTGGGAACGAAGGCGGCACTTTTTTCTGGTTGGATTTGGCTCGGTTGTTGTTCACAACCTAACAGAACTAAAAACACGCTCAAAACTAATAACCTAATATTGCATAGTTTGATTGCGATAGACTTCATCGGTACTTCCTTTAATTCTTTTACTCAATTCTTATAACGCAACACATATTAAACGCACAATTTGTTTGAATTGTGTACAGCTGAATGAAATTCCAAGACACATCGTGGAAAAGTGTATCGCGGATTTTTAATTTATAACTGAATTTATGAAATGTAGATGAGATGTGTTTGTGCGCATGCATTTATGAGAAATAAAAGCAAAACAAAATAATGATGTGGTTTGGATTTAATAAAGAAGAAAAAGATGTTACTGAAAAAGAAGGAAAAGGGTGTTTAGGGCCGAACTTTCATGAAAATGTTCGGCCCTAAATGTTTAATCTTCTAACTGCTGTATGCCATCCAATAGCCAGTTATTTTCATCGCGATTGTTTGGTCGAACAAAATACCAGACTTCTTGAGTTTGACAATCTTCGTTGTTTTCTTTTAAATTTGCGTTGAATACAACAGTAGCTTCAGTACTGTTGCCAGACTTAACAACATTAACCAGTTCAGATTTTAGTGAAATGATTTCTGTTGCACTACTTTCAGATCTAGCTCGTATTTGATCCTGAATTTCCGCAAAAACATCATCAGTACAAAATTGCCTTAGATCACCTAGCTCGCCATTGTCCCAAGCTTTTTGTAATAAGCCATAGACATTTTCTGCACCAGTTAAAAAGCTTTTTTGATCGAAGTCACGAGGAATTTTTCCAGTTTGTAGAATGTTTTCGGGTTCTTCATCATTATTTTTATCAGCACCGCCATAAATTTCTGTTGCTTGACGCGTTTGCATGACATCAGCTTTGGGTTCAGGTATGGGTGCGCCATTTGCGGTGCGAGCTTGTGTTTGACTGCGCCTTGCAAAAAGTTTGAATAACAAGAAGGCGATGGCACCGAAAATTAAAATATCCATGAAATTAATGTTTTCAAATGCGCCGCCAAAAAATAACGCGCCCAGCATTCCGCCAATCATTAATCCACCAAGCAACCCCATCATGCCACCTTTTTTAGAAAGTGCTTGTTTCTGAGCTGTATTTTGTTGCTGTGCTTTACTGGGTTGGCTGCTAGTTTTTTTGGCAGGCTTTTTCTGAAATGTTTTACTACCGAAGGATTTTCCGCCACCGAGTCGTTTTGCTTCAGCATCAGAAATCACTCCAGCAGACAAAAATAAACCCATACAGATTGAAAAAGCAAAAATTGCCATTTTGTTCATTTAACTAACCTTTTGTTGATGTTTAGAGAGTTATAATAGGAATTGCGATCTTATCACACAATTGAGACTTAAAAACTATGTAGAATTTGGGTTTTAAAAGAAGAATTACCTGAAAATGTATAAAATACTAACACCAGCAGAAGTTGTCACAACCCAAATTTACGATTTGATTTTTATTAAATTGACCAACACTTTTACTCATCGCCGCCGGTACACAATCTGAACCACCTAATTCGCAATGTAAAACACCCGAAAATTCATCACCAGTCATTTTGGTAATTTCCACCCAATAACAGCTTTCGCCATCTTTAACTTGGACATAACAACCTGGCCCTAGATTTTCCAGTTCTTGCTTGTCTGGCTCACATGAAGCGCAAAGAGCATTGTTGGTGTTGTTATTCATAGTGGTTTCTTTCATATTTGTGCGCATTTTCTAGTCGTGCATGCATGTCATTCTTTTACAATTTCAGTATATCAGAATTCACTAAAATATATGAGGTTTATTTGTAAGGTTTGATCCCAATTTAACATGACACTTCGGTCGTTAAATGTAAGCTTTCTCGCAAGTTCTACTGATTTATTAAACTCTCCTAGTAATCCTTTTTTATTACTCCAACAGGATTGTTTGGTGAAATATCCATCAGACATCTGAGCAACATTAGTATGAAATTTCGAACAAATTCCTACGTCACTTCAGACAGAAAAGCGCAATCTTTTTACACCTTAACATTTTACTATATCGTCCAGAATGTAAGGTAGTTTAAGAAAGTAGTTGTTTAGGCATATGTGGAAATTATAGGGGTTATTTACGATTTTGATTATTGAATAACCATTGTTTAGTAGTTAGATGAGTGGATTTTGTGCTGATTAGTTTATGTGTCACATTATTGTTAAATAACCCCTTATTGTATAGGAAAGAGTTTCAAAACGATTAAATTGGGTTTATCCTTGTGCTGATACAGACATGGGAATTTGGTTTTTATGACAGTATCTGGCGTTGATGCATATTGTGTCTCGAATTGGATAAGACCGGTATTTGAATAATGAATGTTTCTTATTGCTTAAAGATATTGAGAATGAGGCTATATGTCATAATTCGCGCGGATTATCTCAAAGTGATGTATTTAAACATGTCGCTTTGACGTCTAATTGTAGTTATATTTCTTTCGAGACCCGAAGTTTTTATTGAGTGACAAAATGAATATTTTAGAAAAGATAAAAAATAGAGAAAGCGGTATTGTTTTATATGGCATAGTTCCACCAAAAAAAGGTACCGAGACAGGGAAAATAGAGGAAATTTCATCTAGGCAACTTCGACGACTAGAAGGAAAATATATTGACGGGTTGGTTCTCTATGATATTCAAGATGAAGCATCTAGAACGAGTGAAGAGCGCCCATTTCCATTTATGGAAACAATAGATTCTTTTGATTACAGTCGAGAATATTTATCTTCACTATCTGTGCCAAAAATTATTTATCGAGCAGTCGGAAAGTATAACAAGTCTGAGTTATCAGACTTTCTTCTCGCTTCCTACCCTGAGAATGAACTTACGGTTTTTGTAGGAGCGTCTTCAAAGTTGCAGGAAGTTACTATGTCTGTTAGTGATGCCTACAATTTGAGAAAAGAAATAAATGAAAAGATTGTTCTGGGAGGGGTGGTGATTCCAGAAAGGCATAAATTGACATACGAAGAGCATATTAGGGTATTTAATAAAATTTCGAAAGGGTGTTCATTTTTCATATCTCAAGGTGTTTATGATATCAATGCCTCTAAAGACTTTTTGTCTGACTATTATTATTACGGGCAGGAGCACGGTATTCCATTGGTTCCAATAATTTTCACCTTAACACCATGTGGATCAAAGAAAACACTTCAATTTATGAAGTGGTTGGGAATTAGTATTCCAAGATGGTTGGAGAATGAATTGGTTCATTCGGCAGATATTCTCCAGCAGTCGGTCAAGTATTCAGAGCAAAGCTGGCTGGAGTTAAAAGAATTTGCCGATGAAAAAGATATACCAATAGGCTGTAATATCGAAAGTGTTGCAGTAAGAAAATCGGAAGTCGAGGCATCAATTGATCTTCTGCAAAGGGTATCTCAGAGTTAGAAGATAAAGAACCAATTATCAGGCAGCATAATAATGGAACACCCATAAAAGCCAATTGACAGGACGCGTTACCTTTTTGTTAAATACGATTTCGTTGCTTGTACTCATAGCACATACCTGAAAAATATTTTTTGCCAAATCGATACTAATTACGTTATGTTTCATAATGGACACCTCGTTTGCTTGTTTAGATTAAATACCTTACAAGTTTGGCACATTGCGATGCCGGATGCGGGGTGTCCATCTCAGCACCCATAGTATATCATCGATATCATAGTTGTTTAGCTGCACAAATTAACATGGTTGTCCTGTAAATTCACATAATTTAAAATACCCCAAAGAAAATCTTTAATTTAATTGATTTCTCAAAGCCATTGCTAACCCACACTAATAACGAATAATAATTGAACGTTGCTGTCTTTTGCTTGTGATTTATTTTAAAATGGATGTCCTATAAAATTTCAATAGGCTGTAATATCGAAAGTGTTGCAGTAAGAAAATCGGAAGTCGAGGCATCAATTGATCTTCTGCAAAGGGTATCTCAGAGTTAGAAGATAAAGAACCAATTATCAGGACACTCAGTGCGCTAGTTTCGCTTGGCGTACTGGATGTACTATTTTAAAATGGATGTCCCATAAATTACCTTAGATTAAATGTAAGAATTGAGTAAAATTAACATGTCTGAAAAATGGAAAAACAGTAAAGTCATATTTAAAGGGAACGTGTTTTCTGTAAAAAGTGGTACTGTCTCTTTAGATAATAATGCAGAAACCACGCGCGATATTATTGAGCATCCAGGTGGAGTAGTAGTGTTGCCAATATTGGATGGTAAAATCATATTAATAAGGCAATTTAGAATTTCATTAAATAAAGAGATATATGAATTACCTGGGGGTCGACTACAACGATATGATTCCATAGAAGATAGAGCTCACTCTGAATTAAAAGAAGAAACAGGTTACAAAGCAAATTCACTTACTAACTTAATCAGTTATTATCCGGTACCTGGTATTACAAATTTGAAGATACATATTTTTAAGGCAACAAATCTTGAATTTTGCGGAAGTGACCTCGAATGGGATGAGAGAATTGACGTTGTTAGTTTATCTAGAGATGATGTGAATAAAATGCTTTCACGCGGGACTATCGTAGACGGCAGCACTTTAATTGCACTTAATTTGTATTGATCGAAAATTATATAGTATATTATGAGCTCGAGCTTATCATTAGAAATCATTAAAATTATAGCGACGGTATTCGTTGCAGTTATTGTTTCTCTATTTGCATTTAACAAAGAACTAAAAAAAATAAAACAAGAGTTAGAAAGAGACTATTCTAAAAATCTGTTTGAAAAAAGAATGGAGTGCTACTCAGAGCTCCACTTTTTAATAAGTAGCTTTCTTAAACGGCTCAGATATTCGGAGGTAAGTTTCGGCGATATCGAACAATTTGTTAAAGAATTTGACAAACAGGATTCAAAATGTAGTTTCCTTTTTGTTGAATCCACATCGCACTATGCATGGTACTTACAACGCTACATGCACCTATTAATAAATAATAGCAAATCAAATTCAATAGATGAATATAGATTGGACCTTGCAAACTTTATTGCTTACTTTGAATATATTCTACGCGCCGAACTAGGAACATTTGATAAAGAAGTCGCAGGAAGGTATCCAGACATAACGGGAAAACTTGATATGTTAAAAAAATTAGTGGAAGGCAATGATGACCTTTAATCTAGTCAATGCCATTTTATTGGACACTCATAATAATTTTTTGTAGAGATACTAGATATATACATTTATGTTAACAGAATAGAAAAGAGAGATGAAGGATGCCATTTATTCATATTAAATCCTTGCCATTCAATGAACCCATTGATGTTTCTAGTGTCATTAAAAATATTGCATCGGATTTTTCGAGCAAGACGGGAATTGAAATGTCACATATACATACGACCTGGGAATTTTTTCAACCCGGGCACTATGCAAAGAGCAATAAGGTATCAAGGAAGCAGCCAACTCAGAATTTCCCCATAATGGTGGATTTGCTTACGCCGGATTTTAATAACGCTTCACAAAATGTTTTAATGTTGGAAACAATTGCTGAAAGTATTTCCAAGCATATTCAGTTTCCTAAGAATAATATTTTCATCAATCATCGTCAGGCTCACAGTGGTAATGTGTTTGATGATGGGGGAATTGTTCACTGGGAATAAATTCAACTAGTTTGGCTTGGATAGAATGATAGAAATGATGATTGATATAAATGAATATTTATGAAATTAATCTCCTTACTTCGTGGAATTAATGTCAGTGGACAAAAAACGGTTAAGATGAGTGATTTAAAATCATTGTATCAAGAGATCGGCTTTCAAAACGTGATAACCTATATTCAAAGCGGTAATGTAGTATTCGATTCTGAGGATAAGAATAGCTCAAGTGTAAAGCAGAAAATTCAAAGTGCTATTGAGTCTAAGTATCAATTTCAGGTCCCTGTTGAAATTCGTAGTAATCAAGAATTATTAAATATGATTGAAGCTTGTCCATTTAACTCCATTGATCTAAACGTGAACGGTACAAAAGTGTTATTAACATTTTTATCTGATAGTCCTCCGAAAAAGAATGTTAAGGAGCTCATGGAGTATGTTGTTAATCCAGATCAGTTGGTAGTCAAGGGTAAATCTGTTTATCTTTATTGTCCAAATGGTTATGGAAAAAGTAAACTATCAAATAACTTTCTCGAAAAGAAGTTAGGTGTTGACGCAACCACGAGAAATTGGAAGACAGTGCAGAAACTGTATGAATTGTCTTCATAATAAAGTCAATTAGTCTATAAATAACTCCGATTTAGGCGATTTAAGAATGAATGCATACCTAATATTAGATTTAACGATTCATAACTTTAATGAGTTTCGTGAATATATTGAAAAAATCCCTGAATTTATCAAAAAACATTCTGGGAGGTATGTTGTCCAAGGGGTAGAGCCTGATGTTATGGAAGGCGATTGGAAACCTGAACGAGTAGTCGTTATAGAATTTCCGTCAAAAGTAAATGCAAATGAATTTTTAAATGATCCATATGCACAGGATCTTTTTTCATTGAGGCATAAGACTACTACCAGTAGACTCATTTTAGTTGAAGGATGTTTGTAGTAATGAATAAAATATAATTGGATAATAATATTGTTAGAGAATTTATTGATGAAAGCCGTTACATACACTGAATATGGGCCACCAGAAAACCTTCAGATAAAAGAAATTAATAAGCCTACTCCAAAAGAGAATGAAGTACTGATAAAAGTCCGTGCGGCTACAGTCAACAGAACTGACTGTGCCACAATTAGAGCAATACCCTTTTTTGCAAGAATCATTACAGGGTTATTCAAACCAAAAAAGCAAACTCCCGGAACCGAATTTTCTGGAGATGTTGAAGCTGTAGGTAAGTGTGTTACTACACTAAAGGTAGGGGAGAGGGTTTTTGGTTTTGATGATCAGGGATCTAAATCTCATGCTCAATATTTAGTAATAAATGAAGATAAAGCTTTATTGATACCCGGTCATATATCCTATGAACAGGCAGCCGCTAGTTCTGAAGGTGCACATTACGCCTATAATTTTATTAATAAGGTGGCACTCAAGCCGGGTCAACAAGTTCTGGTTAATGGTGCAACAGGTGCTATTGGTTCGGCTGCAGTTCAGCTTTTGAAGCATTTTGAAGTTGAAGTAACTGCTGTATGTGCCACTGAAAACATTGACTTAGTAAAATCACTAGGCGCTAGTAGGGTAATAGATTATCGAAAAGAAGATTTTACCAAAGACAATCAAAAATATGACTTTGTCTTTGATACCGTTGGTAAAAGTTCATTCTTTAAATGCAAGCGTTTACTAAAGTCGGGAGGTGTTTATATTTCTTCTGATTTGGGCTACATGTCACAAAATATTATTTTACCCGTAATAACTTCAGTTATTAAGCCTTTACTTGGAAATAAAAAAACGGCATCTCCAGTGCCTATTAATATCAGAAGGAGTATTCTGTTAGTTAAAAACTTAATGGAGGAAGAAAAGTTTAAAGCGTTGATCGATCGAGAATATCCATTTGAAAAAATCGTGGAGGCATTTCAGTATGTTGAAAAAGGGCATAAAAAGGGAAACGTGGTCATTACTCTATAAAGGACCGGTGTTACTATTCAATTTGGTGAATTGAGAACATTTATATGACATATACCATTTCAATGGATAAACCCAAACTTGATATCGAAGCAATTCATAACTATTTATGTCATCAATCTTATTGGGCGAAAGGGCGTAGTTTAGAACGAGTGAAGAAATCTATTGAAAATTCCATTTCCTTTGGTATTTACAATGAAGAAGAGAAATTAATGGGTTTTGCGCGGGTGGTTACCGATAAGGTTGTTTTTGCTTACTTAATGGATTTTTTTATATTTGAAGAGTTTCGAGGAAAGGGTTTTGGCAAAAAACTGATAAAACACATCATAGATTACCCTGAGTTTCAGGTTAGATTGTGGTTTTTAGGCACCGCTGATGCGCATGGTTTGTATGAAAAATATGGATTTTCAAGTTTAGATGATCCAGATAAATTTATGTTTAAAAGAGATGAAAATTATTGTTGAGAGTTAAAGTCACAATATTTAATTAATAAATTACTGGAATTAGTAGTGGATTTTCAATGAAGAATACAAATAAGCCATATAGATATATTCTTTTTGTTCTATTGTTATATCCGGCAATAGTCATTTCAGGGACTTTAAAAGAGGTTCAACACATTATTGAACAAGAGTCTGCACCCATTGGAGTTGTTTTTGAAATATTGGAAAATGAAGAAAAAGATATAACCTGGACATTAGGCATTGTTGATCTGGCTAGTCAGCAATTAAAAAAACAATTTCCCAAAATTAAAATTGCAGTGGTAAGTCATGGTAATGAATTATTTGCGTTATCTAAAGCTAAGCAAAAATCATTCAAAAAAGTCCATAGTCTGGTTGAACAGATGCACAGAAATAACATATTGATACAAGTGTGTGGAACTGCGGCATCTTGGAAAAATAAATCTGACAAGGACTTTCCAGACTACATCGATGTTGTAGAAGCAGCGCCAGATAAAATAGTGTTTTATGAAGATCTGGGTTATCGTCTAATTGAGGTGGAGTAACTTAGTTTAGGGGTTGAAAGTCATAACTCTCAGATATGGTACATTGCAAAGTCAGTTTTAGTTTAATCTAATCATTGCAACTTCAGAAAACATAAATGAAAAATATTTTAAATATAACAAATGGTGATTGTGCCGTAAACGTAATGAAAGAAGCTAAAATTCCCGGGGTATTCTTACCTTGGCGGGATGTGTTACATGATGGTCCTATACCCAAAGATCTTTGTTTGGAAGAGTTATCTCAAATTCGCACAAAATTCATAGTAGATAGAGGGTGGGGAACACCGGAAAGAATAAGCCAAGATTTTATCGAAAGAGATCAACTACTCAAGTCATTTGGAGAATTTGATAAAATAATATTATGGTTTGAGCACGATCTTTATGATCAATTACAATTGTTACAAGTTTTAGATTGGTTTTTTATCAATAATAAAAATGAGATTCCACTTTCATTAATCTGTCGAGATATTTATTTAGGACCGCTTTCACCTGATGAATTGAAAAATTTATTACAATATGAAAAACCTATTTCTGATGGTCAATTGTCACTGGCTAGCCTAGCTTGGTCAGCTTTCAGGGATAGTTCCCCGATGAAATGGTTTGATTTATTAAATACTGATACTTCCTCATTGCCATTTTTAGAAAGTGCAATTATACGATTACTGGAAGAATATCCAAATTCAACTACTGGTTTATCTCGTACTGCACAACAGGCGTTAAAAATTATCTCTGAGGGAGAGAAGTTCGCGGGTAAAGTATTTGCTTATAGTCAAGAATATGAAGATAGTATGTTTATGGGTGATTCTAGCTTTTGGGTAATATTGCATGAACTGTTGGAATCGACCCCGCCACTAATAAAATTACCAGATGGTAAGAAGTTAACACTCCCCGCAGCGTTAGATCAAGAATTGTTAATAACACCTGCAGGAATGGATGTATTGTCAGGAAAAAACAATTGGCTTAATAATATAGCTCTAGATCGATGGATCGGCGGTGTCCATTTACAATCAAATAATATTTGGTGCTGGAACTCTGATGCACGCTTAATTGTCAAAATGAAAGCTTAATGAAAGCGAGATTGGGCTTGTAAGGGAAAAACACCGTGTGCTGCTTTAATCCAATAATATTTGTTAAGTGCTGCAATATTTATCAGAGGTAATTAAAATTTGAGAGAAAAAAGACAAATTGGTTTAGTTGTTTGTATATTATTATTGCATTGTTTTATGTCGTTCGTTTATGCCAGTGAGAATGGTATTCAGGTCGTTGGAACAGCTAAAGAGAGTGTTGTTCCAGATATGGCAACTTTCTCATTTTCAATTAACGAGCGTGGTAAAAGACTGTCGAATGTAAAAGCCAGTGTTGATAATAAATCTGCAAATCTTATTAACGTTTGTAAAAAGCTGGAAATAGAAGCAAAAAATATTACATCGACTGAAGTATCAATACGACCTCAATATAATTATCAGACTAAGACATTTATTGGGTATGAAGTATCGAGGACCATCAAGGTAACTCTTAATGACCTTCGTCAGTACTCTGAACTTGTTAATGGCGCTATTGAGGCAGGAATAACTACGGTGGGTAATATTGATCTAGATACATCAGCTAGAGAAAACCTTGAAAACAAAGCACTAGCTTCAGCGATTGAAGCGGCAAAAGTTAAAGCGGAAATTATAGCAAGAAACACGGGAACTCAGCTTGGACGGGTATTAAGTGTTAAGGAAGGGAGTTTGCCCTTTGAAGCAGACATGTACAGATTTAAAGGTTTAACTGAATCCGCATCTGTTGAAATGAGACAAGGTGCATTTGAACCGGGTGAAATAACTATAACGACAAGTGTAGTCATAAAGTATGAGATAAAGTAAAGTGTGTCCGCCCACAAGTTGTTATGTCCGCAATCAAGTCTTCTACTCTAAATATTATTGTTTTATTCTCCGAAAACTGCCAAATAAAATTAGGATGGCGATAAGATAAAAGCCTAGGGAAGATGATGCAGATTGAGAGCTTGCTTTAGTTTGTTTATTTATCCAGTGTCCAGTACCTACGATTTCAATATTTTGTAGATATGCCTCACTGTTTTCTTGAGTACTATCCAGTGCTTGTGAAGTGGCTAATGCCGACGAGAAAGTTTCGCCGGTTAATATGAGTTTGTCGTTTGAGATGATATGTAGTCCGATTGCATTGTCTAGATTGTCTCCACCTAAATATGATGAGAAGGTCAAACCACTTTCGCCATCAATTGATGGATTGATTTTAATTAGAAAGCTATCACTGTTTTCAATACAAGCTGTGGATATATTACAACCATCATCTATGGCGTTATCGGTAATCGGAAAATCATCAGAATTCGTTGAACCGGCGATGTAAACAGATCCCAGTTGATCAACGCCAATTGCATGTCCTGTTTCGTTTTTGGAGCCACCAAATAATGTCGAGTATGCGATTTCTTTGTTAATAATTTGTGTAACAAAAATATCTGAATGTTGATTATTGACAATGGCATTCAAACAATTTTCATGGCCATTAGCGCACCGTTGACTGAAAGCATTTTGGCTGGTAGGAAAATCATCAGATGAACTAGTTCCTGTCAGGTAACTATAGCCATTGGAATCTGTTGTTATTGCTGTAATAAATTCATCACCATTCCCACCTATGTAGCTTGAGAATATGAGCGATTGTGTGGTATTTAATGTTGGATCTATTAAGCTTATAAAACCATCGAAATCCCCCTTAAGATGGTCACTTATTTCATTAGCTGTCGGAAAGTCAGTTGAATTTGTTTCTCCAGCAATGTGTAAAATGCCGTCGAAATCAATTGCGATACTATGAGTCTTATCTTGTTTTTGGCCACCCAAATAAGTTGAATAATCTGTAACAAATTGGTCGCTTATGCTTGTATTAATATGTGTCACAAAGGCATTTGCCTCGGTTCCATCGCATATATTATTGTTGCTGCAGTTTTCAATGAATGCATTGGTCGTTGTTGGAAAGTCGTTTGACCATGTTTCGCCAGTGATGAATACATCGTCTACACCTCGAATTGCTAATCCATGTCCATAATCCGTGAGAGTTCCGCCAACATAGCTGGCATAAATGAGTTTACCCAATGGATTTAATTTAAAGATAAACGCATCCCATTCACCGCTATAAGTTTTGTTGTTTGTGACAGGTAAATCCGCGGATTGAGTTTCACCTGTTACGTAAACATTGAACGCAGAATCAACGGCAATTGCTCGGCAACTTTCTCTTTCGCTGCCCGCAAACTCGAAATAATAATTTCCTGTGGGATCTTCTAAGTTTATTCGAGTTACAAAGCAATTTTGATTTTGGTGAACTTTACCGGGCAATATATCAAAGCCGTCAAAACTATCAGAATTAGTATTGCCAGTAATATAGATGTTATTTAATCTATCGGAGGTAATTGCGTAAGCGGTTTCGGACAGTTCGCCACCCAAATAAGTATAGGTAGTTTCAGATGCGTGACTTGAAATAGGAGACAATAAGAATAGCGACCCTATTAGAACAGTGATGTGTTTAACTGTTCTAAAATAGGGACAAAAATTCATGGATTATTTTTCTAAAAGTTGATTAAGTGATTCTATATCAATCTTTGCAAGATTACCGGCGGCTGCTTTAAGGCTTAATACGGTTAGTAAATAATTGTATTTAGCGACAGTGTAGTCACGTTCTGTTTCGAAAAATTGTTGTTGTGCGTTAAGTAGATCTAAATTAGTTCGAACACCCACTTCCATGCCTTTGCGAGTTGCTTGAAGTGCGCTATTACTGGAAATTGAAGCCTGCTTGAGTGCATCGACCTGTTGAAATCCATTTAATGCGGTTAAATAGGCTTGTTGAGTTTGTAAAATAATTTGTCGTTGAGTATCGGTATGGTTAAACTTTTGTTGAGTGCGTAAAGCTTCAGCTTCACGAATTCTCGAAGTCATTAATCCGCCGGTATAGAGTGGCATTGAGAGTTGTAGTCCAATGCTCGCATTGGTATTTGTACTATCTGAATTAACGAAATTGGAATATTGCCTTCCCAAACCTGCGTTAGCAACAAAATCGACAACAGGGAAACGATCATTTTTCAATCTTTTGATTTCAAGTTGTGACGTTTTAACGCCAAGGTGACTTGATTTTAAGGACAGATTGTTACTAATTGCAGAATCAACCCAATGCTGCATATCTTGTGGGTCAACTTTTAGCAAAACAGCGTTCTTGCGTAGGCTTTGCAGCGCTTGAGGTGTCTCTCCAATAATGCTTGCTAAACTCTGCCTAGCGATGGCTAGTTGATTTAAAGCCGATAATTCCGATGCTCGAGCTAAATCATAACGTGCTTGCGCTTCCAATTTGTCAGTTTTTGTCGCGGTACCGACTTTAAAAGTCAGTTTTGCACGTTCTAAGTTTTCATTAAAAGCACGGGTTTGCGACTTTGCTACAGCAAGGCTTTCGTTGGCTGATAAGATGTCAAAATATGCAGTAGCAACACGCAATATTAAATTTTGCTCTGCAATACTGAGTTTAACATCGGATATATCCCCAGCAATTTTGCTTTGGGAATAAGCCGTAAAATTCGCTGATCGAAAAAGCGGTTGGATTAATTGTAAATTGATAGAGCTACTATCAGACTTGTTACTAGAGTCTTGCCCCGGTGCGTCATCATAGGTTGTTTTACTATAAGCATAACTTGCATTAGCGGATGCATTTAAAGAAGGCATTAATTGAGATAAACCTTGGGTTTCTTTCTCCTGACCTGCTATCGCTGCAGCGCGTTCAGCAGCAATAGCTGCGTCTTTTTCCACGGCTTTTTGATAAATATCAATAATTCCTGAGGGTGATTCTGCAAAAGCTATGGAAGAGCTGAGTAAAATGGCAGAATACAAAAAGTACTGAAGTTTCATAAAGTTTCCCTGTGGTTATAATATAAGCATGTTATGCTAGTGAAATGTTATAAATTCAGAATATTCGAAGTATCACTATTAATATTGCTTTGCAAAACAATATCAGCAGTTTATCATATTTATTTACAGAATAAGACTAACTAATGCTTAATTAGCGCTCATAATTGGTATTTATAATACCAAGATTATTAATCTAGAACGACAATGTAAATCAGGAGTTTTAATGGAAGAATTACTAGCTAACCCAGCTATTCAGGGTGGTGTTGCGCCATTTGTTGTTGCATTTATCATTGCACTTATATTTTTACGTGTAAATTTAATTGCTGGTTTGGTTGTGGTTGCGGGTTTTTCCACTGTGATATTTTTAACCACTGGTTTTTCGTTCTCTCCATTAAGTTCAGCTCGAAAAATAACCTTGTTGGTATTGCTGGTTCCAGTTATCGGAATTTTGCTGCAGTTGAGTGGTAAGTTTTCAGATTCCATTATTAAAGCCTGTTACGGGTTAACCGCATTGGCGATTGTCTGGTTGATGTGGCCTGTATTGAATAGAAATCCTCTGGAAGAGTTGATACCGGTTCTTAGCTACATGATTTATGCTGCTTGGATGATGGCAATTTTTATGAAAATGTCTGAACTACCCGCGCATACTGCTGGCACAGCAGCAACAGCGGTAGGCATTGCCATTGGCGGATGTGCTGTTATTGGCGCTTCAGGGTTGTATGGACAATTGGGCATGTCTTTAGGTGCTGCGAGTGGTGCTTTTCTGTTACTACAACTTATTTCTCGACGAACGGAAGATGCCGGTTTAACGTTTACCATGAGCAGTGGCATAATTGCGGCTTTATTACTCCCAGCCTCAATTGTATATTCTAAAGTGCCTTGGATTATAATGCCCTTGGTTGCATTGATACCCTTAATGGCAATGTATTCTTTTATAGATGAAGATTCAGTTTGGAAGAATACTATTTCATTATTCGCAACGATGGCTATACCTATTGGTTTGGCTTTATATATCACTTGGCAAACTGCTGGGGCATTGCTTCTATAGAGTTACTGTATAATTTAGAGTCTTAAAATGTAAGGAAGACTTCAATGGGCTTGTATCTATTTAGAAAATAAATATTCAAATAAGAAGATCAAGTTCTGTTTTATGTTTCTTTCTTCACTCATTTAATTATGATAATAGAATTTATTTTTCTATTATCATAATTGGTGTGTAAACAGGAATCATTTCGAATAGTTCAATCACATCCGTATTTCGCATTTTTACACACCCATGGGAAGAGGGTACACCCATTACGTCTTCTTCTGGACAGCCGTGAATGTATATGTAGCGACGCATAGTATCTAACTTGCCAAGGCGGTTAAAGCCGGGTTGTTTGCCACTGAGCCAAAGTATTCGCGTTAAAATCCAATCTCTGTTTGGGTGAGCTTTTTTTAGTTTTGGCGAATAAACTTCTCCGGTTGGGCGCCGGCCAACAAAGACAGTATTTTCTATTTCACCCGCACCGATTTTTGCTCGAATGATATGTTTTCCCCGAGGCGTGCATTCGCTTCCAAATTGTTCACCAGGCCCATTTTTGGCTGTCGCAATACGATATTCTTTGACGATTGTTTCTGAAAGGCCTTCAAAAACCTGTAAGCTTTGGTTTTTTATATTTACAATAATATGATTAGACACTTGTTAAAACTCCACATTAATTAAGCCATCGTAGTGACCTTGCGATGATACAAGATAGTTTTGCACTTTATTATTTTTTATGACGACATGATCTTCATACCATAATGGAATATAAGGTAATTCCTGCAATAAATGTGCTTGTAGTAAAGCATAGTATTTAGCTTGTTCATTAAAATCTGTTTTGGATTCAGCTTGTTCTATCAACCGGTCGGTAGTTTTATCTACATAACGACCTCTATTCGCGCCTTTCGGTGGAATGGAATTGCTATGAGAGGTATAACGAAAGATATCTGGGGTATTAATTCCTACCCAGGACAAGCTATAGAGTTGGAATCGGCCTGCCTTAATATCCCCAAAAAATGTTCCCCAGTCATAACTGCGTATATCCAATTGTATTCCCACTTTTGCCAATTGATGTTGATAGATCGTTGCTAGTCTTAATCGAAAGGGATCGCTGGAAGTTTTGAAAGTGAGTTGAAGGGGGTTATTAATAGAATATCCAGCTTTTAATAATAATTGTTGAGCGAATTGCGGATCGTAATCATAATTATGTAAGGATGCGTTACCTGCCCAATGATCCCCTGAAAGTATTGCTTGTGCAATTCGTGCTGAATCTTTAAACATGTATTTAATGATTTCTTCTCGGTTAATACTGTGAGCGATGGCGATACGAATATTCTTTTGTTTAAGTGCTTCATCTAACATGTTAAATCCGATGTAGGAAAAGTTAGATCCAGCAATTCGGTCAATGCTGATTTTTTCTTTGTTGGATAAGTAGTCTATCAATTCGGGTTGAATATCATTTTGTAATAGATCCAGTTCGCCACGTAACAGTTTAAGTATTCGTACAGTTGGATCGGGTACATAAATAAAATCAATTTGTTTTTGATCTTTACGTCTTAGTAAAGAAATCTTTCCATCATCTGTTTTGCGCACAAATTTGAAGGGACCGCTACCCATAGGTTGCAAATTTAAAGCATGCTGAGTTTTCAATAGGGTTTTTGGTACAATACCTACAGCGAGATAAGCTGGAAATAGTGGATCAGCCCGTTTTAGAAAAAAGTCAGTTGTAAGTTTATCTGGTGTCGTTATGTTTTCGATTATTGTCAGGATGCTTCGATGAGGAGAAGCGTTATTAGGCTCTAGGATAAAATCATATGTTGCTTTGATATCTGTACTGGTAAGGCTGTTGCCGTTGTGAAAGGGTCTTACATGCTCATTAAGAGTAAATCGATAATGTGTGTCTGAGATCTTTTGCCAATTAGTGATGCCTGGAATTGCCTGGCTTGATTTGTCAAAATCAACTAAACGTTGATACAGAAGCCGATCTAAGCGGGTTGATGTGGCATCTGTCGCAAATAATGGGTCTAAATTTGAAGGTTGGCTTGATAATCCAAATTGTAATGTAGTATTTGGCGTATTAGTACAACTAACTAGAATAAAGACAATAATAAGGGCAAAAATCGAATAACGTATTTTAAATCGAAAAAGATGAGTTAGATATTGACTCAGCCAGAAATTTTTCATTGTTCCTGGATTACCAGTCTTTGAAAGGGTGTTTGACTAAAGATACATTGTAATACCGTTTGTCATCTGAGACATCTTTATCCGCCCAGTCTGGTAATTCAAATTGTTCATCAATATTATTTAGCTCAATTTCTGCCACGATTAAGCCCTCATTTTCACCGTTAAATTCATCAATTTCCCAAACTTTATTTGCATAGTTTACAAAATGTCTCACTTTATCGATAACAGGCTTTTCACATAAATCAGCTAACATTTTTTCAGCATCTTGTAGAGGAATCGGATATTCATATTCTTGACGAAATATGCCCAATGTAGCACTCTTTATGTTTATGTTTGCCGACTCACCAGCTACACGTATTCTTACCGAGGTACGTTCGTTTCCTGCAAGGTATCCCTGAATATAGCGTTGACTTTTGCTAACTTGTTTACGCCAACTTTCATTTTTTATGGTGAATTTCCGTTCTATTTCAATTGCCAACTTCATGTATCCTATTAAAACTAATTTATTAAGTGTACTACAGCATATCTATAAAAAATCCTTTTTATTAGGGAAATATCGGTATAATTCTTTGTATGGAAGAAAATGTCAGATTAGATAAATGGTTATGGGCAGCCCGTTTTTATAAAACGCGCTCTTTGGCGACGAATGCAATTAATGGCGGTAAAATCCATTTTAATGGAGCACGCGTAAAAGCCAGTAAAAAAGTTATCCTGGGCGCCGAATTAAAAATCAAGCAAGGGTTTATTGAACGGACTATTATTATACTGGGGATCAGTGGAAAAAGAGGATCTGCAACTATTGCGCAGACTTTATATGAAGAAACAGAAGAAAGTATTAAGAACCGAGAAGTTCAAAAAGAACTGATGAAAAATTCAGCGGCAAGTATCCACACAGAAGGTAAACCTAACAAGAAGGATAGACGCTTAATTCATCGATTTAAATCCAATATATGATAGATTTGTGCTTATTAAGTTGCCTCTACTGTTAAAGACTGATTATGTTTCGCCCGATATACGTACATGAATAGAAAATATTGGACTTGCCTAGATCAACAATCTAATGAGGGGAACACATGCACTTGAATAGCTTACAGTGGAAGGTATTGCAACCATTCGTAGATGAAACATTACTCGCAATGCAGAAATCATTGGGTTTAAAGGGCGAAGCTGATGGTGGTTTTCAGGAAAAAATTGAAGATTTTAGATTCAAGGGTTTCGCCGTTGTAGCTAATACTTCTGGAAGTGTTACTGGAAGGTTATTGATGCATCACTATACAGAAACTGCAGTCACTATTGGTAATAAGTTGCTTCAGAAACAAAACCCCAATTTATCACATGAACATGGTATGGATGATTCAGTGAGTAATGCCTTAGCAGATTTTGCTCAAATGATTATGAAACCTTCGGTAGAAAATCTACAAAATAGCGATTTAAAAATAGAGTATGCACAACCATATTTTATTTCAGACACTGAAAAGATGGATGGCTTACTTGAAGGTGTGTCTGAAATACTTACAGTTCCAATTCGAGTGGATCAAATAGGGCGTTTCTATTTAAATTATTTAATTCATAACAAGGAATAATTGTTAATTTAACTTGGTTTACGAGGCCTTTAACTAATTTTATTATTTCAATTGCTTGAAAGGGCCTTTTCCATATTTTATCGATTCTAGAAAGAACTTACTTTGTTTTAAGTAAACTTTATTTTGATTACTTTTGAGTTATTTTCTTAACGTATAATTTTGTATGCGGAATATCATTTTCCAAAGAACTAAGTCCAGATTATTTGTGATTTAAATAATAGTGTAGCTGAGTTTATTTGAAGAAAATTTCAGGTGCTGATTAAAATGAATTTGAAGCGGAGAGAAATACGGATAGTCCATAAAATCTTACGTTTTGAATATCTGTGCTACCAGTAACCTGTGCTTTACCTCTTCCATATGTACCTGCAGTACCCACGGAAATAGAAGATGAACGTGTGAAATGAGTGAAGCTTAATGTGCTACCTATAATATCCAAATGCTCATTATGTACATTCACCGAATTTGGTACCAGTTCAGGCGTGTTGGCTAAATTTGTATAAGCTCCCATACGGACAGCAAATTTACCCGTAATATAAAACTCTAATCCACCAGCTACATTCACTAGGGGTTTGTCTGACAAGTTAACGGCTTCATATATCCAAGCATTGGCGGTTAGCATTAATCGATTACTGTAAAAATAAGCGCCACCCATATTCACTTGCCATGGAAAGCTAGGCTCAGTTGTAAAGGTTTGATTGATGAGATTAAATTCAGCAGGTTGAGTATCTTCACATCGAGCTCGAATACCATCATCATCAACACATATATTCGAAGCTGAGCTATCTTGTTGTTTAATCGTTGAACTTAAAAGAAATACTTGCGAAATGCTAAGTCCCAAGGATAACTTTGAAAACGGCGTATATGACATTCCAAGGATGGGTTTAACGCCGTATTCGCTTCGAGATAAATATTGGTTTGCGATAAAAAATGGCGCTTGTTCCGTTGATGTTTCATTAAGCTCACCAGCATTGCTGACTATCACTTTACCATCGTTGGGTAGTTGATAAATTTGGTTAAAAATTCGTTCTTGAGTTCTGAAATGTACATAAAGTGTTAATCCAATAGAAAAATTGTCACCTATAGCAACGGCGTAAGATGGACCAACATTATTTGTGACATCTTGATTGTTAAAATTGATGGTGTACTTAGTACCATTTTGTAAAATATTGTCAAAAGTTTGAGCTTGTTCTTCAAGTAGTGAGTCAGTTATAGCATAGGAAAAACCGACAGTACCTGGGCCTAAGGGTTGAGTAATGCCAAAAAAGTTTGGAACAAGCGCTGAAGAAGTTCTTTCCCAATCTACTTTTTCACCTGTTGATTTAGTTAACGCATTAACATATTTTGTTTTGCCAATATTATATGCATTCATATTAGCTGTTATATTGCTAGATGTAGCATATACGATACCCGACGGATTATAATATAATCCAGAAGGGTCATCGGAGATAGCGACATAAGAACCTGCTAGTCCTGCTGCACGATTCCCAATTAATATATTGTTATAATGATATTGGTCTGCAAAAACAGAGTGATAACTTGTAACTAGTAGTACAGCTAATATTGTTAAAAGACTCTTATTCTTTAACATGCTGTTCAAACCTTGACTTTGCTCTCGGAAACTTTAGTTTATCCAGGTTTTCAATTTTGGATATCAGTTTTAGATTATCAATACGTTGTTTAGTTGGAGGGTGAGTTGCTTTATGTTTGGATTTATTTTGTTCTTTAGTAGACTTTTTAATTCGCTTTAAGTAACGGCTCAAAGCACTAGTATCATAACCTGTGTTGGCTAGTAGCAATAGTGCAACTCTATCTGAATCTAGTTCGTCATTTTGTTTAAAGCCTTTATCCAACAATTTATTCACTGCGTTATCGACAGCTTGAGAAAATAAAGCCTGTGCTGAGCTTTTGGAACTTCCTAGCAATCGAGTGACTCCTGCAGTTGCACCTTTTTCAGTGCCCTTTATTTTAAATTCTTTGACAATATGTTTTTCAGTGATATGTGCTACTTCATGTGCTAAAACTGCTGCAAGTTCTGCCTCATCTTGCATGGCATCAATTGCGGCCTTAGTGATAAAGATATACCCGCCTGGAGCAGAATAAGCATTTATAAAATTCGCATCCAAGACAGAAAATCGAAACTCAATATCATCACGATTAGAATTTAATGCTAGGGATTTTCCGACTAGATTTACATAACGATTAAGCTTGTCATTTTGATAAACGGGAAATTGACCCAATATACGAGCACTGATTGTTTTACCAAAGCGGATTTCGGCATCGACATCTTCTTCAGTGTTATTGGATATATCCAGTTGATGAGCGCGCATACGAAAGCTGCCATCCTCGCTATAAGCGACGAATGGCAGTGTTATACATATTACAATGAGAAAAAGTTGTTTAAAATTAAATAGAATCATGCGGTCCGTCGCAATATTTTAAATGATGTTAGTCTTTAATCTTTTATACCGTCCATGAAAGCAAATACTTCAGTATCAGCTATTTCAATGGCTTCCATTCTTTCTAGTGATGCGTAGTCCATGACTTCTATATTACTTGCTCGTGAGCGATCAATATTTTGTAATCCACGGATGGCCGCAGTAGTTGATACTGAGCTAGCTCTACGTCGAGAATTATTTTGAAGTTTTTTGTCTACACTAGCCATTCTTCTTTTTCGCTTCATCGGAGGATGGTATGAAACGGACAGGCGTGATAGCCAACCTGTTTTATCGCCTAGTTTTACTTTGTACCAGTTGTTATTTTTTTCAATACTAACTAGTTTTTCACCTTTTAATACATTTTTAATGGTAGTTGAACCAAATGCCGGACTAGAAAGGATTTTTGCTCTAGCACTCATGACATAGATAAATTCTTCCGCACTGACCACCATTGGTGCCGACAATATGAGGGCTAATAATATACTTAATTTTTTCATTTTAGTTACTCCACCGAATTTTAATCTCTATGCTTTGTTTAGCGTCCGGTTATTATTTAACTTTAACATTGCCCGAACTGGCTGATTACTAAACTATGCCTATTAAAAGAAAGACTTACGTTGAGAATTAGAGCTTCTTTAAGAGTATTGCAATAAGCAATCCGGCAATTGCTTGTGAAAACTGTCATTTTGTTGTCATTGTGAAAACACCATCCCAATTAGCTTCTGGAGGATTAGTTTTATATTCTTTGCAACGAGCTAATATATTAGTGTGTACTAATTCATCAGGTAAGGTGTTCAACAATTGAATGGCTTTATCCCATTCTTGGTTCAAATAGTGTTGGAAAGCTTGGTCACTTTTCAATACGCGTTGTTTTGCTGCTTCAAGGGTATCTTCATCAACTGCATTGGGTAACACCAATGGTTGTAATACTTTGATAGGGAGTTTTTTACCTTTTACACGTACAACATCAGCTATTAAACAAGGAATTTCGATAGTCAGACGATTAAAAGTATCTTCTGTTATCAATATTTGTACACCATATTGTTTCGTTAAACCTTCAATACGTGATGCCAAGTTTACATTGTCACCTATGATGGTGTAATCCAATTTACTTTCAGAGCCAATGTTACCTAAAATCGCATCTCCAGTGTGAATACCGATACCAATTCCGATTGGATCTAATCCTTTATCGGTTATCCATACGTTAACTTCTTTTAATCGTTCTATCATGTCGAGAGCAGACAACGTGGCTTGGTCAGGGTGATCAGTGCTAATAACGGGGGCACCCCAGAACGCCATAATTGCATCACCGATAAATTTATCGATGGTTCCTTCGTGTTCAAAAATTGAATCGGTCATGGAGGAAAAATAATAATTCAGCATTTCTACCACTTTATCAGCGCTCAATTTTTCAGAGATATTGGTAAAACTACGAATGTCTGAAAAAAGTATTGTAATATTTTCTGTACTACCTACTTCAGCTTTAGCAAAATCTTCTTGATTATCGATGAGTGTGGTTAATACCGCTGGAGATAAATATTGCCCCATCATGCGTTTAAATTTACGCTTTTCTCGACCTTCCATTAGAACCATAGCGGTAATTGATAGAACCCAAGCTGCGGATAGTGAAGCGAGTGGGGCAACTAGTTCGATAACAATGTTATTTTGAAATTGATAAAATGAGAAATAGGCAAATGCAACACCTACTATCAATGGTATTGTATGTTGGATATAAGTTCTTTTTACGAACAATACGCATAAAGCAGTTAAGATTGCTAATATAAATATGGCGGTATACGTTAGTTTACTATTAGCAGGTGTGAGAAAATCATTCGTTAATATGTTGCTGGTCATCGATGCATGAATAAATACACCAGGTAAATGTTCATCTATAGGTGTATTCTTCAAGTCGTTAAGGCCTGCGGCACTACCGCCAACAAAAATGTATTTATTTTTTAACTCTTCAGGATCTACAATCAAATTTTCGAGGTTTCCACTTTGAATGGATTGTAAAGAAGCAACTAGTGCACTAAAGGAAAATGTCGTGTATTTTCCATAATAATTTACTAGCATTTTCTCGTCTTCATCAATTGGAATTGTTAAGCTATCAAAGTGAATGTTGTTTCCTTTGCGGATGATTTCTTTATATTTTTTATCATCAAATATTGCTGTAGTTGACAATGATGGATAATGTAAATTGGCATAATTGTGAAATAATCGCGCTCGGCGATAAACACTATCATTATCAGCACCAACTTCTACTACGCCGATACCATTAGTTGACTCTGCCAACTCTGGAAAAGGTAAATAGAAATTGTTATTTTGTGGTGATTGTAAGTTTTTAACTATTGTAGCTGGATAATCGTCAGATATTGATCGCTTTTCTAAGGCAAAACGAGAAATAAAATCTTCTGGTAAAGGTTTGTTAAGTTCAACATGCATTGCGCTTTTATCAACGAGTGAATTTTCTCCAAGTTCATCCGTTTCTAATTTATCATCTAAAAATCGCGTAGCGTGATAAGCAAAAGGATATGTTGCGGAAGCTTCGACGAGTTCATAGTCATCTGGGTTTATGGTTTCTCCTTTTTCTTGATCAAATAAATGTTTTTCGGAAATCATGATATCGAACATGACGCCTTTTGGTTCAGCATATGAAAGAAATTGGAGTAAATCCGCATAAACAAAGCGCGGCCAGGGCCAACGGCCAGCATAGTTGTCCATGGCATCGAGTGATGACTCATCAATAAGTATGACAGCGACTTCATCGCTAATTTTTTTATCCGCACGAATTTGGCTCATTTGCCAGTCATAGCTTAATCCTTCTAGTTGATCGAGGATTTTATAATGGTATAAGCTGGATATGCCTAAAGTGACAAATAAGATAATTACAATGGGTCTGATTATTTGTTTGGTTTTATTGTTGATCACTATTTGGCCTTTTGCCGATTTATTTAATTAATAAAGTACCTTGGGCTATCGAGAAAACTACCTATTTTCTTTAATTCGATATAAGGCACTGGTGAAAAGCGAAATTTAGTGATAAAAAGCCTGTTTGTTTCTGATACATTGTAGAAAAACTAAACTTGAGTGCATTTCTAAGATTTAAGTTTATTTTTAATTTTCCGTTAGTTATTGAACATAGGGATAATGTAGGAATAGGCCATGAAAGCCAAAATCATGTCTGCAGGTGTAGTCGTTGTTAAACGCGAATCTGGACATTTCAAATATTTGTTATTACGAGCATACAATCATTGGGATTTTCCCAAAGGTGTGGTTGAGGATGGCGAAGAAGTCATTGACGGCGCACTTAGAGAAGTCAGGGAAGAATCTACAATCGTGGATTTAAACTTTGAATGGGGTATGCAATTTCGTGAAACAGGCCCCTATGGCCCAGGTAAAGTTGCTAGGTATTACCTCGCTGAAACTCATCAAGAAACCGTTGATTTGCCGATTAATCCTGAAATCGGTAGGGCAGAACATGAAGAATATCGTTGGGTAAGCTATGACGAGGCCCTAGCCCTTGTTTCTCCCAGAGTACGAAGTGTATTAGATTGGTCCCAAGATATTCTAAAATATGTTGATGTAGAAGAATAATTGACCATTTCTGACGTCTATTTTGTTAATTTTTCTGAGATAACGTACATAATTTGTAGTTTGTCTAAAATAATCTTTAATTCCTTCAATTTGCTGTCGATATCTATATAGAGTGTATTCGCGCATGAAAACGCGCATGTTTGAATAACATAGTAGTTATGGAATTGAATGAACGAAAATATCGATGAAAAACAAATTCTAGTATTTCGGGTAGGCCCGGTGGTCTGCTGCGTTGATGCTCATCTTGTAGATTCTATCGTTCATCCTCAGCCCTTACATCGATTTCCTCGCCAAGCCGATTTTATTCTCGGTGTTTTACAATATCAAAATACCGCTGTTTCTATTGTTAATCTTTTCCATAAGTTTGATTTAGAAGATCCAGAACCGATTGCTGAAACTCGTTATGTAATGGGTCAAACTGCGAAGGGTACGGCAGGTTTTTGGGTTGACGAAGTATTGGAAGTGACTGAACAGTTTGAAGTTCATAGCGCAAAACCACCTGAGTATACAGAACGCAGTGTATTTGAGTGTACTATTTTGTGGCGAGATAAGCTTGTTTTAAAAACAGACTTCACGCAACTGTTTATGATGAGAGATGCACGGCCATTAAAAAATTGGATCGAAATTGATGCAGGGAATGCGATTGCTGCAAATTATCCCAATAGTACCATTGCAGAGTCCGATATTAATGCATGGGCTGAATCTGTAAGTGAATCTTCAGATCAAAAGATTCAAGCATTAATGTCTCGAGGTATTGAATTTAGTCAAATGGTAACATTTGATAAAGACGATGGCTCTTCTGTACCAGACGTAATCTCTGAAGACGAAAGACCGTTTAATTTTGTTGACGAAGAAGCTATGACCGTTTCTCCCTTGACAGAACTCAGCGGTTTAACAATAGCCGAACTTCCGAATAAAGTAGAAAAAGAGTTCGACAAAGAAATCATTATATCTGAGCCAGTGGATTCTACAATTTCTGTAGAATCCACTGAAGAAAATCAAGTTATGGAGGGATTAGCAGCTCAACATGGCGATTTGGAAAACACGTCAGCGATAGAAAAGACTCCTAAAAAGTTGGAGATAGAGTCCTCTGAATTAATTGTTGAAAATAACCAGACAATTTTGGAAAACGCTGTAGATCAATCTTCTCAATCTGAATTTCATGAAAAAACTACCTGTGAAAGTGCTCAAGAAGAACCTAAGGATAGTGATAATTCCATAGAAGATTTGTCTGATATGCCAGTGGAGGTAACTCTATTGGACACACCTTCACAAGTCTTAACCAAAGATATTAAACAAGAAAACTCAAGTGACTTCATAATAGATTCAGAGGGTTCATCTAATTTAAATTCTCAATCACTAAATTCTCAAAAGGAATATATTAATCCAGAAGTTAAAACTGAGATAAATAATCTGCGTGATGACGACGAAGTTGTAGAGGCTATAGCTGATCAATACAATGATTCAAAGGAAATTCAACAGTCCGAGGTTAATATAGATGAAGAAAGATTAGATACTACGAAATTGCAGGTTGAAGAGTCTCAAGCGAAAAAAGAAAAATCAGAAATTTTGTCAAAAACACTTCAGAAAAACCCGAGTGAAGATATAAGTGAAGCTGGTGCTGATCAAGAAATTACACAGAAAACCATTTCAGAGCCTACTATTGAAATTCAATATAATCTAGATTCAACTGAAAATGTTAATTTTGAGAACGAAATATCCAGCGGTTTTGTTAAAAACTCAATAATGGATGTGCCATCAAAAACGTTAATAGAACCTTCTGCTGATTTTATTGTTAATGTAGGCGAAGGTTCTAAGGTTAGTAATTTTTCTTTGAGTGAATTGGATGTAAAAATTGATGCTGGCAAGCTTACCGAAGAATTGACTAAAGATTCAACCGCTTCGATATTAGAAGATAATAGTATATCCCAAATTTCCAAACCTTTCATGCCATCAAAAATAGGACCTTCAAAAGATAAAGTGTTGACTGATACAAGCGTAGAAATTAATTCAACAGAATTCCTTATCGATACGTCTGATATTGAAGTTCCAAAACATCCTAGCATTTTTGAAAGTGAATTAATAAGAAATCGTAAAGTATCAGTGAGTGACAATGTTGAAGAAATAGAAGAGGATTCAGTTACTCAATGTAAATTTGAAAATGTTGGCGATAGTAATACTTCAGTTATCGATAAATCTAAAGTAGAAAATAAGGTGCGGGATTCTGAAGTAATAGCTGATATTACATCGCCATCTGAAGATGCTGATGATGAAAAAAACACAGTTAAAGCATTGGCGGCACAATATGGTGATACAATTCAACAGATTACAAAGAAAAATGTTAATGAAAATCCCCAAAATCAAATTAAACAATCTCAACCCGACGTGTTTGATAAAATTAACAATAACGCTGGTGATACTGTAATAAGGCATGGTTTTGCTCAACAAAGTAAAGCAGATCAATTAACCTTAGCCTTTATAAGTAAGGATCTAACGGAAACAAAAATCGATGTCGATTTGGATCCATTAACGAATTTGTATACTGAGTTTTTGAATGAAAATGCCGAAGAAAAATCGACTGAATTGTTGTTAAAAGGAGTGAGCAGAGATTCGGATATAGAATCTAAAAATGATTTAAGTAATTCTAGTGCGTCGAGTAATAACGTTAATCCAGTTTCGTTGGTTCCTTTAGAACCTTCTAATTCTACGTCAGAGATTATTTCTCAAACAGAAAAAGAACAATCTGTGGTGGAAATTTCTAATTTTGAAGAGGTAATATCAATATCGAGTAACTTTAATAATTCTTTTGTTGAGGATGATCAAGCAAAAGATTTTGGAGAGGATCTAAACTCCCATCTTAAAGAAAATATCGAAACTAAAGAAAATGTCAATAATCAAACGAATAAAATAAAATCTAGTGAAATTGTTGAAGTAGATGAGGAAATAGAAACAGGTGATGCATTTTTAGATTCTTTGGATGAATTTTTAGATTCCGATGCAGAAAGTTTTTCACAAGAGCATAAGACGCTTGTAACACAAGATAAGGCGGTCGGAAAAGTAATTGAACGAATTGAACGTAAAAGAAATGGAAAAGGCAATACTTCACCAGCGCGAGTAGTGGTGAGTATTCTTGCTTCTGCAATAATTGTTTTTTTTGTCCAACATTATTGGCTAAATCCCACTGAAGAAGACGAAGTCGTTCCCTCATTAGAATTATTGGTGGAGTCTTCTATTGATAAGTCAAATATATCCGATAGTAAAATGCTTAATAATTTAAATGAAGAAGGGTTAGAAGTTGAAGCGTTTATTACTATCCCAGCTGAAATACCAGAAAGGTATACTGAAACACCTACAAATGCTATTGGTAGTGTAACAGCTAAAAACGCGGTATCTAACAAAAATTTGGAATCTGTATTTAGTTGGAAGAAACATTTAATAATACGTGGAGATACTTTATGGGCTTTGTCCAAACGTTACTTAAATGATCCGTTTCGTTATACTGATCTTGCGCGATGGAGTAATATCAAAAATCCCGATAAAATCTATCCTGGAAATGAAGTGAGTTATAACGTGAGTGAAGAAGCAAAAAAACTTTAATATGTGAAAATGATGTTTGATCTGACAATTCACTGCTCTATTTAGAGCGTAGAATAGCTACCATGAAAATATTCAGATGATGCGTCGTTTTAAATAAGAATTCTAGATTTATTCAAATTTATCATTGCCTAGTTTCAGCAGCCACGATTCAGCTGGGCGAATTTCTCCGACTGCAAGTTCTCTTGAATTCAATATTATTGGCGAGATGTGATTCTGAAGTTTATTTTTTTCTTCATTAGATAGAATGTTTAGATGATTAAGAATTGCTAACAGTGCAACTGAACGTGCTCGAGAACTACCATCAGAGATTTTTACGGCAACTCCTAAGCCTTGTTTAGGTAAGGCTGCGATAACTATACCTTCAGCGCCCGTTTTAGCCAGTACAGCACCGTTAGTGACTTCATTCAATTCACTCACCATAGATCCATGGCCTGCAATATAGAGAGGTTCGTTATTAATGGCTTTGTGAAGTCGTTGAATAGCGTTTATACGTTTGTCTGATAAATTGACTGGATTTGCAAAACGCGCCGTTGCACGGGCAAGTTGTAACAAAGGCATGGTAGGAGCGGGTAATCCACATCCATCAATTCCGATTGGATACTGAGTTAGATCAATATTAGCTAAATCAGAAAGTATATCTAAGGATAATTGTTGTAATGGGTGGTCCAGTAAGTGGTAACCATCTAATGGCAAATCTAAATGCAATGCTGTGGTTAAAAAGCCTGTGTGTTTACCAGAGCAATTGTGATGAATTCGACAGCCATGTTGGCCCAAAGCCAGCAGGTGATGGGCGCTTTCGGTATGTTCAGGGAGTACGGCACCACAAGCTAAATCTTTTTCAGTTAATCCTAAACGATTTAGCCAAGTTTCAACTAGTTTCTGATGCATTTGTTCACCCTGATGGGAAGAACAAGCTAATGATAATTCTGCATCATTTAAGAGGTAGTGATCACTAGCACCACTCTCAATTAAATGAATGGCGAGCATTGGTTTTAAAGCTGAGCGTGGAAATACCAGTTCGTCAATATTTCCCCAGCTTTCGACAATTTTTCCCTCAAAATCACATACCGCAGCTGCACCGAAATGCCGACTTTCTACCGTTTTATTGCGAGTAACTTCGACAAAAAGCTCATATGCCATGCAGCTAAAACTCCAGTAAATCTAATTTTTATAACGCAGCAACAAGCTTGCCGTCTGAGTCTGGATGAGTGTTAGGGGGAATAGTTGAGGAAACTCTGGCAAGACCTCCGGCAATTAATGATTCAATCATGTCAGCATAAGTTTGATTGTTTGCGATATAGCAGGCTTTGGGGAAATAGCTAGAACCATAAGTCATTCCAGGAACTAGGTTGGCTTCCATAAAAAAACATTTTCCACTATTATTGGTTTTAATATCTATTCGGCCATAGTCTCTGATCCCAAGTCCAATAAAAGCCTCTACAGCTAGGTCCGTTACTCTGTCTTTAATTTCATTGTCATCAATGGTAAGCAAAATTTCTGAATCGTCAATTTTTGCTTGGGCTCCTAAAATTCTTAGCCCATTAGTTGATATCTTTGGAATCACTTCAACGGCAGATACTATTAACTTTTGGTTAGGAGTTTTAATTACAGCTACTGTAAATTCACTACCATTTAAATATTCTTCAACTAAAATAGGTTGATTAAATGAACTGTATAAAGACTGTATTTTATTTTTAAATTCAGTAAAGTTTGTTACAAAAGATAAATCGTCTATGCCGTTTCCATTTGCTGCGTCTAATGGTTTTAGAAATAGTGGGAAAGGGATGGGTAATTCACTTTCTTTTTTATATTGACCCGGACTAGCGATAAAATAATTGGCTGTATTAATCCCTTTATTGCTTAAATGCGTTTTAGCGAGAACTTTGTTGGAATCAAATTTCAATACATCCCTTGATGATCCTGTAAAATTTATGCCATGATGGGAAAAAAATTCAGATAGCCATATGTCATCTCCATGTGCAACGGGTATATATTTCACTGCAAGGACAACCAATGTAGGTTGTCTCTTAATAACATCATTTAACTCTTCTTTTGTATTAATTACATTTAATCGGGCGCTGTATCCCATGTTCTGAATTGCATTTAATACGTTGTTGCAAGCTATTAAAGTTCCAAATCCACTTTCTTTCAAAGCTTCGTTGGATGTTGTTACTATTTCTATAGACATATTGGTTCCGTACTTAGTAATTGAATAAGTTAACTAAATAGTTAAATTCCTGGCATATATTCAGGATCGGATCAAAAACAACTATCTGTTAAGAGAAGCATTATCCATTAACTGTTTAATGGCGAAGATTTGTTAATATTCTGATTGTACTTTACGTTATGAATTTCGAGATTTGAATTTAAAACTGATAGAGATAATACTTAATTTTTATATCATTGGTCGGGTATTTTTTTGTGATATTCAAAATATATGATTCAGGGCTTAACAAGCTCTGAATCATATTTTAATTTTCATATCATCAATTCAAGATAGCTTGAATTTAACGCAGAGCTAGCCTAGCTCTACGTGTGTACCAATCGTTAAATTGCTACGATATTCTCTGCTTGTGGGCCTTTTTGACCTGATGTTACAGTGAATTGTACTTTTTGACCTTCAGTCAAGCTCTTAAAACCTTCGCTGGTAATAGCGCTAAAATGGGCAAATACGTCGGGACCTGATTCTTGCTCGATAAAGCCAAAACCTTTTGAATCGTTAAACCATTTAACAGTACCGGTAGTAGTAGACATAATTTTTATCCTATAAATGTAAGTAAATTAAGCTTTTTTTAATTAAAGCCGTTTGGCTGGAAGTGTTGCAATTACTTATGAGAAACAGGACGAGATCAAAATCGGTATCGAAATGGAGGGCATAAATATAAAACGCATTTTTCAAGCTAACTTGATTGTAAGCTAATTACAATCAATGTCAACAAGTATTACTTGAAAGTAGTTTTGTAAAATAGGTAATTAAGTATTTATAGTATTAATTATATGCTTTAAAACAAGGAACTGGATGTTTGCATAGTGATCAAGTTGTTAATCAAGTAGAATCTTGATAGATCTAGTTAATACGTTTAATAAAATATTAGCCATTTGTTAGTTTAAAACATTACTTACGAACGACGGTATTATTGTCAATCGATTTATAACTGAATTTCATGTTAGACTGAAATCTCTTTTCAATTATTACTAGTTTTGGCATCTCTCATGCCGAATTGTGGGAATTCCATAGTCCCCTAAAGGCCGGACTTTCTCCCCTTTTTTACTGCTTTATAGTCATTATCAAGTTAGCATCACATAACTCGTTCCGCGAAATGATTATGGTTACTTTATATCTATTGTATCTATCTTAAAATTCATTTGGAGAAATATTATGAGCAAAGAGAAAAAAAGCAATAAAGAAAATAAGAAACAACCTCTTCTGACACAAAAAGAGAAGAAAGCAGCGAAGAAAATCAAGAAAGATAAACAGAACCACAAAGGCCTTATGGATTGAAACCAGGGTAATGTAATTAGAGGCTCCTCAGATTATTTTTTATGATGGGCCTTTATGTTTATCTAGTAAATAGAAATACTAGATTGATTTATATGTGTCAAAACTAGGTTGATTGATTCAAACAAAAGCCTATTCAACGAAGATTGGTAAATCGATATAAAAAGTTGAGCCAGAATCTGAAGAATAGAAATCAATATTGCCTTTATGTAATGTGACTATTTGTTTGACGATATGTAAGCCAAGACCTGTACTTTTCACTTTTGCATTGTGTTTATTATCATGTTGTGAAAATTTTTCAAAAATGACACCTTGAAAAGATTCAGGAATACCTTTTCCGTAATCAGTTACACTTATTCTTACTTGGCCTTCAAAAGGGATAATACTGATATCAACCGTGTTATTATTGCCACCATATTTTGCCGCGTTTGACAGTAGGTTATTTAAAATTTGTTGGAAGCGATTTTCGTCTATATTGACGATTGTATTTGGTAGTAAGTCAGTAAGTTGATATTTGACATTAAATTGTTGACCATAACCTTCTATGGACTGAACTGCCAGTTTTACTTGTTCTGACAAATTACTTTTACTTAACTCTAGAGATATTTTTCCTGCTTCAATTTTTTGGACATCTAACAAATCGTTGACGAGGTTGATTAATCGATCGGCATTCCCTAAGGCCATAACCGATAGTTGTTGAGTTTTTTCGGGTAATTCACCTGTAACACCATTGGTAATTAGACTCAATGCACCTTTAATCGACGTGAGAGGCGTTCTTAATTCATGGCTGACAACAGATAAAAAATCAGCTTTGTGTTGTTGTGCCTTTCTTTTTTGAAATTGTTCTCGCCTAATATAAACTAACATCAAAGATGTCGTTAACAATATCAGAACAAATATCACAAACAGTTCGATTGCCAATTTTTGAACATAATCTGAATATAGTGTGTCACTTCTAAAGTCTGCTATGATCCAAGAAGTACCTTCTACTTTTCGCTCAAACAAAATGCGTTCTAATTCATTTTTCTCCAATCTAAAATCCAAGCGATCCAATTTAATTCTTGCACCTTGTTCTACAATTTCGATTACCTTTCTTTCCGATACCTGCATTATCAACATGAGCTCATGGCGGGGCACCTGGGCGTTTCTTAAAATATTACCGATCAAATCGACGTCAAAACTAACAAAAAATGTTGCAGTAGATTGTTCATACTCAAATGGCACCATAATGTCAAAATGATACAGTTCTGGGTTTGGGTGCAATCGCGGGAAATGTTGTTTTGTACGTGTAAAACCTTTTATTTCATTAATACATTGGTCACCAATAAGTCCATCAAAGTCAGCGTAAAATGGATTTCCGTCTTCATCTGCGATAGTGAAGGTAAAATGATTGGGAAAAAAATACCTTAAACGATCAGAAATAACATCACGGATATCATCATCGTCAGGATTATTAATTAGTTCAATGATAATGTCTTTATTACTGTTTGCAAAAATGGATACCAAGCGTCGGCGTTCTGAAATATACCGTTTAATCGATTCTTTTGTTGATGAAGTAACTTCGTGGGCAATTGAGGTGTGGTAATCTTTAAAGTCATGAAAGCGAGCGTAACCTGTCCAAGCGATACTTGCCATGGATAGGAAAATTACAGCCATAAAGAAGATGTAATATTGTCTCATTTATTTTGCTATTAGAAATGCTTGACTAATGTATCGACTATTTGAATTTAAAATATAAGTTTTTAGTCGGTTATTTGATATAAATCATGTAATTACTACAGACGTCTAAGGACAAATTAATGAATGTGGTCGTTAGTTTTGATAAACTGAGCAAATTGTGAGCTTTAAGCTATTCTCACAATATTAATGTGTCAAATATGATACGCTCTGCAGTAATTTAGAGGTATCGATAATTGCTTGCTTTTACAAAAATCGAGAACTCGAAAAATTAATGTTATAGAAATTAAGTAACAATATTTCTTTCAGTGTTAGCTAAAAAAGATTTTATGTTTAGGCACATCTCATCAACTAATCGCTGTCTTGATATATGGCTGGCCCACGCAATATGAGGAGTGATGACTAAGTTAGGAAGGTTTGCCTCGATTAATAGGTTTCTGTCAGGTGGTTCTTGTTTTAGAACGTCAAGACCTGCCGCTGCAAGTTTTTTATTTATTAGTGCATCTAATAAATCGACTTCATTAATCACGCCACCACGAGACGTATTAATCAATATGCATTCAGATTTCATTTGTGCTAATGTATTTTTATTGATTAAATTCTCAGTTTGACTGGTAAGAGGGCAATGAATGCTAATAATATCGGATTGAGATAGTAAGTCTGATAATTCAACTCTATCGCTTTTTTTAACGTCAGTGAGTGATTGAGCTACAATCACTTTAAGGCCAAAGGCTTTTGCGGTTTTTGCGATGGCTTTACCAAGTTCGCCATATCCGATGATGCCCAGTGTTTTTCCTGTTAATTCAGATATAGGGTAATCTAAGCAGCTAAAGTGTTTAGATTCATCCCACTTCCCCTTTCGCACCAGTGCATCATATTGACAAATATTTCTATGTAATAGGAAAATTAGCGAAAAAACATGTTGTACAACCGAATTTGTTGCATAAGCAGTGACATTACAGACTCGAATCCCTTGTTCCTTCGCTGCAACAAGATCGACATTATTTGTACCGGTAGCAGCAACACAGATTAATTTTAACTCGGAAGCTTGCGCCAATGTTATTTTATTGATGATGACTTTGTTGCTGATGATGACTTCAGCTTGTCTTACGCGACTTAAGGTATCTTTTTCAATGGTATGATCGTACATTTGCCAATTATCAACAAGTTTATTCAAGCAACTTAAATCCAGGTCACCATTATCTAATGAACCTTTATCTAGTATCACACCATTGTTGAATGTCATATCCGAAGTCATTTGCTATAATCCTATCATGAGGGAAAAGTTACCTATTGCCATTAGTTCTTGTCTTCTGGGTCATGATGTTCGTTATGATGGCCGAGCAAAACCCAATTCCTATATTCAAGACGAATTGTCAGAATATTTTTCATTTCAAGTGATATGCCCAGAAGTGGAAATAGGCTTAGGCGTACCACGACCACCTATAAAACTTACCCGAGTTAATGGACAGATTCAAGCAGTGCGTATTGATGAGCCAAAAATAAACTATACCCAAAAATTAAGAAATCATGCATGGTTAACTATACCTACTTTATCAAATATTAATGCCTATATCTTCAAGGCAAGATCACCAAGTTGCGGAGTTGGTACTACGGTTTTGAATGAAAATGAAAACGTAAATGGGGTTTTTGCTCAAGAGATTTTAAAGGTATTTCCAGATTTACCAATTATTGATGAAAGTTGTTTGGAAAGCGCAGAAGATCGAATTTTGTTTCTAAACGCAGTATTTGAATATGCTGAAAAATCTAATTAGAAAGATTAACTACAAAATAACCACAAATGATAAATTATATTCTTACTCGATTAATTAGTGCTGCATTAGTTATTCTTGGTGTCTCTTGTTTGGTTTTTTTATTGATCCATCTCGTGCCTGGCGATCCTGTTGAGTTAATGCTTGGTGAATCTGCTAGGCCTGCAGATAGGGAAGCCTTACGTCAAGCTCTGGGCTTAGATCTCCCAGTTCTAACTCAATTAAATCATTATTTAACGGGTTTATTGCAATTTGATTTTGGCACGTCAATTCATTCCAAGCAGTCGATTAGTGAATTAATATTCCAACGTATTCCTGCTTCCGCACAACTAGCCATTAGTTCTTTGTTAATTGCGATTATTATCGCGTTTCCGTTAGGTATTATAGCGGCTATTAACAAAGATACGTTTTGGGATCAACTGGCAATGGGATTTAGTTTATTTGGCGTATCCATACCGAATTTTTGGATGGGGCCTTTGCTCATAATGGTCTTTTCACTTTGGTTAGGCTGGTTTCCAGTGAGTGGAAAAGAGGGAGTTTCGTCTATTATATTACCGGCTATTACTCTTGGTACTGCCATGGCAGCCATTCTGGCTCGAATGATTCGTAGTACATTACTTGAAGTATTACATGAAGATTATATTCGAACCGCAATCGCCAAAGGATTGTCGCAAAGACAAGTCATTTTAAATCATGCTTTGCGAAATGCCTTATTACCGATAATTACCTTGATAGGTTTACAATTAGGTACTTTATTGGGTGGAGCTGTAATAACAGAGAAAATCTTTTGCTGGCCAGGTTTAGGGCAGTTAACCATTGAGTCAATTCAAAATCGTGACTATCCGGTGGTTCAAGCTTGTGTTTTATTTATTAGTTTGAGTTATGTGATTGTTAATGTCGTTACGGATATTGTATACGCGGCAATTGATCCACGTATTCGTTTAAGTGACAGTACGAATGTTTAGGTATTTTCCATTTCTTGTATTGATTGCCTGGTTATTTATGGCAATATTTGGTTCCTTTCTGGGGTTGACCCCCGATGTTATTCAATTACCTAAAATATTGCATGGTCCTGATATGAGTCATTGGTTAGGAACTGATGATCTTGGAAGGCCCGTCATGGATCGCTTGATCATGGGCGCAAAAACCTCTTTGCTTGTTGCACTATGGGTCACATCCATTTCATTGATGATCGGAACTTTTTTGGGTGCGGCTAGTGCTTATTTTGGTGGCTGGTTTGATTTTGTCATGATTCGTATTATTGACGTATTTTTAGCCGTACCTGGTATATTATTAGCAATTGCATTTGCAGGGATAATGGGGCCTGGCATAGAAAATGTGGTTATCGCTTTATCAATTGTAGGTTGGGTAGGTTACGCACGTTTATCACGCGCACAGGTATTGGCACTAAAGCATCGCGATCACGTGCAAGCTGCCATTGCCTTAGGTTCTCCACCTTTAGTTATCATACGCCGCCATTTAATCCCCCTAATCAGTGCACCTCTTATCGTAGAGGCGACTTTTGGCATTGCTGCTGTCGTTTTGGCGGAAGCAGGATTGTCCTTTTTAGGGTTAGGTGTGCAACCCCCCGAAGCATCTTGGGGCAGTATGATACGAGATGGAACAGCTTATATGTTAGTCGCACCTCATATGGTCATTTCACCCGGAATTGCTATGATATTGGTTGTATTATCTGTTAATTTATTAGGTGACAGATTACGTGATAAACTCGATGTTCGAACAGGTTAAAGGATTTTATTTTACATGAGTATTGGACCGATTATGATTGACCTGGAAGGAACTAGCCTTTCAGAAGAAGAAAAAGAATTAATTAAACACCCTCTAGTGGGTGGCATTATTTTTTTCGCAAGAAATTTTGAATCTGTAGTGCAAATTCAAGCTTTAGTGAAAAGCATTCATGAAAACACGAATCAAACAATCCTAACCTGTGTCGATCAGGAAGGCGGGCGTGTTCAACGATTTAAAGACGGTTTTACTCGATTACCTCCTTTGAGACCGCTCGGTAATTTATACGATCATTCAACTGATCAGGGAATGAGTCTATCAAAAGCAATGGGTTGGTTAATGGCAAGTGAAGTATTGGCTGTAGGGGTGGATTTCAGTTTTGCGCCTGTGCTTGATCTTGATTATGGCGTCAGTGCAGTCATCGGTGACAGAGCATTTCATTCCAACCCTTCATCGGTTAGTCAGTTAGCGAGAGCTTATATACAAGGCATGGAAGAGGCTGGTATGGCATGTGTTGGAAAGCATTTTCCTGGTCATGGTGCCGTGGCTGCAGATTCACATTTGGAATTACCTCATGACAATCGTCCAACCTCAGAAATTATGGAAAAAGATGTTATTCCATTTGCTGAATTAATTTCCATGAATGTACTGCAAGGTATTATGCCAGCTCATGTGGTCTACGATGATCAGGACGAACAGCCAGCTGGGTTCTCAAAAATATGGTTGCAGCAGATTTTACGTACTCGCCTCGGGTTTGAAGGCGCTATCTTTAGTGATGATTTGAATATGGCTGCGGCTGGAATGGCGGGTAGCTTTACAGAGCGAGCAAATATTGCAATGAATGCAGGTTGCGATATGGCTCTAGTGTGCAATAATCGCTCAGGCGCGGTTGAGGTTTTAGATAATTTTAAATGGCAGGTTAACGAAGAGTCGAGTAATAGGCTATCTAAGATGAAAGGGAACCCGAAACAATCCTTGGAAGGCCTACAGCAACTTGAAAATTGGAAAGCGGCATCTGGGGCTGCTGCCGAATTGATTTTAGAGAATTAACATTATTTAAGTGTGATATACGCACAGATTAACAGCATCATGTTTCTTACAAGCAGTATTAATAGTGAGGTTTAGATATGGCCGACAAATTATTGATAATCATGGTTAACTCAGATCCTGAAAACCCTATCGAATTAAGTGCGCCATTCTTTCAAGCAACCGTTGCAGCGGCTATGGAATTTGAAGTAGAAATCATCTTTTCAGGTCGTTCTGGCGAGTTAGCTAAAAAAGGTGTTGCAGAAAAATTACACGATCAGGAAGGTAATCCAAAAAGTATATATGATTACATTAAAGATGCTCGTGAAGCCGGCGTTGTGTTTAAAGTATGCACGCCTAACCTCGATTTGTGGGGTGATGATTTAATTCCTGAAATTGAAGAGACTGTGGGTGGTGCTTATCTAATTAGCGAAGCCATGGATGATGACACTGTGACATTTACTTATTAATCTTCTATAGATAGCGTAATTTTATGAAGGGTTTTATGAACCCTTTTTTTCGTTTTATTAACGCTGAATTTACTTAATTACGTGTATAATTAACCCAAAAACTTATACCCTATATTTAATAACTAATCACAAAGGAACCATCATGCCCATTACGGCTGACGATGCAAAAGTCGTTGCTTCTCGTGCTGAGTGTTTGTTTGATGAACAACAAATACAAAACGCGCTGGATGGTTTGGCGCAGGATATTACGGCCCAACTCGAACATGAAAACCCTCTGGTTATCTGTGTAATGACCGGTGGGCTTATTGTAAGTAGTGAACTACTTAAACGATTTGCGTTTCCTTTGGAAGTGGATTATCTGCATGCAACTCGTTACGGTGATGATACCGTTGGCGATCAATTACAGTGGATAGTGAAACCCAGAAAAGATCTGAAAAATCGGTCTGTCTTGATTGTCGATGATATTTTAGATGTCGGTAAGACATTACATGAAATCGTACATTATTGTCAGGACGCAGGCGCTAAAAAAGTTTATAGCGCTGTACTGGTTGAGAAAATACATGATCGCAAAGATGGATTGTTAAAGGCAGATTTTACTGCTTTGCAAGTGCCTGACCGATATGTTTTTGGGTATGGTATGGACTATAAACATTTCTTACGAAATACAACAGGTATTTATGCAGCGGCAAAACAAGATGAATAAATTCGCAATAATTGGTGGCACAGGATTATCAAGTATGGCTAATCTTGAAATCAAAAAGACTGAAGTCGTTCAAACACCTTACGGTGAGCCGTCTGCGCCATTGTCCTATGGTGAATTTAATGGCAAAGAACTGCTATTTTTACCTCGTCATGGTAGTGGTCATACGTTTCCACCGCATAAAATAAACTATAGAGCAAATATTTGGGCACTTAAAAATGCGGGCGTAACACATATTCTCGCAGTAGCAGCAGTGGGAGGGATTCCTTCTCATTATTTGCCTCAAACTTTAGTTGTCCCTGATCAAATTATTGATTATACCTATGGGCGGGCACATACTTTTTTTGAGGATGGTTTAGATGAAGTTACGCATATTGATTTCACCTATCCTTATTGTGAAGAATTACGCCAAAAAATTATATCAGCCTGTGAAAATTTAAATTATGCTATTGAATCACCTGCCACTTATGCGGCGACCCAAGGCCCGCGTCTAGAAACAGCAGCAGAAGTTAATCGCTTAGATAATGATGGCTGCCATATTATCGGTATGACTGGTATGCCCGAGGCTGCATTAGCGAGAGAGTTAGATATTTGCTACGGTACTTTAGCGGTGGTGGCAAATTTAGCTGCTGGCCGAAGCGAAGAAGAAATCACAATGGAAGCCATTGAAGGTCATTTAAAAGCCGGAATGGATAAAACCAGTAAAGTGATTGCAGAACTAATTAATCTTGTTTACTAGTTTCTAATTGTTCTTCAGGTGGCGGCGGAACATATCTAATAACTCGAACAATCACACCAAATAACGGGTGATCAGAGTAATAAATTCTATTAAAACGCACGCGTTTAGAGTCTTTAATGCGAAAACCTGCAATAGGTGGCTTATCCTTGGGTATAAATCCCGATAAATCTTCGGCCACTGAAGGAGCGTTGATTGCGGCGTCTACAAGCTCACTATCATTTTTAGTACCCATGGGAAATTGCTCTTCACCGCTTTGTTCTTCGTGTTCAGGTATGTAGGGTTCTCCGCGATACAGAAAATCTAAGTCCATATGGAGATAACGACCTTTGGATAAGGTGAAATTACCGTAAACTAAATGTTGAGGTGGTCCTTCATAACTCAAGGGCGTGTATTTTGAAACCGGCATATCTCTTACGTCATCGAAGGGTTGTATTTCGTCAAGTTCACTAATAAAGAAGGGAAGTTGAGATAGCGGTTGAGAGAAATTCTTTTCTTCTTCTAAAAGCACTTGAAGTAGTTTCTCTTCATCTGTTTTTTGCTCAGAAAATTCCTCTGCTAATGGATCTCCAGTGGTTTGACTGATTGGATCGGTATTGGGCGTATCAATTAAAAAAACCTTTTGTGGTTTGAGTGTTTGACGCCAAGTGCGATGAATTAACAGCTTATATTTCGATGAATTTTTCAACTTTCGAACATATTTATCCAGGGTATCTTCATTTTCTGGGTCAAGTTTAGGTTGAACTAAATACGACGGGATATTTTCTATGTCGTCTTCGAGCAATAATTCTTCTTGTGTAAAGTGTTCAATATTATTGCGCGTTTCAGGGTAACCAGGCTTGTCTAACCAAATCTCAGATTCAAAGTTTGTCTCTAGGTCGTGTGCAAAGACAATAATTTCTATTTCATACCATTTTTCCGTGGCTTTCTTTGCAGCATAAGTGGGAAAACTTGCCAAAATACTTAAAACCAAGCAAAGTAGGATATAAATAGACCAGGGATGAGGGATTAGCATTGTTGGTTAAACTCTGCACGACTTTTCGCTAATGAACTAGTTTTAATTGTAATAGATGATAGTTAAAAAAGATACACTATCCACTGTATGATGTTGTAATTTCATAGGATTCAACTTAAATGGCCATAAGATCTGTACTAAAGATTGGTAATCCTTTCTTAAATAAAACGTCGAAAAAAGTCGCAACTATTGATGCTGAACTTCGCCAAGGTGTTATTCAAGATATGCTGGATACTATGGCAGCGGAAGATGGGGCGGGTATTGCTGCGCCACAAATTGGCGTGGATATGCGTATTATTATCTTCGGCATCGAAAAAAACCCGAGATACCCAGAAGCTGAAGCTGTACCAACGACAATCTTGATAAATCCTGAAATAACGGCGCTAACAGATGTTATGGAAGATGCTTGGGAGGGTTGTTTAAGTGTACCTGACTATCGAGGTCTAGTTCCGCGTTATCAATCCATACGATATACAGGTTTTAATGAACAGGGCCAAATTATAGATCGAGAAGTGACTGGTTTTCACGCTCGCGTGGTACAACACGAACTGGATCATCTTGATGGTATTTTATATCCACAGCGAATTGTAAATTTAGCCGACTTTGGCTTAATTAAAGAGCTGGAAACTGCTGAAATCATCCCTAAAATAAAAAATGGTTAAATTGGTCGGTATTAAAAGCTTCGCACTTTTGATTTTGTTGGTTTCTACAAAATGTTTTTCTGGCCCTCAATATTTTCCTATTCAACCTGCTAAAAATAAAACGGTATTAGGTACTGGTGTTGGTTTAGAAACAGGTATGCTTGGAATACGTTTTTCGCATTGGTTGGAGGAGCCCAATGTCATATTCAATTTCGCTTTTGGATTAGAAGGTTTTTCACCTGTATTTCGTTTTCCATTAGTAAATTTAGGAAATTACGATTTCTATTTAAATGTTGCGACCATGTTTACTCCTGGGGCTTTAGGTAAAATTAGTGGTGATGGTGGTGGTTTATTGTTTTCTGAAGATACGTTTTTATATGGTACTGGAATTGGCATTCAACGTTGGTTAAGAAAAAAAACAAATTATAGCTTTTACTTTAGTGCAGGAATGACTTACTGGGTTCAAGTCACTGGCGAACATGAAGGAGGGGGTGACATTGGTTTATCACCCGAATTGCAAATTGGTGTTCTTTATTAGTTTATAGATAGAGTAAAATTAAACTGATAGAAATCTTTTGTTGTATGATATTTGTACGTGAAATCTATAAATTTATAAACAAAATGTGAATATTCATATTCTATATGCTATTTGAAATTAGTTTATACTACTAAAATATAATTTTGTTAGTCTCATCATATCGATTTATCAGGAGCGATAAATGAATTTTGAAAAAGTAATATTCGCATTTTTCATTGTGTTAGCACTTACCTTAAATTTTGGTTTTTTTCTAGGTGATATCGAAAATCCTGTACACCATAATGTTTATGAGTTATTTGCAGCTATTGTTGTGAGTTTTATCGCAACCGTATTAAAGGCGGGTGATAAAACCCATTTAGGTGCAGTGTTGCTAGCAACCAGCTTGGTTGCAGATTTACAGCTGATTGTCGCTGCTATTATATGGGCCATCGCTGTACATGTCACTGAAACTGGCTTAACACCCAGTACTATGAGTGCCATTATTTCCTTATCCGGAGGTGCACTACTTGCGAATATCACTTCTGTCATATTACTTGTTTCTGAAACATTGATGGTTCGTCGTTAACAAGGACTGAAAGACTGTGCCGAACATTGTCTTTATATTAATTCGACGGATACGTATACCACTCATATTACTGATATCTGTTTATGCCGTTTCCATTCTAGGTTTTGTATTAATTCCTGGTCAAGATGATGAAGGAAACCTTTGGCGCATGGATTTCTTTCATGCATTCTATTTTGTTAGTTTTATGGGAACCACCATTGGGTTTGGTGAAATTCCATATGCGTTTACTGATGGCCAACGCATGTGGGCACTGTTTTCTATTTATACAACTGTAATTTCCTGGTTATACGGAATTGGTAGCTTATTGTCATTGCTACAGGAACCTGCTTTTCGATCTCTGATGACAGAATCCAGTTTTAAGCGTGCATTAAAGCGAATCAACGAGCCGTTTTATCTCATTTGTGGCTATGGAGATACAGGGAGCCTCTTAGTAAGAGCACTTGCTGAAGCAGGCATTCGTTCTGTCGTTATTGATCATAACCAAAATAGAATTAACTCTCTGGAATTGGAAGATATACTATTTGTTGTACCAGGTTTGTGCGCTGACGCGTCTATACCAGAAAGTTTGTTAAAAGCCGGACTAAAACATAAAAATTGTATTGCAGTCATTGCATTGACCAATGCAGATAATTGTAATCTAAAAGTTGCTATCACAACTAAATTGATTCGGTCAGAATTGTTAACAATAGCCAGAGCTGAAACGCATGAGGTTGAAGCGAATATTAATTCTTTTGGCACAGAATTGGTAATTAATCCCTTTGATACATTTGCTGGTCGTTTATCTTTAGCATTGCAATCACCAAGTATGTATTTATTATTTCAATGGATGACCAGTGTACCTCATGACAGATTGCAGGAGCCAACATTTACACCCAAAGGCAAATGGATTTTGTGCGGATTTGGTCGATTTGGAAAAGCAGTTTATAAACGATTAATTGATGCTAACTTGAGTGTGACAGTTATTGAGGCCATGCCAGAGCAAACTAAGGCACCACCAGGGGTTATCGTTGGCGTCGGAACTGAAGCAAAAACTTTACAAGAAGCAGATGTTTTACATGCAGCGGGAATAGTCGCCGCAACGGATGATGATGCTGACAATTTATCGATTCTCATGACGGCTAAACAGCTCAACTCGGATTTATTTGTCGTAGCACGTCAAAATTTAAAAGAAAATGATGAGATCTTTGATGTTGCCAAAGCTGATCTTATTATGAAACGCGGTAGTATAATTGCCAATAAAATATTCGCTATTGTAACGACACCTTTACTTGGAGAGTTTTTTGAATTGGCAGCGAAAAAAAATGATATATGGGCAAATGAATTGGTTAGCCGTATTTGCGGTATCGCCTCAAATAACGCACCAAGTCGATGGATGTTAGAAATAAAAACTGGCGATGCACCAGCTGTGAGCCTTGCTATTGCCAATAATCTTCAAGTACCACTAGGTGTATTCTTAAGAGATCCCCGTAATAGGGATGATCGCTTGAGTTGTTTGCCTTTAATGTTAAGCCGTGGTCGTGAAAGTATTTTGCTACCAAAAGAAGATGAAATCTTACAAAAAGGGGATCAACTATTATTTTGTGGACAATATGGTATGCAAGCTCATATGGATTGGATTGCAAAAAATCATAATGTATTTAATTATGTTCTAACGGGTCGCGAGCATAGTAGTAGTGTACTCAGACGCTTATTTAATAAATCAAATGCCAACGCTTCCCACAGATAACAGTGGTTGATAAAAATTACAAAAAGGAAAACAGATCGCCTTTAGTGGGATTCGCTTTAGGGAATGTGGGTTCATATGCCGTAGCGTACCTACTTAGTCTTTCAAATTCAGAAATCATCTTATACCTTAATGTTTACAAGTGAATGTCAGGTAATTCAAAATTTGTTGGAATTTAGACATTTATAATGAACTAAGGCACTTGACGCTTAAGTAATCCATAAGTTAGATTATCGTTATAAATATAAATTAATGTCTTTAAAATTATAACAATAAATTGTGACAAAATAATATCGGAGATACCGGCCGATGCGTTTGGCGTTTATCGCCCGGGAGGAGTTTGTTGTTTTCTAATCCAACTCAGTTTTCTATAAAGCATATTTCAATTGTATGTTTTATATTGGTTGGTATTGTTCCATTGTTGTTGCTGGGATGGAAAAATATTGAACATGAAAATAAAGACATTCATCGAGAAGTAAATGAAAAACATCAACTACTTGCGCAAAACCTGACATTTTCCATTTCAACTTATTTAGAGCAGATTCTAAACGATTCAAAAACGCTTAGCAGTAAATATGATGCTATTTCGTTGAGTAAACTCACAATCCAAGATTTAAATTTTTATCCTAAATTTCAAAGTATATTGATTCTAAAAGATAAAGAATTAGTCGCTCAACAAAGCATTTACCAGTCAGACTTAAACATATCAGAAGCACTGCTTCCTAAGATCGACTGTGTTACGAGGGCGAGTATTAGGCAACAAGCACATTTTTCTTCGTTATTTACCAACCCGTTAACGAAGAAACCGACAATGTTTGTGTGTCAGCCAATTGGCCAAAAAAATAACATTCTATTATCCGAAATTGATCTTTCTTATTTTTACACACTGCAAAAAAGTATTAAATTTGGCCGGAAAGGGCACGCTGCAATTGTAAACGATTTCGGGCAAGTTGTGGCTCATCCAAACCAAAACTGGGTAAATGAGATAAAAAACATTTCTGATTGGGAAATTATTCAAACAACTAAAGCTGGCAAAAGCGGCACGATGACATTTAATTCGTTACATTTTAATGAAGAAATGATTTCTGGATATGCAGGCGTCCCCAATTTTCACTGGGGAGTCATCGTTCCACAGCCTATTTCAGAAGTAAATGAACAAATTGAGAATATTACGAATACTCATTTGCTGTGGTCAATAGCAGCGCTATTTCTCGCAATATTTCTCGCAAGCATTTTCACTCGTAAAATAACACACCCTATAATTTCATTAAGTCGAGAAGTTGCTACCCTGAAAGATAACGACTTTTTGGGCAAGTTAAATACGCCACAAGGGCAGCTACCGCATGAAATTACAACGCTCAGTGATTCATTTCAAAAAGTAGTACAATCATTTCAAGTGAATCACGAGAAATTGAAACAGTCTAATGAAATACTAAATGAAGAAGTAAACAAGGCCACCAATGATTTGTTAATAGCGAACATTAAATTACAACGTGTAGTAACGCTTGATGATCTAACTAACTTATACAATAGAAGAGGCTTACAGGATATATTGGAGCACGAAGTTGCTTGTGTAAAGCGAGATGATGGAAGTTTTACGATTTTACTTTGTGATTTGGATCACTTTAAACTGGTTAACGACAATTATGGCCATGGAACGGGTGATAACGTTTTAAAGACATTCGCTAATCTTGCGCAATCAGCATTAAGAGAGAGAGATGTTGTTGGGCGCTGGGGAGGAGAAGAGTTTTTATGTGTTTTAGGTGATGCAGATTATGATACATCAATAGAAATTGCAGAAAGGCTTCGAAATCTTGTTGCTGATACTGTTATCTTGCCAGACGAATTTGGATTTAATGTGACTGTGAGTATTGGTCTAGCAACTTACCCAACCGACGCAGATACGATAGATGAGCTTTTAGTTTGTGCAGACAATGCACTTTATGATGCGAAACATAGTGGTAGAAATAAAACGGTTGCCTGCAAACGTAAGCAAATTGGATTTCAATCTGTTCCGAACCAACTTCGTTGTGCTTTAGCGGAAAACGCAATAAAAGTTGCTTTTCAATCTTTATTTGAAGTTAATACAAAAAAACGGATTGCTAAAAGGTCCATGACACGTATTATCTGTGAAAAAGATAAAATACTTAGCGCTAAGGTATATTTGTCCACTGCTAAACAATTCAAACTGATGAATCATATTGATCGGTTATGTTTGGAAGCAATAATAGAAGAAACTGCTGAAGAAAGTAATCCATCGTATTATGTTATTTCTGTATCGAAAGAGTTTTTGGAAAAATTAAGTAACTGTAATGAAATTATTGGTTTATTTCGTAACAACAAGTCTATTACATTGATATTCGAGTTAAGTGAATCAGAATTTAATGACAATATTTACGAAGCGAAAAAGCTTCTAAAGCCTTATATTGATGCTGGCGTTCAGTTAAGTTTGAATGATTTTTATGGTAGCGGAGTTTCTCTTAAATTTTTAACAGAACTTCCATTTCGTTATGTGAAAATCAGTGAAGATTTGTTAAATAACATGCAACGTAATAATAGAACTATGCTTGCTATGCGGTCAGCTTTAAGAATGTGTAAATCACTGGGTATAAAATCTATAGCCAGTAATGTATCAGATGATAAATTAATACAAGTTGTTGAACAAATGAATTTCGATTGGGCTCAAGGATATGCCTATGAAAAACCTATTCTTCAAATAGCAAAGAATAAAATCATTTATGTCTAATTCTGGTATTTCAACGAAATATAGTTAATGCACTTCCACAATCAACATCAATCATCGATTTAACTAAATTAACGCTTAAAAATTGAGTATCTGTATGGCTGTGTATTTTATTGAGATTGCCTCTTAAAATATTGCAAAATGAAGCAAAATGTAACGTTTCTTCTATTTGCTCCCCACACTAGAAAAACCTTGAATTGACTACCCTAGTTTGCAAGAAAAAGACAAAATTTAGTTTATTTGGCGATATTTAAAGAAGAGTTCTTATTCAATCCCATTTATATCATTATGTCCATGAAGATATAGGTATCATCGAATTGTATAGATAAATTAATAAGTTCGAGCGTAGTCTGTATGTGCAAGTATAGAAACCGGGAATTTAATCAGTAAATTATCCTGTAATTAAGCCACAACTTCTTAATTTTACTAAAGATTAAAATTATATTCCCGATAGTTTTTATTAGTCGTTATTACAATCACTTGCAGGCCTATAATATTATGTTCAGTCAAATTCAATCTCTTAAAATAAGATCTATAGTTAGGGGTATGTTAGCCATTGCAGCTATCCTGGTTGTTATTCAATCTGTTTTCTTAATATCTTCTAGCCAGCATACTGAGTCTACAATAACTCACTATCAACAAGTCTTGAATCCAATGGTACATGATGCTTACAAATTGAAAAATGCCATTATTCAAGTCCAGCAATGGTTAACAGACATCAGTGCAACTCGAGGGCAAGACGGTTTAAACGATGGTTTTGAAGAAGCACAAGAAAATGCAGACTTAGTTGCCGCACTACTAAAAGAAATGATAACGCTGGATATGGAGCATAAAAATGATTACGTCAGTATGCAGCAGGTATTTACCAAATATTATGATGCTGGCAAAGTCATGGCACAAGCCTATGTAGACGATGGCCCATCGCGTGGTAATAAAATGATGGCTCAATTTGATGAGGCAGCTGAAAATATGGGCAAATCTATAGACTCATTAATAGTCCGGATAGATAAGCAAAATGAAGAAGAATTACATGCAGTTGTAAGCTCCAGTCATAGTGTTTCGGTTTTCATTGTTTTTTCTAGTGCTGTTTTAACGGTAGGTTTAATTGTTTTATTTTTACTATTTCGTGTTCGAATTCTAAAACCAATTTGTTTGATCTCTGAAGCGATAAACGACATTGCAAAAGGAGAAGGTGATCTAACCAAGCGCTTACATTGTAATACGAAAGATGAATTAGGTGAGCTTGCAATGGGATTTAACCTTTTTACAGAGAAGCTGCAAATATTGATGCAAAAAATTGCTGATGCAAGTGTACCCTTGGATCAATCATCCAGTGAATTGACTGAAAGTACCAAGAAATCCAGTGAAGGTATGCAAAGACAACAAAACCAGACAACCCAAGCTGCAACCGCTGTTACAGAAATGGCTTCTACCGTACAAGAGGTAGCGCAAAGTGCAGCTAATGCGGCAGAGGCGGTACAGAAGGCCGAGGGCTCTGCACAAGAAGCACTGGGTATAGTGACGGAAAACGCTAGCTCGATTAATGCGCTTACAGAAGAAATCAATGAATCGGCTCAAATAGTTCAAAACTTGGCAGAAGAATCTCTAAATATCGGGTCAGTATTAGATGTTATAAAAGGTATTGCTGAACAAACTAATTTGCTCGCACTAAATGCAGCGATTGAAGCAGCCCGTGCAGGTGAGCAAGGACGAGGTTTTGCGGTCGTTGCCGATGAAGTGCGTAGTCTCGCAAGTCGAACGCAAGAGTCTACTCAAGAAATTGAATCCATGACGCAAAAACTACAAAGCCATGCTGATAGTGCTGTAACTGCCATGACATCGAGTCAAGAGAAGTCTGATGCGAGTATGAAGCGATCTCAAGGTGTTGCCGAATCACTTTCTAGAGTGACTGAAGAGATTGGTCATATTACCGAAATGAATTTACAAATTGCCACTGCATCTGAAGAACAAAGTGCAGTTGCTGAAGAGATTAATCGAAATATCATAGAAATAAATCAAGTAACTGATGAAACAGTTAAAACATCAGATGAAGTGAATAACACAAGTCAGCAGTTATCCATTTTGTCTGGGCAAATACAAAACATAGTTAAAGAGTATAAATTCTAACGTTTATTCTAAGATAGCCAGGATTTGATATATTTGTAATGATTCAATTAAAATGAAAACGTAGTATTCATTATGTTTTTTGAATTAGTGGCGTATAAAAATTGCTAGTAATTTTTATACGCTGGCCTAAAATAACATTTCCCGCCAATTGTGATAGCAGTAATGTCATTATCTTTTTCTAAACTAACAAAATACACAAAATTTTTTACCTTGAAATATTGTGATTGTTTGTATTTATAAAAAAATACCCTGATTATTTTTTCGTATCCATATTCCGAATTCATCGCTAATAATAAAAATTTCTTTAGTGGGTTTTGGATTTTCTAAAAATCGCTATTGAAATTAATTCGATTGAACTGAAAAATTTACGAGATAAAGTGACAATAATTGTCACTAATTATTACTAAAATTTATATTGCACTTTTCAAAATTTATATCTAGAATTGGTTCCCTAGATTAACAGGAAGTTAACTTTGTAGTTGCGAGTGATGAAATTGAAGTCTCGTATAAGTGTTTTACCTCGAAAAGAGTCGCGTCGTTTTATATCGCTGGGATTTGGTGTAATCCTTTCCCTGTCATTAATCGTCAGTATTTTTAGTTATTCCCAATTAACACTTCTTAAAACTAAGATTGATGTTATTGCTGACGAATACCATGTTAAAACAAGTTTAATAAATCAAATGCATAAGATTGTAAGTGAAAGATCACTTGCCGTTCATAATATTATGAATGCAGGAGTTTATGAACCGTTTCGAGCAGATGATGAATTTATGCATTATAACAATCTAGCAACGAGCTTTATTGTTACACGCCAATTATATCAAGACTTAGATTTGAGTGATGAGGAAAGAATCCTTTTCAGTGACGCTTTGAAAATCATTCGTGAATCTCAGCCACTCCAGGATACGTTGGTTTCGAATGCACTAGATGGATTGTTAGAGCAAAATTCAAAAGTAATATTGGAAAAGGATTGGCAAAACGAACAACGTTTATATACAAAATTCAATGCTCTTTTAGGCATAGTTAATGAAACTAAATCAGAAGCTCATACGAACGCTAGTGAAGCATACAATCAAGCTTTAAGTTTTTTAATGGCCCTTTCTATCATTACCATTGCCATTGGATTGTTAGTCGCTCGCTATGTAGTGAAAAGAGCCACGATCTCAGAAATGGCTTTGTTTGAGGAAAAAAACCAAACAGAAATTACGCTTCAAGCAATAGGGGATGCAATTATTACAACTGATGTTCTGGGTAATATCTTATACGTAAACCCAGTAGCTGAATCAATTATTGGTAAAAATTTAGCACAGCTTCATGGGAGAAAACTTGCATCTATTATATATATTCTGGATGAAAATAAAGAACAAATAATTTTTAATGTAAAAAATAGTTTAAGTACGGCGAAAAGGAGTTTGTCCGGAGCAACATTATATAATAAAAAGACATTAAAAGATTATCCTATTGAAGGCACCACTTCAATCATGGAAGATGAAAGAGGTAAAATAATTGGTGCTGTTAATATATTTAGAGATGTATCAGAAAATAAAAATTTAACTGAATTGGTTCAGTGGCAATCGACTCATGATTCTTTAACAGGCCTTATAAATAGAGCTCACTTTGAGACATTATTAAGCCTAAAATTGGCAGAATCAGAAAATAACAAGTGTGAACATGCGATATTATACATTGATATAAATCAATTTACGGTGATAAATGATACCTGCGGAAATATTGCGGGTGATATGTTACTAAAACGAATTACAAGTTTAATTCTTTCCAGAGTAAGAGCTGGAGATATAGTTTCTCGAATGGGAGGCGATGAATTCGGCGTGCTACTCAATCACTGTTCTATTGATCAAGCGCAAAGAATTACTCAGGAAATTTTACGAAATATCCAGAGTTTAAATTTTAAATGGGAAGAAAAAACATATAAAATTAGCGCTGGTATTGGAATTGAGCTAATAGATTCTAATACCATAAATGCAGAGAAAGTGATTAGTAATGTGGTGGCAGCCTGTATCATCGCGAAAGAAAAAGGTCGAAATAGCTTATGGGTTCATCGCGCCAAAGATATAGAAGTTGCAATTCGTAGAAGTGAAATGCTGTTAACCGCAAAAATTACTCAGGCATTAGAAGAACACAGTTTCCAAATTTATAAACAGAAGATACTCTCGGTAGACGATAGTGGGGAAAATAATCTCTATGAATTGCTTATTCGAATGACTGACGATGAAGGGAATCAAATATTACCTGGAGTATTTATTCCTGCCGCTGAAAGATACTCGATAATGCCTGATATTGATAAATGGGTGATTAGTACTGTATTTTCCATGCTAGCATCGAAAAAAGCAAAATTTTCTGATTCTGAAATAATATGCATTAATCTTTCCGGTCAGTCGCTCAGTCAAAAAAGTTTCTTGGAATTTGTAGAATATGAAGTAAGAAGCGTTAGATTTGATCCCTCGAAAATCTGTTTTGAAATTACGGAAACTGCTGCCGTAGATAATTTACATAATGTGACTAATTTTATCGAAAAATTACGCATGCTGGGTTGCAAATTCGCGTTGGATGATTTTGGCAGTGGTATGTCATCATTTGCCTATTTAAGAAATTTTAATGTGGATTACATCAAAATAGATGGTTCTTTTGTTAAAAATATTGTCACTGATGATATTGACAAAGAAATGGTAAAAGTTATGCATAACTTAGGTCAGGTTATGAATATCAAAACGATAGCTGAGTATGTTGAATCAGATGATATTTTGGAAGAATTAGAAATTATCGGTGTGAATTACGTTCAAGGATTTTCTATTCATTTACCAGAGCCAATATAGTTTAATATTTTACATTACCTCAAAATGGATTTTGCCGGTTAACTTCTCTCCAAACTGACGTGACAATTACACCTTAGCATTTTTATTTTTTTATTCCTGTTCTTATGTTATTAGGAGTTAGGTGTATTTGAAGTCTATGTAATGACAAATTATCTCATAGGTTTTTCACATACAATTGATGCCAATATGTTTGACTTAAAATCATTCATATAAAAAATGGAAAAACCATTCGTGAATAGATTCCTGTACACGACATTTTTATTGATAATATTGAGCAGTTGTAAGTTTAATCTCAATTCAAACAATACGGAGAATAATACTTTTTCTCCTGATACAGGTTTAAACATTGGTATCCCGGCTGAGTCCAGTAAAAATAACCTTTTACTCTCTATTCAAAGCAATTATCAAGCATATATTAGTGGAGAAACTGCATTGATCACTGTAACAGTTGAAAATCAAAGTGATGCAGTGATATCTTTATTGCTTACAGGTGGTGGGGCGCCATCGATCGATGTTTCGGTTAACTCGAAGCTGAAAGGAAATATGCGTTTACGTCATCCTGACGAATCTCGTTTTTATAATACGGCTCTAGAAAAAAAATATTTAAATCCTGGCGAGATAATCACCAGGGAAGTGTATTGGGACCTAAGTATCGGAGAAAATATTGTTGCTCCAGATGGTTATTATACGATTACTTCAAGTGTCTTAATTACTGACGAGTTCTATCAATTAGTAAGCATACAGGAGGTTGCTACTGAAATAGAAGTAAGCACTGGTTTAACATATATTACTCCTTTAACTTCATTGGCAGTTGCATATGAGGATCAGTCGTTATTTGACTGGTATCAAACTAATAATTATGAAAAAAAGTGTTTAATAAATGCGTTTGGAGAGCCAAATATCGTTATGTTTGAAGGCTCTAAAGCCTTTTATAGCACTGAGTCGATTAACGAGGATAACGAAGAATCTACTCCCACAATACCTGGTTGTAATTTTCTGCTTATAGAAGGCCCGTATTGGACTGTAAATTTTTCCAATCAATTCGGAAATATAGCAGGATATTTTAGTTACAAAATTGACGCCATTTCTGCGACTATTATTGATTCCACAGTAGATACCAAAGAGGGGGGTGTTCGGTCATTGCTAAACTGATGTACATTGATCAAAATTTAATGCTGGCTAGGTTACAATTGGTCTTTTATCCATCTAATATAAGCTATACTCTTGATGAATACTCAAAATTTCTCGTGTCACGGTTATTTTTAGCGATACCTGGGGATATTCTTAGTAACTGGTTGATTTATTGCTATTTAATAATCGTTTTATCGAAGTCTCGATATAAAGTAATAGCATGATATTGTGTCACGATCATTTAGATGTTATGTTTTTTAGAAAATAAATTATGTACAAGATTGTAAATCAGAATATTGCTATTTTCGCTGCATTGATGATTTTCGTAAATCTAACGTATGCTAGTGAAGATATATTTCTCTGTGATTTTGCTAATAAATGGGAAAAACCCCGGTTGTAGCTATTTACATAAACAATGGGAAAGCTTCTACTTTTTTATACGTAGTTAAAAGTTATTGAGATAAAATTAAGGAAGTAATAAAGATACTATAGTTCACGTAAGAATAAATTTTAACGAAGCGTCGATGGAAAGATATATACTAAGAACACTAAATTAACTTGTTTTATTTCGTCATATTTTTCACCTGGAAAGATAAATTCTGATCGATTTTATGAAAAGTTATCACCTGAATTTGTGAAATTAAATAATGAAGCACAAGTTGGAATTTTAGAGAAACTAGCGAGTAAGTCACATTAAGTTTCCAATGGTCAACACATAACAAGGGCGGTCAAATTGACAAACTTCCTTGGCGTTCGTTTGAATAAATTAGCACATCCCTCTCAACTCCAGTTTGCAACTTGCCGCCGATGTTAGCTGTTTAAGGAAGTAGATAAAGTCATGAAATATACTTTATTTTTTGTTGCTCATTTTAACGCTAATCGGCTGTGCTGAAAAACCATGTAAGGACAGTGAGGATTTTAATGGAAAAGATAAATACGAATATTACAAAGATAAGTGGGTTAATCGTAATCTCCAGGATTATGAATTCTACTATGTGCTAATTGGAGATGATGGTGAAAGTGAAGAAAGAAAAGTATTAGTAAGCAACTGAAAATATTTTGTAACGCTTCAATTTCTTGATTGTATATATGCTAAAATCCAAATCAATGAACCACAATGGTTTCCTCAATCAACTCTTCAGGCTCATAAAAATTTCCATAAAGTTCATATTCTGTTTTTTTGTTTTTGGAATGATACATCGCAAAATCTGCACATTGAATTAGTTCTTCTTCGGTAGTGGCATGGTCTGGGTATATGGCGATTCCAATACTGACACCAATTTTGAAAAAATTTTGTGAAACAGCATATTCACTTTCCATGGTGCAATGTATTTGTTTTACTATTGATTTTAGCTTATTTTCTGTCACATCAGAAATAACCATCACGAATTCATCGCCACCTAAACGAGCTAGAAAGTCAGAATGTCGCAAACAGCCCGAAAGCCGTTTTGCTACATTGCGAAGCACATTGTCTCCCATATGATGGCCTAGTGAGTCATTTATGCTTTTAAAGTTATTCAGGTCAAGTAAGAAAATAGAAAACTTTTGCGTTGTAATTTTATAATTCGCAATTCGATCCTTGACATGTTTAGAAAACATTAATCGATTAGGTAATTCAGTTAATGTGTCGTGCATAGCTAATTGTTCGAGTTTAGTATGTTTTGAATTAACTTGTACTTGCATTTGTTTGACTGAATTAACGAAGTTTTCCATCTCACTGTTTTTGAGGTCAATTTTATAATCACTAATATTCAATGGGTTCTCATTTTTAAAATACATTGATAATTTGACTAGCGGGTTTAGTATGGATCGGTTTAAAATAAAGTAGCTAATCGCAATAACAATAAGTAGTAGTGAAACTAATGCCCACAACGCTTGAGAGCTATTGGATAAAGCAGTTTCTTGAAGTTTCAAATCCAATTCAGAAGATTCGACTATGTAAGAATCTAATTGGTTTAATATTTCAAACACCTTTGATGTATTTGGATAAATATTTTTGGTTAACATTGGTATATCAGCTCGCCAATGTTCGCTGAGGTTTATATCTGTAACAAATACAAAGTTGTCATACCAAATTGGAGAGTATTTTATTAATGTCTGTTTTGTTTCAGCAGTTTCTAATCCCATTTCTATATCACTGACATACCAAAACAACTTTTCAACATAAGAGTGATAATTATCGTATGAATCAAATACGTCACTAATTTGTTGTGGGAATGCGGATTCGTAAAGTGATCCTAGTCTATTAACTAAATACAGTCGATATCCAACAATTGTTCTACGCCAGCGATCTTTAATTTCTGATAACAATTCAAGTAATTTATGGTCAACGGTATCCGCATTTCTTGTTTCGTTAATTCCTAACTCTAGTGAAGATAAAATATTGGTATTAGACTGCAGCATTTCTCCATTTGCTAAACTTATTGATGGATATAGCTTCAGTGGGTCTTTCCTAATATTAAACAGCTCACTCACATCTTTTTCAATATATTGTAAATGCCTTTTTAACTCCAGTACTTCGATATGTCTAAGTTTGTGAACAAACCATTGATGTTTCAATAGTTGGGAATTTAATGTAATAGCCTTTGTAATATACTTGAAATAGTTTTCTTTAAAATTGTCAGAGGGGTTTAATAGGTATAAATTAAATTCACGAATTGAACTTTCAACGCTTTTTCTTAAATCACCTTGGATTTGTGCAATACTTATTCGATCTTTAATTTCTTTAAGGCGTTTTTGGTTATTTTCATGATTATGAGAGTCAATTGCTATCGTTAACCCGGCAGATAGAATGAATACTAAAGCAAATGCCAATATGAATTGAACACGAATACTTTTAATTGGAATTTTAGTTAACATTTTGACTATATGGGTAAAATAGCTAACAAGGAGCGAAGACCATTATTAAGCCTTGGTTTTTCACATGATATATCAATATGCTTAAGTCTTCTATATATAAATTTAATCAGGTATATTATTTACAGTTTGACTTTGTCGAAATGAAGTTGTCATAACAAAGACTATAAATCAGACGAATTAATTAACTATTATGTATTTAAAATACTGTTTACTTTTATTGAGGTAGAGAGACTAATAAAAAAACCTTCAATGTTTTAATGTAATTTAAAGATATATTATTCTACTTAAATGTTTCGAAATCGTTTTCCACCAGTGTATCCACATTTGCTTGTGGCACATGGCATTGGGTACAGACGTATCGAGCGCCAACCAAGTTTTTGCCTTGAATATTTGGTTTATTTCTAACGTCGGTATAGTGGCTTAACGGTATTGAGGTTGGCATTCCTTTGACTTTTTGTCCAATCATTGCTGGATTATTATGACAACCTAAACACATATTATTGGTTTTTGTAATGGGTTTAAAGCTGATGATATTGTGGGGAATTTGAGGAGGTGCATTTGGGTATGCCCTTGGTAAAGTTTTACCGTTACCTGGAAAGTTATCTGGGAAAGTAAATGGTTTTGGAGTGGGAGATTCAAAAATATCAGTTTTGCTTAGTCCCATGTCTTTAGTTTCAATACTAGTTTCCGCCCAAAGTTGACCTGTCCACGATAGAAAACTCATTGCAATTAATATCGCATTCTTATTCATCTGAAAGTCCTTAAAATTATGTGCGTTAAATAAATTTAATGCTCATTAAACTTTGTATATTTTTACTGCACATTTTTTAAAATCGGTTTGTTTGGAGATAGGGCATGTAGTATCCAATGTTACCTTATTGATAAACACCGATTCATCAAACCATGGGACAAATATTGTACCTTTGGGCATACGATTTCGATCTCCGCTTATTTCGACTAGCGCTTTGATTTTTCCACGTCGAGATTCAATCCAAGCAACGTCTTGTTTTTTTAAGCCCCGTTTTTTAGCATCAGCAGGATTCATATAAATTAATGCTGCCGGTACGGCGCGATGCAACTCTGGTACACGACGCGTCATGGTGCCACTATGCCAATGTTCTAGTACACGCCCAGTCGCCAGCCACATATCATAATTACCATCTGGCTGTTCTACTGGTGCTGCGTAAGGACGGAAGAAAATTTTTGCTTTACCTGCTAGGTTTATCTTGGTCTTATCAGTTACCCCATTTAAATCTCCGCTAGGAATAGTTTTTAATGCTGGACCATAGAAATCAAATTCACTCCCTTTTTTGCAATAGGGGTCATATTTCTCGTTAAATCGCCAATGCGTTTCTTTGCCATTCACCACAGGCCATTTAAGGCCGCGAATGTCATCACGGTAATACAAGTCAAATGGTGCAAGATCATGTTTGTGTCCACGACCAAATTTGGCGTATTCCTCGAATAGCGCTTTTTCTACAAACCAACCATCGCCTAATAATTTTACGGTGTGATTTTCATGATCTTTTGCTATAGGATCGGGCCACTTAACTTTCTTATGTTTTGTAGTGGCAAACAATACATCATATAAAGTATCGTTTTCTGAATAGCCCATACTCTTTGCTTCTGACAAAACATCTGGTAATTTTTCATTGTTAAATCCATCAGCTTTTAATCCAGGAATGGAATGTTGTTTCCAAACTTCTTTTAATTTAAAACCTTTGGAGAATTCAAGTATTTGCCAAACATCGCTTCTTGCTTCTCCTGGTGGTGGTACTTGTTCACGCCATAGTTGTGTACGACGCTCCGCGTTACCGTAGCCTCCCCATTTTTCAAAAATCATTGCCGATGGTAAAACAAGATCAGCAACTTTAGTGGATATGCCAGGGTATCCGTCAGAGACCACGATAAAGTTATCCAATTCACGTGCAGCTTTAATCCAATGGTTAGCATTTGCGGTGCCCTGAAAAGGATTACAGACTTGGACCCACAACCATTTCATTGATCCATCTTCAAGATCGCGCATCATCTTTGTTATGTGACTACCAACCTTTGGATTTATGGTTTTATTGGGTAACGACCAGATATCTTCGGCTAGTTGTCGATGTTTTTTATTTGTAACGACCATATCTGCGGGTAAGCGGTGCGCAAAAGTACCCACTTCACGCGCGGTACCACAGGCGGATGGTTGGCCGGTGAGTGAAAATGCACCATTGCCCGGCATTGCTTGTTTGCCAAGTAACAAGTGGTTCATGTAGGCTTGTTCATTAACCCATGTGCCACGTTGATGTTGATTAAATCCCATCGTCCAAAAGGAAACGACTTTGCGTTCTGATTCAATGTACCAGTCTGCGAGTTGTTGCAATTTTTTCTTAAAACTATCTAGGGATTCATCAGCATCTCCTTTGGCAAGCTCGGCAACAAAATCTAGCGTATAAGGTTCAATTGCTTTTTTAAAATCTTCAAATTGAATCAGCCAGTGTTTACCGGCAGAGCTCCGATTATTTTGCTTTACGATATCGCCTTGTTTTCGCCTTTGTGCAATCGCTTCATATTTATCGAGTTTGACATGGTTTTCTTTGGCCTGAGTATCTTTTTCGTTAGTAAAAGCAAATTTATCACTGCCTCGCATTCCGTATCCAATATCATATGGACCAGTAGCAAATGCGCAGTGTTTTTTTACAAAATCCCAGTTTACAGCATCACGTTTAACAATTTCTCTAGCAATATAATTTTGAATTGCTAAATCAGTTGAGGGTTTAAATATGATTTCAAGATCTGCCATATTTGATGACATATTGCTGTAAGTACTTAAATTAACAATACGGGTATTTTCTGAGCTGCGACGTCGGTCAACTATCCGTGTCCAGAGAATAGGGTGCATTTCTGCCATATTAGCACCCCATAACACCATGGTATCGGTGTGTTCAATATCATCATAATTACCGGCTGGCTCATCAATGCCAAATGTTTGAATAAAACCGGCAACTGCGGAGGCCATACAGTGACGTGCATTGGGGTCAATATTATTGCTACGAAATCCGGCTTTTACCAATTTTGATGCAGCATAACCTTCTTGAATGGTATATTGACCAGAACCCATAATACCAATACCTGTTGGCCCTAATTCTTCATAAGATTTTTTAAATTGACGCCGCATTTCTTCAAATGCTCTATCCCAACTTACCGGAGTAAATTTGCCTTTCTTGCTAAACTTACCACCTGTCATACGGAGTAATGGTTGGGTAAGGCGATCTTTACCGTATAAAATTTTACCATTGAAGTAGCCTTTTATACAGTTCAAACCTCGGTTTACTGGTGCGGCAGGATCAGCTTTGGTTGCAACAATTTTACCTTGATGTGTCGCGATCTGAATACCACAACCTACGCCACAAAAACGACATACACCCTTATCCCAGCGCCATTCCTTATCAAATTCTTTAATACTAGCAAGTGCTGCACTAGAAAGTGGTAAACCTGCAGCGGCAGCAGTTAAAGCAGCAAGTCCGGTTTTGATCGCATTACGTCGTGATATATCCATAATCTACATCCCTGTGAATTTATCGAGATAATATTTTTTGTACTGATTTAGCCATTTAAACGTGACTAAATGAATTCCTGATCAAAAGACTAAATTAGTTTAGGTGTGTTTTTCCGGTTGTATTGCTTCAACAATGTTCGTTGTCGACTCAAAATAGTGACAAACCATCTCCGCATATAAAACATTGGGCAGTGCTTTTATCGCCTCCAAGCCAGTAACTTCGTCGTCAACTGAATTAGCTTCTAGTATGGCAACTATTTGCCCCGTGTCTTGGTCACAATGATAAACCTCTAGTGCATCAAGCTGACGCAGTAATTTAAGTGTTTCAGAGAAAGTATGGGTGTCAACTGCGATTAATATGCTGGAAATATTCATGAGGATTTATTTAGTCCATTAATTTTTTCCGTGACAGGCACTGATGGCGCATCGTAATAGGGTAAGTATAAACCACAAATGTTCGATTTGCATTATCTGCTTGAATTTGAGTCTTAACACATATTGAAATAGGTCTTTTTTAATCTACTTTGATATTCGAATTTAAGTGATAAAAAAGCGGGTACTTATTTGACAAGCATTGGGAGTTGATTGCAGCTTTTCGGTTAATATCATAGTGTTCAAGTATGGTTTAGTTAAATGTTTCTACAAAAATATTTTAGCTGTCTAAAGCTTATTATGTACTAATGTACTTATCTGCTTTTTATTTTCGTCGTTTTTGAACTGCATCCGAAAATTCTTTCAGCAAAGGAATTGTGTCATCAATACTTAGGCATGCATCCGTTATGCTTTGCCCATACTCAAGTTGGTTAACGTCCAGTAGTTTTTGCTTACCTTCTACTAAATGGCTTTCAATCATTACGCCGATTATACTTGTTTCACCTTCTGCGATTTGTGCAGAGACATCTTGTCCGACGTTAATTTGATTCTTAAATTGTTTTTGACTATTCGCATGACTTAAATCGATCATAATTCGTGAGTCTAAACCATTTTGTTTTAGTACAGCTATAGCTTCTTTAACGTGTTTTTTATCATAATTAGGCGTTTTTCCACCACGTAATATGATATGTGTATCAAGATTTCCTTTTGTATAAAAAATACTGGTTTTCCCAGAGCTATTGGGAGAAAGAAATATATGAGGCTCCGCAGAAGCAAATATGGCGTCACATGCTACGCCGAGATTTCCGTCTGTTCCATTTTTAAAACCCACCGGGCAGGATAAACCAGATGCTAATTCTCGATGTACTTGACTTTCTGTAGTGCGTGCACCGATTGCCCCCCAGCTAATAAGGTCTGAATAATATTGTCCCGTAACAATATCTAAAAACTCAGTGCCAGCAGGCATTCCAATCTTATTAATTTCAAGCAATAAATTTCGAGCGAGCCTCACACCTTTGTTAATATCAAAGCTATTATCAAGATTCGGGTCGTTTATTAATCCTTTCCAACCGACACGTGTGCGTGGTTTCTCGAAATAGACGCGCATAACAATAAGCAAGTCTTCTTTGTATTGATTCTTTAAGTCTAATAATTTTTCAGCGTAGTCAATTGCTGCTTTTGGATCATGTATGGAGCAGGGGCCCACGACTACAATTATTCGGTCGCTTTTATGCGCTAAAATATCATGGATTTCCTGACGAGTGTGCTCTACCAATAATGCAATTGACTCATTTATAGGATATTCAATACAAATTTTCTCAGGTGGATCGACAGGCTTTATCTTGGCAATGCGTATATTCGTTGTTTTGTGTGTCATTTTCTTTTGGGATCTCTATCCTGAGTACATTCAAGTATGTAACGTGTTCATTTGTTATTCAACGTTACCATATCATTAAAGAGATTTCATTATAAGCTTAAACTATCAAGGAAATTTTCTTGAAGCTGACATCAATTTATTGTGAACATGGTATTATATTGATGTGTCAAGGGTGATAAATCACTATCAAAATTTGCTGGGTTTTAATCCAGAGTAGATTCTCCAAATGGCGTACTAGTCATGATAAAGATATTTGCAATTTTCAGAGTAATTTATTTAGTTATTAATGAAAATACTCAATTTAATTAACAGGAGAATAAATCAATGACAGTTCCTCTAGATGCGCTAATTGAGACTTTTCCTGTTTGGATTGAAGACGGTTTTACACCTCATCCATATGGCCCACCATCCAGTTATTCTGGGAGCCGTCGTTGTGATGGCGAGCCTTAAGAGCCAACATTTGGTTCATTAGTTAATGAGGTCCGTGGATACAGACCTGATGGAAGACCCTATCATCATGATGCAGTTGATATTGGAGCCGCATATGGTGCAGCTGTTGTTGCGACCTGTCCGGGCACCGTTTTCGTGACATGGCATTACCCCCATGCGTCACACGGTGAGCCGCGTGACCGCCCTGGAGCAGGTGAATTAGGGAGAGTTGGTGGTTATGTTCGTGTTCGTGGCCCTGGTGGTTATGTCATTTATTACGCGCATATGAATCCAGTTCATGTTAGACCAGGGCAAACGGTTATTACGGGAAATTTATTGGGCCGTGTATATCATGCTGGTACCCGAGGTGGTCCAGCACATTTACACTATCAAATACGTCAGCCATATCCGCCAAATCCAGCTAATGGGGGGCGACGAGTTGATACATACCAAAGGTTGAGGGAGTTACGAGAAGCAGGGCTATGGCGTGCTCCTCATGCGCCATTTATGGCAAATCCCTTTTTCTAAATTACGAATCTCGACAAATTTCTTTTGGTTGCTCAAACTCAATTGTGGTATGGGAAAAACGATATTTTTCTAGTTTATTTTCGATAAGGTTTTTAACTTTGCTTTGCAAGTCCTAACTTAACGGAGTATCTAGTACTAAATGTGCCGTCAAAACATGGTGCTCTCCATCTAAAGACCAAAAATGCATGTGATGCACATCAGTAACATGATCAAGCGACAGCAAATCCTGATAGACATTTGATCTTAATGTTTTATCAGGAACGGCTTGTAAAAATAGTTTTATAGTTACTAAAGTAATTTTTGCAACATTTATAAGAATAAACAGCGTAAATGCGATTGAGAGAATTGGATCAAGAATTGGCCATTCGACAAACAATAGAACAATACTTACGATAAGTACGGCAATCCATCCTAGTACGTCTTCGATTAAATGCCAATTTAATATTCGTTCATTTTGAGTTTTGCCATGACTTAATTTATAAGCAGCATATCCATTCACAGCAACACCCAAAATTGCCAGCCAAAACATGCCTTGAGCATGAGGCATTTCTGGCGCTGTTAAACGAGGTATAGCTTCAAATAAAATCCATACAGATCCTACAATGAGTACTGCGCTGCTAATGAGAGCACCTAAAAGTGATAGTCGGTGGTAACCATAAGTAAAATGGCTATCTGCAGGTCTATCACCGAGCTTGCTAAGAATCCAAGCCATTCCAATAGATAAGGTATCACCCAGATCATGAACGGCATCCGCCATAATGGCTGTACTGTTCGTTAACCATCCACCAATAAATTCAATTATTGTGAAGATAAAATTGAGTAGGAATGCTAAGCCTATTCGATCTGATGCACTGTGAACGTGGTTATGCATAAGGCGCTTTCATAAATTGATTTAACTTTTTATAATTTTAATCAGACGAATTATTACGAGACAAGCGATTTTATTCATGTTGTCTCGCTTTATTCGCTTCTTGGATTATGGATTTAGCGCCCATTAAAATGATGATGGCCACAATGCTACCAATAATAATATCTGGCCAACGACTATCTAACCACCATACAAGAATTCCGGCAGTAATAACGCCTAAGTTCGCAAGTACATCATTTTTGGAAAATATCCAACTAGCGCGCATATGCACTTCACCTTCACGGTAAGTCATAATCAATTTCAAACAGATCACATTGGCAATGAGTGCAATCGTTCCCATACCTATCATTAATAGTGAAACTGGTTCGCTGCCTAATACCAAACGTCGATAGATATCCAACAGGACCAGCACGCCAAGCAAAAGCTGCAAGATGCCACTCATCATTGCAGCTTTTGCTTTGATTTGAACTGTTTTACCTACAGCGTACAATCCCACAGCATATACCATAGCATCAGCCAACATATCTAGTGCGTCAGCAATGAGGGCGGTGGATTCTGCCCACCAGCCAACGCTTAGCTCAAAAACAAACATCAGTGCATTGATGTATAATAAAATTACCAATACTCTGGTTTGAGACTTATCCTTTGTTGTTATTTCACAATGACAGTTTGGCATCTCTAGCTGGGTAAAAATTATTGAGTATACATAATATTATATTGACATTATTTAATGTTCTTTAGTGTTATGGTGAGTCACATTCAACTTCGCACCACTGGGAATTTCCAATGGCATACGAACCCAAAAAGAAACATGCTTCATTTTGGATCTACGTTCACTATCATTATGTTCCCGCGTATAACGCGTGATGTCAAAATTAAAGATTTGCTGACCATCAGCACTAGTCAATTCAAAAATTAAATGTCCAGGATGAAAAAAACGAACCGCTTTAGTCGGCCTCGCGTCAGCATGTATTAATACTTCATTTTCTATTTTTCTCACATAAACATTTATAATTTCCACTTGTTCAGAGCTATATGTGGATACGCTGACAGCTCCTGTCTTTACCAAATTTATACCTTTATTAGCGCATGCATTAAGTCCAAGTAGACTTATCAAACTAAGTGCCATCAATATAGTGCGATAATTATTCATAAACAATGTCCTTTTAATGTAGATCCAATATTTTTTGTTTCGAAAACCACTGATACAATACTGGTAAAATAAAGAGTGTTAATAGGGTAGAGGAAACCAAGCCCCCAACGACGACAGTCGCTAATGGACGCTGAACTTCAGATCCAACCCCTGTGGATAACAACATTGGGATTAAGCCCAATGCTGCAATACTTGCTGTCATAAGAACGGGGCGCAATCTTGATAATGCACCTTCAAAAATGGCGGAATGTATATCACTGCCATTTTCAAAACGTTGATTTATCGCATTAACCATGACAACGCCATTAAGTACAGCTACGCCGAATAGTGCAATAAACCCAATAGAACCAGGTACTGAAAGATACTGTCCAGTAAAATATAAGGCTGCAATACCGCCAATTAATGCCAATGGTACGTTAAGCATGATTAAGGCAGACTGGCCGACAGAGTTAAAAGCGAAATACAATAATAGAAAAATAAGACATAACGATAAAGGGACAACTATCATTAGTCGCGCTTGAGCACGCTGTTGATTTTCAAATTGCCCACCAAATACGACTGAATAACCTGCTGGTAGATCAATTTCTGTATTAATACTTTCTTGTAATTCTGCAACCAAGCTTCCCATATCACGCCCTTCAACATTTGATTGAATGACTACCCGGCGTTGTACGTCGTCCCGGCGTATTTGTGGCGGCCCAGATTCTATACTGACTTGTGAGACATCACCAAGGGGAACCCAAGCACCATTAGGCGCCTGTAATATTAAGCTGCGAATAGCTTCAACACTGTTACGTGAGGATTCAATAAGTCGTACGTAAATATCATAACGCTCATTCCCCTTAATCACTTGACCGGCTTCTCTACCTCCAATAGCATCAGATACGAGATCCATCACTTGCGCGACTGGTATACCATAACGGGCAAGTTTGTCGCGATCTGGTCGTATGGATAACTGTGCTTCACCACCAATTTGTTCCATTTCCACACCGCGAGTGCCTTCTATTTTTCGTGTTAGGGCTTCAATTTGTTTACCCGTTTTTTCTAGTTGACTCAAATCCGGGCCAAATAACTTTATGGCTAGTTGAGCTTTTACGCCAGACAATAGTTCATCAACTCGTGTTGCAATTGGCTGGGAAAAAGAAAACAACAGGCCAGGGTGATCAGACATTTTTTTTTCCATTAAAACTTGTAAAGCTTTGCGATCTGTCGCGCTAGTCCACTCATCCACTGGCTTTAAGCCTACGTATATTTCAACATTTGACACCGGTTCAGGATCACCGCCAATTTCTGCACGTCCAACACGGCTCGATACATACAATACTTCAGGAAATGTCATTAACTTTTTTTCAAGTTTTTGAGCAACAGATAGTGAAGTATTCAAGCTGGAAGAGGGCGCGAGGGTGACACGAATATTCAAAGTGCCTTCTTCTAGTTCAGGCACAAATTCGGTACCCAAATATGGCACTAAAGCGAGGGATGCCATAAGCATTGACAAAGCGCCTATGACGACAACCCAACGTTTTGTTAATGCGCCTCTGAGTAGTACACGATAAGTTTTATCCAATGGGCGCATTATCGGGCTGTCTTTATGTTTTACACCATGGCGAAAGAAATAAGTGGCAAGAGCGGGAACAACCACCAAAGCGACCAAAAGTGATGCAAGCATAGCAAGCACTATGGATATTGCCATCGGTTGGAATAATTTTCCTTCAACCCCCTCAAGGGTAAATAAAGGCGCAAAAACAATAATAATAATCATTACAGCGAAGAATACGGGCCTGCCCACTTCTCGAGCAGCTTCTTGAATTCGTAGAGCCATACCATGTTTATCGTTTACTGCGTCGTATGGATCAGCATTTTCCAAAGTCTGTTGTTGTGCTTTTAGTTGATGATTTTTATCAGGCTGTGTTAAATGACTGAAGATATGCTCCATCATCACTACTGAGCCATCGACCATCATACCAATGGCAATCGCTAGTCCACCCAAAGACATTAGGTTTGCTGATACACCCCATTGCGCCATCACCATTAAAGCTAACAAAATAGAAATAGGAACCGAAATCAAGACGAGAAAGCTAGCTCGCAAATTGAGTAAAAATAACATTAATACTACAACGATTAGAACAAAAGCCTCTAATAGTGCTTTACTGACAGTGTTTACAGCTTGTTCCACCAATGCAGATTGATCATATACCGGCTCTAGTGTAACGCCATCAGGTAATGCCATTTGGATCGCCGGTAAACGTGCATTGATGCTATCAATTGCGGCTTTGGTATTGGCGCCCATACGTTTTAATATGACCCCAGCGACAACTTCACCTAAGGCTTCAGGTTCGCCGCTATTGTCACGACGTGTCATTGTAACGGCTCCCTGACGGATTTCAGGACCAAAAGTTACATTTGCTATATCTGACACTCGTACGGAAATACCGTCCACATCTTTCAATGGGATATTGCCAATATCTTTAATGCCATCTTTATCACTACGTAACCAACCAACACCTCGGATTACTAACTGCTCTTCACCACGATCTAAATACCAACCTCCAGCATTACGATTATTTGCTTCAATGGCTTCCGCGACTTGATCACTACTAATTCGATACGCCAATAAGCGCTGTGGATTTAATTGCACTTGGTATTGACGAACTTCACCACCAAAGGAAAGCACTTCCGTGATACCTTCTACCGGCATGAGTAATAGTTTTACGACCCAATCATTTAAACTGCGTAATGCAATGGCATCATATTTTGTTTTATCTTCGGCTAATAAGATATATTGGTAAATTTGCCCCAGTCCGGAAGTATTTGGTCCCATACCAGGTGTTCCTATACCCTCGGGTATTTGTTCTTTTGCAGCTTGTAGACGTTCAAATACCAATTGACGTGCAAAATATATATCAGTTCCTTCTTTAAAAACTACGGTAATAACTGATAAACCCGTTTTCGAAATAGAACGTACTTCCTCAACATCCGGTAATGCATACATGACAGCTTCAATGGGAAAAGTGATTAATTGCTCTACTTCTTCTGCAGCTAAACCCTGTGCTTCGGTATTAATTTGCACTTGAATATTTGTAACGTCAGGGAATGCATCCAAATTTAATTTAGGGAGAATGAGTACACTACCCACCATAATGGCGAGCAACATTAAAACTACCAACAGGCGATTATTAACACCCATGTCTATCAATTTATTTAACATGGTGCCTCCTAATGGTTATGTATTTCAAAACTGCTTTTTGCAATTTCGGATTGGACAAAAAATGCGCCTTTAGTAACGATTCGCGTACCAGCAGATACTCCATCAACAATAATTAATTCGCCAGAGTGTCCAATTTGTTTGATTTTCTTGGGTGTGAAAATACCGGGAGTTTCTTCCACAAAAACGACCCAGTCACCATCGGCATTGCGTAAAACCGCATTTTTTGGGAGTGCTAAAGCGGATTGATTTTCCCCACTTTCTATTTGAGCTTGAACAAATAAACCAGGATGTAAGTCGTCATTTCGATTATCGACTTCTAATCGAATAGCAATGGTTCTCGTAGCCTCGTCCAGTTGATGGTGAATCTGAGTCACTTTCGCGGGGTAGCGATGATTCTCTACGATAATACTTGCTTCCGCGCCGACATTAATTCCATGAACTGCATTAGGGGTTAATCGAGCTTCTACCCACATAGAAGATTCATCAGTGATTTCAAACAGTATTCGTCCTGGCTCAATGATTTCACCTTCTACGAAGCTGTCATCCGTAATCGTTCCTTGTTGGCTAGCGATTAAGTTAAATTGACCAACCGCTTTTCCTGGGTCACTAGATTTTAGTAACTGTGTTATTTGTGAATTTGTCATCCCAAATGCAAGAACTTTGGCATAGGCTTGTTGTTGATTAATTTTTGTTTCAATAAATCGGCGTTCAGATACGACATTCTTACCTAATTTTTTTACACGTTTCCATTCTTGATCGGCAACAATTAGTTCTCCCTGTGCTTGCGCCATTGCCACGCTAGATAAACTTACGAGTATTTGGCCTTTTTTTACAAAATCACCAAGTCGCTTGTGGCGTTTTATCACTTGTGCATTTATTCGTGGGGTTATTTTCTTTGATTGGTAAGCATTAAAAAATACTTCACCCGGAGCTGAGATTGATCTATTAACCTTCTGTGGAATTAGGGCTTCCACGACAATGCCAGCGCTTTTTAATTTCGTCTCGCTAAGCTCAGCACTTCCGTTGCCATGATCTTCGTGATCGTCGTGTTCTCCGTGACTAACGTCATTTTCTTGGTCCGTATGATCTTCATGATCAGAGTGTCCATCTTTTTCATGTTGATGATCGTGTTCTTCTACGGTTTCTGACATGGAAAATCCCATGCTCATGTCATCAAAGGCTGATTTTTGATTTTCCTCCGCGATGACATAAAATGTAAAAAAACATGTTGATACTAACGTAAAAAGTAAATAAGAATATTTGTATTTCATTGTAACTCCCAAGCCCAACACGAGTATATTGATTACGATTACTCGGCGTGCTATTTTTTAATTAGTTTGTTTAATCCACTGTTCGATTTGACCTGATACGGAGAGCCACTCAATCCACGCGGTCCACATTTCAGCAGATAACTCCACTGCAGTTTCTTGTGCGTCGACATTTTGTTTGGCTTGTACCAGATAATCTGAGGTACTCATTTCACCGGATTTCCAAATAGTTTGAATTAGGTTCATTTGTTTTTTAAGGCTTGCTGTGCCAGTTTTCTTCCAGGATTGCCAAGCAGCGTAAGTCAAGGAATAACGCCGAAATGCGCCATTGATATGCGCTCGGGAGCGTTGTATCTCAGCCAGTAATAATTGTTGTTGCTGCATAGTTTCCAAATTAGCTACTTCAACTTCAGCGCGATAATTATTCCGAATATTGAGTGGCATGGAAAAACTAAACCCTAACAAAGGGTTTCCATCATCCATCCCGGCTTTTACACCGAAATTTGGGTCGGCTTTACGCTGTGCTTTCGAAAGAGTGATATTTGATTTTGATGCTGCGACATTTGCTTTTAATGCAATGATAATTGGTAGTTTATCAATATATTCATCAATGTTATTTAATGGCACAAGAGCTGGGGGTTCTTTTACCAAAGTCGGCCACTCGTTAACAAAAAGCGAACTAACTGATTGAATTATTGCTTCGTTTTTTGCTTGCTGTGCTTGATTGTGAGCGAGCTGCATTTTAGCTTCACTTAAAGCAACTTGAGCTAAGGCAACATCTTGCAATCCCACATCACCCGCAGCTTGACGTTTTTCCGTATTGATAGAAAACTCTTCCATTAGCGCCACTCGTTGCTGAGCTAAATTTTGCAATTGAAAAGTGGTTTCTAAACTGACAAGAGTGTTTAATACTTCTTCTGCTAACGTATATCTTTGAATGTTAAGTTCAGCGATAGCAATTTGAATCTCAGCATCTGATTTTTCGCTAGAAGCGGTACGCTTATTTCCCCAGTCAACACTTTGACTAACTCCAAAACTCAGTGTGTTGACATCACTACGTTCTAATTCTAACCCCATTTCTGGATTGTAAATGGGTTGATCAGATGCTTGTTTGCGCGCTTTTGCTGCTTTTACGCTAGCTTCGATTGCTTGAATGCTGGGGTTATTCTCCCAAACTTTCTGCATATAATTGTTTAACGTTGGTGAGGCAAATAACATCGAATTTGCGCTCAACAGTACCAAACCCGCTAAAAAACGGATTTGAAAAAAATACCTTAATGGCATTGGAATCTCCTAAGACAAAACAATCCACTGCTATTTGCAAAGGCAAAAGCAGAATAATGAAAGTATTGTTTTAAACTCGTGGAGGTTTGTTTGGGGGAGCTGGTTGAAAAGTGGCGAAACGAACGTTATAAGTCGGGAATATTTGGGTTGAATTAATACTGATTAATGACGCTATTGGTGAATTTATACCAATCAAATGAGCTGACATGTGACAATCATGGCCATCATGATGTTCATCAATCATATGGTGTAAAACATCATCACCTATGTCCATAACAGTCTGTTCACCAGAATCAATTAAATTATCGAGCTGCCCCTGGCCCGCCCAAAGCATATTACTGCAGAGCAAACTGGTAACAAAAAGAAAAATAATTATTCTATTTAATATCAATAGCTTATCTCATATATTTGGACAAAAATGTGAACAACTTTTTAATTATATAAAGAATGTAACGACGTATTATGACTTAATCTTAACATATAAGTTCATAAGTGAAGTGACTTCAACGCATCTTACAAAATACATGATTATTAACAAAGTTTTCACTGCTTGATCTGTATTTCCATTACTCAGTCGTCAATTACTGTAGTGGTGAACACAATTGGCCAAATAAAAAACGATGTTAGTCGAGCACATTATTTTCGTAGGATAAAAAATAAATTACCTGCTCTAAAATAACCGTCTATAGTTATACTCGTCTTGTTTTAATTTTAACGAATATACCATTTGAAAGGGATAAGTATTATGTCGGAAAGTATCAATCATTATATATTTGCAGAAGCTGATAATGCCAAGGAACATTTGTTTCCTCATGCGCCATTGCATTGGACTAGTGCTGACGCAGAAAAATTGGCGGTTGAGGAGGGCATCTCAATGTTAGAAGAGATACACTGGCGAACTATTATTTGTTTGCAAGATTACTATGCGAAACACGACATAATTAATATTCGTCAGCTTCATGATGCCTTGAATGAAAAATTTCATTTCGATGGCGGAATGAAAGCACTTTATAACGCCTTTCCTAAAGGACCCGTGGCACAGGGTTGCCGATTGGCTGGATTACGTGCTCCTGCAGCAGCCACCAATCAATCGATGGGTAGTTTTCAATAGTGGATACTTTATAGTCAGTCAAAATTAGAAGCATATTGAGTCATAGTGCTAAACCCCTATTTGATTGTTTTGGAAGCCGTTGGATGGAAAGGATAGTAGATGTGACTAATGTCTCACATTCCATTAAGTGTCTAACTCATTGAAATTTCTGTAAGTTACAAGATATAAGTCCATATGTTCGCTAAAGGAGAATTCATTAACCACCGATAACCTATCCATGGTTTTTTCAGGAATTACTGGGTAGATGTCAAAAGAAGCTTCGAAAAAAAACGTACTCATATTGGATGGCGATGCTGATTGCAATTCGTTATTTGATTCGTTTTTTATGCATGTTGGTTATAGCCCTATTTATGCGGAGAGTGAAGAGAATGCTGTAGACGAAATTCAAAAAAGCTCATTTTCATTGATACTTGTCGATATATTTTCTCTTGGTATGAATCAATTGGATACATTGAAAAAACTGCATAAAGCGGCGAGTACTAACAACAGCACACCAATAGTAATTATTACCAAGGAAAATAAAAAGGAACTTGTTGCAAATTCTATCAAATTAGGTGCAAGAGATTATTTAGCGAAACCCATCGACAAAAAAATATTTGTAAAACACATTGGTAAGATTATTCCACTTGAGATACAAAAAAACCAAAAAAACGTAAACAAGGAGAAGAATGAGAAAAAAGCCAATAATGATCAACAAGGATGCGATGAAAGTGAGGAAAAACGAACTCTAGTCGAAGATTTAATTTATAAACTAAAAAATGATAAACTTGATTTTTCTGCAATGCCGCAGTTGGGATATAAAATAATCGAATTGTTAAGAGATGAAAAAACATCCTTAAAAAAAGTAAATGAGTTTATTGAAAAAGATCCAGGAATATTTTCGAGAATATTAAAATCAGCAAATTCGGCTGTTTACGCCGCAGGGAAGCAGGTATATTCACCTAAAGACGCCATTATGCGTATTGGTATTAAACGAACCGTCAATTATGTATTAATCATTAGTAGTGCTAGGCTTTTTGTTCATCCTGATCCCACTTATTCTAAACTGTTGAAAGAAATCCTAGAACATTCAATTTGCGCTGCGATTTGCGCACGTGAAATTGCAGTTGAGATTCAATACCCAAGTCCGGATAACTTATTTGCTTTTGGTTTATTACATGATATTGGAAAGGTATTATTGTTAAGAATATTAAATCAGCTATCTAAACAACGAGATCTCGGTGATGAAGAAAGTGTAATAAAAGTGTTAGAGCAACTACACTCAAAATTCGGTGCAACATTAATGAAGAAATGGGATTTTCCTCATGATTTCTACGAAGCGATACTTTGTCATCACGAACAACCCAATATTTCAAAACATGCCAAACCGACAGTAATTACTGCACTAGCAAATATCATGGCAAAAGAAATTGATAATGGTACACTGAAAGAAAATGCAAAGAGTATTATGAAATTGCCCCACAATAAATTGATCGGATACCGGCCTAAAGACATTGAATCTTTAATTAAACTAGCAGAAAAAGAAAAACAAATAATTAGCAGCTTACTTGATTGAGTTAAAGGGATAAAATCAAATAGATTGGTTAACACTTATACCCTGAATACACTCCAAACCATTAGTGGAAGTGATAAGTCCGGTTTGATATAATTTCCCACCAATAACATTTTAAAGATATGCATGACTAAATTTCGATTAAATCATACATTATTATTTGCGTTTATTACTGCTTTTTTGACTATGCAGTGGACAACGGCGCATATCCATTTGGCAGAGCATCATGATCATGATGGAAGCCATCATCAGCACAATATCGAAGTTCATGCTCATCATTCAATAGATCAACATATTAGTGTTGCTGATTTATCTCATCAATCCAATAATATAGACGTTGTTGAACTTGATTATGAGTTCAATGCTCAAAAAACAGAAAAACTGGAGAAGCCTTCTAGTTCTGTTATAACATCAGCGTTCCCACAGCAATCATTTGCCGTGTTAGATGCTACAGAATTCCCAACTAATACCAATACAAGACTCAGTTATTTATACCGCTCAACAGCCAAACCTCGCGCCCCACCTGCATTCTCATAACTTTTTACATTTTTAGAATACATAAATCAATTTAGGGCGATACTTATCGTCGTAAATAAAACTAATTACGAGGTATATATGTTAACTGTAATAATACAGTCACGATGGCTACTCGCTGTCTTAGTGGCTTTAGCAACAAGTCAAGCGCTTGGGCATGGTATGTCTGAAGCTGAAAAACAAGCCATCGCTGAAGGTGGAAATCTACGCTACATTTGGATTGGTGCGACTCATATGTTATCTGGCTATGACCATTTGGCATTTGTGTTTGGCATTGTATTTTTCTTAACGAAATTCAAAGAAATCGTTAAGTACGTTACGGCATTTACATTAGGTCACAGTGTTACCCTTATTTGGGCAACTTTTAATGCAATTCAAATCAATTATTTTTTAATTGATGCAGTCATTGCCTTGAGTGTTTGTTATATTGCTTTTGTCAATCTTGATGGATTTAAGAAGTATCTCAATATTAATCCACCTAATATGCTTGTGATGATTACTGGCCTGGGTTTAATTCATGGTCTTGGTCTCTCTACACGATTACAACAGCTCCCGCTGAATCAAGATCAATTGCTCATGAATATTATCTCATTTAATGTAGGTATTGAAGTTGGGCAAATTAGTGCACTTGCATTAATGTTAGTGCTTCTTGCCGCTTTTCGAAAAAGCCATATCTTTAAGAATTTTAGTTTAATTGCAAACTATGGGTTGGTTTTAGCGGGCGGTTTTCTATTCCTCATGCAGATGCATGATTATGAACATTCGAAGAGTCCAGAAGAACATGTTGCCAGTATAGAATCAGAACTCAACATGGATGGCTTTAATCAGCTATCGGATGTCGATGGTACAAGAGAAATTCAGTGGAAAGACTTTATCGTTTTGAAACTGCCTGCCAGAAGTGAAACAGAATATAAGTTACATCTTAGCAAGGGTGCCACTTTAGAATATTCTTGGAAATCCGATGCAGGAGAATTATTTTATGATTTACATGGCGATCCAACTGGTGATACGACGGGTTATTTTAAAAGCTTTAAGAAAAACACCGAAAGTGAATCATCTGGTGTTATAACCAGTGTTTTTGATGGCCCTCATGGCTGGTATTGGAAAAATAATAATCCTGACCCAGTGGGGATTATTTTAAAAGTCAAAGGTGAATATACAAGATTAGATCTTAAGAAAGAAAAAAAGACAACTCATAACTCAATTGACTGAAGGGACATCTTAAATGCGGAACTTATTAATAATATTAGCGATACTATTTCTATCGATGTCTTTATCTAGTTGTTTTGATGATCATTCTCATGAAGATGGGTCACATTCACATGATAAAAAGCCACAACATCAGAATTCAATCAACTAAAATAGATTTGGAGAAATTATGAATAAAATTACAAGCACACTTTTGGTGTTTACGCTTTTTTTAACTGCACCAATGATTGCTGTGGCAGGTACTGGCCATGATCATGGCCACTCACATGAAGCCATTTCGGGTACCGAGGCACAAATCAAAGCATCAGAAAAAATGCAAAAGATGGCTAAAGCAGGAAAAATAGATGCTACTTGGTTGGATGTTAAAACAGGCTCTATCTCACAGAAGGATTATGGTCACGGTCCAGAATGGGTGATTACCTTTAGGAACAACAAAGAAAAAGACACATCCAAACAAACCTTATATATGTTTTATAGCGAGGATGGTCATTATATTGCTGCCAACTATGACGGTAGTTAATCTTTCGAAGTGAGCACGTATTTCGTGCTCACATTTATCTTTAGTCAGTACTCTCTTGACCAAAGTATTTGTTGATTTAGGTGTATCTTATAGTCGACTTATCAAATCAATTTTCGAATCCGATATCGCCAATGTTTAGTTATATTTTAAATCTATTAAAATCTGCATAAATTTAATGTCAAACATTAAATTAATCCGCGGATTCAACTCTGAAGTGCAACCTGTTGATTTAATTTTGATTGTGTAAAATCAAAGTGTTTACTAAACATTTCGTTGGGTGTTTTAAAATCTAATGTTTTGCGTGGTCGATT